>Ga0129309_1001026_pt1 | contig 16562 bp, 16 predicted proteins | sample L1105metagenome_FD_94439 | JGI IMG/M metagenome (GOLD analysis project Ga0129309, IMG submission 94439) | Ring-tailed lemur group fecal microbial communities from Wisconsin, USA - L1105 metagenome | ecosystem: Host-associated > Mammals > Digestive system > Large intestine > Fecal | place: USA...
CCCCACAAACCGATACCCTCTCCCAACCATCGTCTGAATCAAATCCGGGTTCTTCAGCTTTCTCCTAAGCTGGCAGATCACGTTATAGACCACATGCTCGCACCCGGCCACACACTCCTTCCAAACAGTTTCATAAATCTGTTCCGGCGAAAGCACCCAACCCGGGTACTGTGCCAGAAGGAGGCGAACATCAAATTCTTTTGGATACAGACTAATATTTTCTGATTCTAATAGAACCGTACAACACTGCGGATCAATGGTAAGGTTGCCCCGTTGGATAACAGGCTGGCGTTCTATATTCTTTTGTGAAAGCATTTGTATCCATCTCCCTTCCTAATCCCCTAGCTCTATCCTGTCGGCCTCTTCCTGTGTAATTATTTTGTTTCTTACCATGCTTCGCAGCACCTGCTCCACCCGTTGTAAAGCCAGTTCCTTATTTTCATCCAAAGAATAAACGGCCGGGGCATTGGGAAGCCCTGCCAATACCGCACATTCATAATCGCTTAATTCAGAGGGTTCTTTTCCAAAATATCCTACAGCAGCCTGTCGGATACCATAACAGCCGTTTCCAAAATAAACAGTATTGGCATATAGCTCAAAAATTTCTTCTTTCGTATATTGAGATTCTATCCCCAGTGCCGCAAATACTTCTGCTGCTTTCCGTTCCAGTTTTTTCTCTTGTGTAAAGAGCAGATTCTTGGCAAATTGCTGCGTGATCGTACTTCCACCTTGTACGAAGGACATTGCCCTGATATCCGTCCATACGGCCCGTCCTATTGCAATCAAATCAATTCCAAAGTGACTTTTAAATCTGTGATCTTCTACGGATATTGTGGCATCTATATAAAACTGCGGCAATTCAGAATAAGAAGTAAAACTTTCCATGCTGTGAATTTCTTCCACTCTCTCACTAATGGACTTTTCCTTTACTTCCTTATCATACATCCGGTATCCTCTCACACCATAAAAAGCACAGACTACAAATAGCAAGCAAAGCAGAATAGAAAATAGGCTAACAAATATCCTTCTTACAGGATGTTTCTTTCTTCGCTTTTTCCTCATAGGCATCCAACCTTCTCCAACTCCCTGGCCGTACAATCTGCAAAAAACCACACAATGCCAACAGCGGCAAACAGCATACACAACAGGATTATAAAAACACAAAGGATTACTATCCCCGCCACTTCTTTTACCCGCTGAATGATTTCTCCCAAAATACAAATGTAGGTCTTATCTTTCATGTTCCACATCCAATCCTAAAACCAGCATATAAAATACTTTGCGGTACAGCAGCTTGTTCCACTGTACCGCAGTTCGTTCTTTATCACTCCATTTACAACTCGTTGATCGTATCCGTGATTGCCATGTTACGAATCCGTTTTGACGGGGCATGAACCGCAACAATACATGATACGAAGACCATTATGAATATAATCATTAGCGAAGCAACGGGAATTTGCCAAACACCACCAAAATGAGAAATAAGAACTTTTTCGTAAATCAAATAGTGGAGTAAGAGTCCAAAAACATCCCCGATAATTGTTCCACAGATGGCATAAGTAACTGCCTCGGCTGTTATCATTTTTGTAATCTGCCTGCTCTCCATACCAACTGCGCGCATTGCCCCATATTGCTTAATCCTTGCGGACACGCTCATGGAGATGCTGTTCATAATGTTCAGCACAGTAATCAAAGATATAATCACCAGAAACCCATATACTGCAAGCCGAAATACCCAATAGGTACTCTTAATTTCGTTATCATCCTCTCTACGGTCAATGAATGAATTTTCACCTGCCAAACTGCATATTTCATCTACGGTTGCTTCTGTTACATCTTTTTCCAAAATAATATTTACCATAATATATTTTTGTTCGCCTGTTAAACGTGTGAAGGTTTCCTCGGAACAAACCACAACCGGAGATCCACTAATACTTCCAATTCCCTCAGACGCAACACAGGCAATTTCAAGCTCATTATCCCCAATTTTTATTTTATCTCCCACATCAAGGTGGCTGTTTTGACTAAAAATAGTCAAAGCATAATTAGTGTCCCCATAAACTTTTGATAAGTCACCACTTGCAACTGATTTTTTTGTGCTTTTCAACATAAATTCCTCGTAGGACATCAAATCAATCATTGTTTCGTTTCCATTGATTTCCGCAGGAATTTTAATCTCATACATGGTACCAAAAGCATTTTCTACACCTGGCATTTCCGCAATTTCCGCAGTAAGGTTTTTGTCTATGGAATTGGTATCTTCCTGGCTTGCAATCGTAATATCCGGCGAGAAATCGCTTAATGACGGAAGCAGACAGCGAACTACATCAAGGCAGGCTGAAAAAGACAAAAGCAATACTATCGTAAGAGCAAATGCCCCTGCCACGAGGAACAAGTTTTTCTTAGTCGATGCCGCATGATGAATCCCAAGGGTCGTTTCAATCTTGAAAAATCGACCTTTAGCAACTCGATTGACATTTTGGGGTGTTTCTATATTCCCAGATACAGCCGATACTGGAGAAACTTTTGCAGCCCGTTTTGCAGGGGAATGCGCTGCAATAAATACCGTGATAATACCAACAGCAACTCCACAGATAATGCCAAGCACACTTACGCCGAAAAGCGGCATATACGCCCATTCGCCCTTGACAAGAAATCTCAATATTGCACACATTAACCAGTTCGCTAAAACACCAAGCAAGCAGCCTATTGGAATGGAAGTGATACACCAATTCAATGCTTCAAGCCGCACATACCGTACAATCTGCTGCTTACTTGCCCCAATACATCTCATCATTCCAAAAAAATTTGTTCTTTGCGCAACATTACTGTTAATGCAGCCAGAAATCATCAAAATCCCCGAAATCAGTATCAGCAAGAAGCAAACAGCGACCAATGGATAAACATTTTTTGCACTTTCGTTGCTGCTGGCCCCAGAAAGCCCCATAACTGCCGTATTCTCGTCTATATTTTCATCTGTCAATCCGTATTGCCCCTTAATATCATCAATCGCTTTCTTCAAACTTGCATTTTCTGTAAACTGAATATAGTATTGAGGATTAGTATCCTCCGAATTGAGGCTACTAATTTTCTGGAAATCAACCATATTCATGTATATACAGCATCCGTCAATGATACTGTTAAACTCCGAATCGTCTTCGCAGAAACCTGACACAGTATAATTAAAATCTCCCGCAGGTGTATTTAAAGTAATAATATCACCCACCTTGATTCCAAAAAGTTCCTTTGCATCTTCACTAAGTAGAATTTCATTATCGTTTTGAGGATAAACACCTTCTATTGGATAATTTCTTATATCAGCAATGTACGATGCCTCAACGCCATATATGGCCGTTTTCCTTCCATTGATATAGTAGTCTTTATCTGCATCGGTGTTGATTGTATCACACCACGCTGCCACGGCAACATCAGAACGCCCGTCTACAAGTTCCGTTTCAATTCCTGGCACATTTTGAAGCAGAATATGCCAATTCCCATGTTTATCAATCATGGCATCTTTTTCCGATACAATCCACATATCTGCTATGGAAAAAAGTGCCGTTACAAGAAATACCGCAAGTATAATGCAGATGCGTGTCATACGACTTTGCCGCCTATGCACACGAGCAGAGATTGGGACAAGACTTAAATAGCTTCTCATTCTCGGCACCTCCCCAAATCGGTCAATACACCATCCGACACATTCAAAACTCTGTCCGCCGTCTGTGCAATGCTGCGGTTATGGGTAATCATGATGATCGTCTGCTCATACTTTTTTGAGGCTTCTTTCAGCAGAGCAATGACCTCGCTGCTGTTCTGCGTATCCAGATTGCCAGTTGGCTCATCCGCAAGGATCAGGGAGGGGCGCGTCATAAGAGCACGGCCGATTGCCACCCTCTGCTGCTGACCTCCAGATAACTGGCTCGGTAGATGGTTACGGCGCTCCTTCAGATTGAGTACCGCAAGCAGTTCTTCCAGATACTTTTTGTTGGGCTTCTGGTAATCCAAAAGGACAGGAAAAATCATGTTTTGCTCCACCGTCAGCTCCGGGATCAGATTAAACGCCTGAAAGATAAATCCGATATTCCGGCGTCTGAAAATGGTGAGGGCCTTTTCCTTCATAGAAAAAGTATCTTTGCCGTCAATCAGCACTTTACCGGAGGTAGGCGTATCAAGCGCACCGAGCATATTCAGGAGCGTAGTCTTGCCAGAACCCGATTCTCCGACAATCGCCACAAACTCGCCCTTTGGGACGGAAAAACTGACATTTTTTAATGCATGAACAGCGGTTTCACCGCTGCCGTAAGTTTTTGAAATAGATTTCACTTCTAATAAGTCCATATTTTAAGCACCTCTTTTTTTATTTTTCCACTAAAGGATACCATCCAAACCTTACTGTAATATTACTGTAAGGCTACAATTTTGTAGGAATTAAAAAATCCAGCAGAAAAGCAGTCCCGGTGCCAAGCCTGCTGTCTACCTCTATCGTGCCGTCATGCGCCTCAATGATCGCTTTTGCAAGAGGCAGCCCCAACCCGACTCCCTGGGTATCCTTGGAAAAACGGCTCCGGTAAAACCGTTTGAAGATATGATGCAGGTCCTCCGGGTGGATACCGCTTCCACTGTCTTTGATTTTAATCTGGACAACGGATGGGAGCCTTTTCCATTCAATAGAAACCATGTCTCCGGCTTTTGTATGGTCCAGGGCATTTTTCACGATATTCCCTATGGCCTCCATCATCCAGTCACGGTCACAGACCAACGAAATGCCTTCATCTCCTGACAGGCGGATTTCCTTCTTCTCCTGCCCTGCCCGGTAAGCAAAGTGCAGCTCCACATCCTTTATCATATCCGCCACATTTTCCGGTTTCTTTTCAAATGTGATTGCATCCGCATCCAGCCTCGTGATCTTCAGCAGGTTCTGTACCAGCATTTCAATCCGGTCAAGTTCCTGCTCGCACAGAGCGGTAAGTTCTTTTACTGTTTCCAGATCTCCCGGCTCGTCCTGCAATAACCCGTTATAGATATTCAGGGCGGCAAGGGGCGTTTTTAACTGATGGGAGATGTTGGATATGGTGTCTTTTAAAAACCGCTTTGATCTCCCTTCTTTTTCAGCATGGGCATTTAAAATTGCCGCCAGAGAATTCACTTCATGAAACAGCCTGTACAGTTCCCCTTCTTCATCACATGGAATACGCGCCTCATGGTTTCCGGAAATATATTCCGTAATCTGTGCCACAGCATTCTCCATGATCCTGTCCTGCTCCCTGAAATACAAAAAGCAGACCGCTAATACCGCGATCACCATAGCAGCGGAACAGGCCAGGATATAAATCGCTGCATCTTTCAGGTTCAGGGCTGCAAAAGATGCAGACAGCAAGGTAAATATCAGGACAGACAGTATGATCCTGAGAAACAGGATTTTAATTCTTTTATTTGCCAGTATTTTCATAGCCCACCTCAATCCACCGTATTCCATTTATAGCCCATGCGCCGGACAGTTATGATCCGTCTGGGTTTTCCCGGATCGTCCTCAATTTTCATCCGGAGCCTGCGGATATACACGGTGAGGGAATTATTGTCAATATAGTTTTCCTCGCAGTCCCACAACCTGTTCAGAATCTGCTCCGTGGAAAGCACCCTGTCCGGATGTTCCATGAACAAACACAGCAGCTTATATTCGCTTGCCGTTAATTCCACCTGCTGATTGTCCTTATACACCTCTCCTTTTAGGAGATGGACCGTAATTCCATTGAAATTCAGTTCCGTGTCCGCCTGGTTAAAGTTATCGCTTCTGCGGAGCAGCGCATTGATCCGTGACATAAAAATTGCCAGCTTGAATGGCTTTGTAATGTAATCATCACCACCTATGTCAAGCCCCATAATAATATCCGTTTCTTCATCCATAGCAGTCAGGAACATGATCGGTACTTTGGATGTCTGCCGAATACTTCTGCATATGTCAAAGCCCGAACCATCCGGCAGCGATACATCTAAAATCACCAGGTCATATTTCCCATCCTCCCATAAGCTGTCCGTTTCACTGCTGGTGTGTGCAACATCAAGCAGATATCCCTGCTTTTTCACAGCAAAAGACAGACCGTTTATCAGGCTCAGATCGTCCTCAACCAGTAAAATCCGTTTCATTTATGTCCACCATCCTTCTATCATTAGCTTATTCTGTGGAAAAACATCCCCGTTTTTCTTTTATACTTTCCTCTACAAAGCGACAGGTATGCCACCGTTTATTTTACCGCTAAAAACATATAATCTCAACTCAATTACAAACAATACAAAAAGAGCCGATAGCCAAATCTGTTTACAGATACCTGCTACCAGCTCTTATTCACCCCACAAACCGATACCCGCTGCCAACAACCCTGGATAGGCTCCTCCGCATCTGAAAACTAAGAATCATAATTTTATTTATAATCATCACCCCTTCTATATACCAGGTGCCTGAATAAGTGCAAAAATATTTGAGATTATTCCGGTTCCAAAATAAGCCGTTGCAATCACTCCAGTCTTTTTAGGCGTTAATTTCCCACGGATAGAAAATGCCAGTCCGGTAAAAAGCAGCAGCATAATCATCACATGCCCCAATATATAGGAAACTCCATATCCCATCATCTGTAGATTCTCCCCTGTAAGTTCCGGCGTCAGAAAACGGATTGCCAATACACTCATAAGCAGATATGTCACTCCTGCAAAAGCATACAGCGCCGACTGCACCCTGCCTATAACGGGCGATTCAACAACAAAGTTCGCCGGTAAGCCATCCATTCATCGAAACATATTGGGTATCACGCAAAACTCCAAACTTTTCTAATACCTTATTTAGATTTGCTGTACCAAATACACGATACTAATTTTCAGACATGGGAACAACATAATCTATGACCGTATCAACAAGACTGCTGAAAGCCGGGATGAGGTATACTCGTTTATTTCAGAAGCATCTACGTTACTCCGAAGTCCTCAGCCGTTCCACCACAGTTCCCTTGTTAAAGAGGTGGAGAACGATCAGCGGAATAACCGCCGCCAGCAGCAGATAAAGTACGCCGATGACCAAAACTGGAACCAGCGTAATGTTCAAGGTAAAGAACCACATGGAAGGGCCGTTCAAAGCGTTCTTTAGCACCGTGACTGCCAGGATCGCTGCGACTGCTCCGCCGATGATGTCCGCACCTGCGGCATAATAGATACCTTCATAAACCATTAAGCGGCAAAGCTGTTTACCAGTCATACCGATGCTCTGCATGGTAGCGAACTCATGGCGGCGGGTAATGATGTTGGTAATAATCATGTTGGTAAAGTTGATCAGTCCCGCAAAGGCCATGATACAGCCAATCAGACCGCCGATAACCAGAATCATACTGCGTACTGAATCAAGCTGCGCTTTCAATAGCTTGGTGGAAGTATAGGCAACCGAAGAATTTTCGCTCACATAGCTGATCAAAAATTCCTCCATCTGCGGCTGCAAGGCTTCATCCACATTAAATCCATAAGTCAGCAGCGTGGGGGTGTCATAGATTTCCTTAAATACAGTATCCGGCAGATACACAAAAGGTGCATCACCGGCGATTTGTACCTGGGCGGTGGTGGCTGTCGGCGTTTCAGTTTCTGTTCCCACAAGGATAGCTTTTGCAAGGATGGTGCTGGTTTTAACCAGTTCACCGTCTTTGTAGAAAGAAATACAGTCGCCAATCTGCAACTGATCGGTCAGCGGAGTGTTATTGGGTTCTTCTGTCAATTTGTCGATGGGGCAGCCAATAATGACATATTCTCCGGTAGCCATTTTTTGCTTTAAGATTTCAGCATCTTTTACGCCTTCAAAGATACGCATATCCGCCCAAAAATTCTCGGAGGCTCCCATCACATTACCAAAATAGCGTCTTTCAGTATCAGATGTGGTTTTCAGGCTATATCCCTGATATCTTTGATTCACGACTCCTTCTTCCTCATGGAATAGCTCTATGCCGTTTAAATCTTCAAATCCGTAGTCCACCATCACATTTCTATCGTCTTTTGTATTTCGGTAGAGATAGCGTTCATCCTCCACTTCGGGCTGTTCAGCAATCAGATCCACCGCCTGCTGTGAGAGCGTATCTTCATGGTGCTGAACGCTTTCCATTACATTAAACGCGGCGGAGTTATAGACATTAAAATCTGTTCTGGTAACGCGGTTCACCCACTTTTCTTCATCAAGGCTTTGCGTCACGATGATGATAGAGTTAAACAGGACGATGCACAGAAGCAGGGAAATAATGATGAACGCTGAACGCCTGCGATTGCGTCCCAGGTTGGAAAAGGCCATGCGGGACAGCTTTACTCCATTGGTTCGCTTTGCGGATCTCTTTTTATAGGCGTTCTGCTCGGTGTAGCGGATTGCCTCCAGGGGAGAAATCTTTGCCGCCTTTTTTGCAGGCTTCCGGGTGCTGATAAACACGGTCAGGATCGTAAAGAGAGCGGCGATAACAAAGATCAGCGGTGAAGTAGATACGGATGTACCCAGCATAGACGATTCAAGGCTGATGATTTCTGTCACGATAGGAAGCAACATCCAACCGGCAAAGAAACCGGCGATCAGACCGATGGGCAGTCCAATCAGCGTGACCCAGACTGCCTGACGGTTCACAATGCCCTTGATCTGCCGTGTGGAAGTACCAATCGTCCGCAGTAGGCCGTATTGACGCACATCCTGCATCACAGAAATATCAAAGATATTGTAGATCAGCAGGTATCCGCACACGACAAACATCAGGATAAATACAATGGCGAACACGATGGACTCTGACGAAGTCAATCCCTGGGACATTTGATTTGCGGAAGCGAGAATGAAATTGTCTGCGCTCATATCCTCTGGATTGCCGCCAATGGAGTAAACAAACTCATCCAACTGTTGCTGAACATTTGCTTTATCCTTCAGCACGACATCGGAAAAGGTAACACCGGACATTTCATGGTCTACCGCATAAGTGTTCTGGACCACATCGGGGTTTTCTTTTATAAACTGCTCTGAAACAGTCGCAACACTCACAGAATCATTGCCTGCTTCCCACCAGCCGGAAAGCACCAGATCGTAATGATAAGTTTTTCCCCGCAGTTCAAATTCCAGAGGAACCTCTGCACCAATCTCCGGTTCTACCCCCAGCGCCTTCAGCGCCAAATCTGTGGTGGCAATCTCATTCGCTTTCTCCGGTGCCGCTCCGTGGGTAGGCACACAGAAGGTCAGCTCCTGCTGCACACGGTCTGCATAATTGATCTCGATAGAATGGCTGGAAGTATTGCTTGCATAACTAATGATGCGCCGGTGACCTGCCTGCTCCACAAAATCGCTGTTTGTAAGCTGCTCGTACTGTTCCTCCGTCATATATCCCAAAGTGCCATCTGCCTTGCTGCCTTTCTGCATTTGCAGGGAGAGCTGAATGGAGGATGCCATATTGAACGCCAGGGAAGTGATAGAGGTAAATAGGAAAGCAGTCAGGATGATTGCCAGTAGCGCGGCCAGATTGCGAACCTTATTTTTCTTGAAATAGCGTTTGGATAGCTTGGCAATCACTTGGGAATTATTGTTGCCAAATAAAATGTCATTCATCTTGCCGCCTCCTTTGCTGCATAATTTTACCATCCTCGATCCGAATGATGCGGTCGGCAAGATGGGTGATGTCATTATTGTGGGTAATCATCACAAGCGTCTGATGGAACTTGTAGCTGGTGACTTTCAGCAGGCTCAGCACATCGCTGCTGGTCATACTGTCCAGGGCCCTGGTGATATTCGGCTTTGTGCCGTAGTATTTTTTCAGTTCAATCGTTTGCAAAATGCTCATAGAGAATACCATCCTTTCTTTCACTTAGACCCATTGTAACGAACAAACCTCACAGAAATGTCACGAGCCACAAAAAATTCGGGGAAAATTGGCCTCAAATATCACGAACCTGTGACATTTGAAAAACCGTGAGAAAAATCCCCCGGTTTTCCATGTTCCATAGCCGCATACAGCGGTGTGGAAAACATTCGCCTGGTATGGCTACCCTCGTTATTCATTTATCCGCAAACGCTCCACAATACCGCGGTTATTGAAGAAGCGAAGTGCAACAACCGGAACGATAAACGCCAGAGCCACAAAGAGAACCAGCATCATCAGCGCCGGGAGCAAAGTCATCTGGAACGACATCATCAGACTGGTCGGGCCTTTTTCTGCAAATGCCCTTACCAATGTTATACCGAGTGCCCCCGCAGCCAGTGTACCGACAATCCCTGCCAGCAGCACATAGGAGAAGCTTTCAGAAATCATCATCTTTCTGAGCTGTCGGTTTGTCATGCCGATGCTCTGCATGGTGGCAAACTCATGTCGGCGGGTAATGATATTGGTCATAACCAGATTGATGAAGTTGATCAGACCCACCAGGGCAAACACAGCACCAATCACTCCGCCGATCAGCAAAACTACATTTTTAATGCCAGAAACAGTAGCTTTCATTGTCAAGATAGATGTATAGGCAACATCTGTCTCCTGCGTCAGATGGTTTTCCATCTCCTGTTGGTACTGCACATCCACATCAAAGAGAAAACCGTACAAGGTAGGAGTTTCATAGATCTCTTTGAACTTCTTTTCTGACATATAGATTAATGGACCATCAATATCTGTTGCGATATTTGTACCACCGCCAGTCAGAGATGTTTCGCCTTCAGTAGCTGCGACTTTAGCGATAATGGTAAATTCCTCGGTTGGGGTTCCATTTTCATAAAATTGAATGGTGTCTCCAACCGATAATCCCTGATAAAAGGCAGCATTCGTCCCGCCATCTAACTTGCCTTTATCATTATATCTGGCCATTAAAATTACATTATTTCCATTCCAAAGTTTCTCTTTTAAGACAGACAAATCAGTTTCGCCGTCTATAATATCCATCTTGTTTAAGAGGTTTTCAGAGAAGCCAAACACATTTCCAAGAGGAAGATTATCTGCGGTCAATCCTGCATATTCTATTTTATCCCCTGTTTGATAAACACCCAGATTGATATGTTCTGGCAGCACAAAGGCATCCTTATTTGTATTATCGACTACATAAGAAGTTCCCCAGTCACAGGAAATATAATCATCCTCAAAAGTGTTCCGGTACAGGTAAGCTTCGTTTGTGACTCCGGGCTGTTCCTTAATTTCCGCTACTGCTTTCTCTGGAACAGCACTGTTATGCCCAAAGTCATTTCCAAATGCCGTTTGAATGCTGGGGCTATATACCATAAAATCACTTCGGGTATTCTTTTCAGTATAGGCATCTTCATCAAAGCTGCCACTAAAGATAAACACCGAGTTCAGGAGGACAATGCTCAAAATCAGAGAAATCACAATAAAGATCGTTCGGCGCTTATTGCGCTGAATATTTGCCTTCGCCATGCGAGTGATAACTGCTCCGGTGTCCGTCTTTTTCCGCTTTATGGAAACCGTATTTTGCTCTACATAGCGGATGGCTTCGATAGGTGACACACGGGAGGCTTTCTTTACTGACTTTCTGGTGCTGATATAAACCGTAAGCCCGGAGAACAGGATCGCACCTGCGATAATGCCCAAATATGGAAGCATGCCGACCTCAATGTTTCCGCCGCTGTAATCAACAGCAAATATCCGAAGTGCAACGGGCAGAACACTGCGGCCAAGCAATGTGCCAAAAAGCAGTCCGAATGGTGTACCGATCAGGAACAGGTACAGCGCCTGCCGGTTGACTAAACGCTTGACCTGTCGGGAAGTCGTTCCCACTGTCCGCAGCAGACCATATTGCCGAATATCATTGGTTACAGCAATCTCAAACACATTATAGATCAGCAGATACCCGCAGAACATAAACAGGACGCCAAACACACCAGCTACCAGCCACATCATAAGGCCGCTGTCATTGGAAATCATCGGGTTTGTAGCGACACGAACCGCATTGTCGGTATTGGTGTTATCCGGATCACCACCGATGCTGCGGACAAGTTCTGAAATGCGATCTTTTACCATATAATTATCCCGCATCACTACATCGGCACTATAAATGCCACAGCCAACACGCCCCTGGGTAATGTCGCTCATCATCTCCGGATTTTCTTCTAAAAACGCCTTGGAAACAATAACCGATTCAGATTTTTCATTTGGCGTGTCATAAATGCCGGATACAACCATATCAAAACGGTAAACCTGGCCGCTTTGACGGGCCTTAAATTCGATTGGAATGTCTGCTCCAATTTTTTCTTCGATGTTCAGATCATTCAGTATGTTGGCAGAAACCAAGACCTCATTTGCTTTTTGGGGTGCGGAGCCTGTGCGTGGTGTCAGCATCCGAATTTCCAACTGGGTCTGATCGGCATAATCGACCTCGGCAATACGCCGGTTGGTGTTGGTCATAATTTCAACAGGTATCCAGCAGCCCACCTTTTCAAACATGGAGTTATCCTTTAACTGCTGGAACTGCTCCCCGGAAAGCCCCTGAACCAGCGCATCCGCAGATGATCCCATCATCTTTGCCAAATTGTATTCCAGCGTACCTTTGGCACCCATGCCAATAGTCAGGACTGCCGTAAAGAGAAAGGTTGTCAGGGCAATCGCAATGACTGCAATCACATTCCGCATTTTGTTACTGCGGAAACTGCGGTTTGCCAGCTTTTTAATGATTGTTTTGTTGTTATTACCGAATAGAATGTCATTCATAGTCCCGCTCCTTTACTGCACGATCTTGCCATCCTCGATCCGGATGATACGGTCAGCAAGCTGGGCAATCTCGCTGTTATGGGTAATCATCACGAGGGTCTGGTGGAATTTCTGGCTGGTAGCTTTCAGAAGCCCCAGCACATCGGCACTGGTTTTGCTGTCCAGGTTGCCGGTCGGCTCGTCAGCCAGGACGATAGCGGGCTTTGATACCAGGGCGCGGGCAATGGCTACGCGCTGCTGCTGGCCACCGGAGAGGTTGTTTGGCATGTTGTTCAGTTTATCCTCCAGTCCCAGCATCCGCACCACTTCTTTCGTAAACTTTTTGTCCACCTTGTTCCCGTCCAGTTCCACAGGCAGCACGATATTTTCGTAGACATTCAGTACCGGCACCAGATTGTAGTTCTGGAAGATAAAGCCGATCTTTCTTCTGCGGAAAACAGTCAGTTCCTCGTCTTTGAGCGTGGACAATTCCCTGCCGTCCACAACCACCTGGCCGGAGGTCGGCACATCCAGCCCGCCAATCATGTTCAGCAGCGTGGATTTACCGCTGCCGGAGGTTCCCACAATGGCAACAAATTCGCCCTTTTCGATGGATAAGGTCACACCATCTAATGCTCTGGTGATGTTCGGCTCTGCGCCATAGTATTTTTTCAGTTCAGTCGTTTGTAAAATGCTCATAAAGAACACCATCCTTTCTTGTGATGACTTCATTATAAAGGGTAATCCTCACAGAAATGTCACAGTCAACCTAGTAAATTGCCCTGAAATATCACAATCCTGTGACATTTCAAAAAACAGGTTATTCATGGGAAAGAAAAAACGAGAATGTTGAGCCTGCTCCTACTTGAGAAGTTACCTTGTATATAACCACCCTGTAAGCTAATAATTTCCCTTGCGAGATACAGCCCAATGCCAATTCCCTCTATATCGTGGACATCTTCTTCCCGATAAAAGCGCTTAAAAATCCCTGTTGGTTTTCGGGAATACCTTTGCCGATATCGGTAATGCTGACTTTCAGGTGCATTTTCCAGCTTTCAACGCAAACACGAATAGAACCCTTCACTGCATTATTCAATATGTTAAATAAGGCTTCTGCTGTCCATTTGCGGTCATGGGAAACAACCAATGTTTCTGGGCAGTTTACTTCAATTTGTATGTACTTTCTTTCAGCGTTCAGAAAGATACCGCCCAAAGCCATAGCAAGGGTATCATACATGGGCTGCTGTTTCTTTTCAAGTGAGATAACACCAGTTTCAAGCCGGGAAGTTTTTATCACAGCCTGCATTAAGAAATCCAGTTTATCAAACTGTGTGCCATTAGGGGGAATGATTATAAGTAAAATTATGATTCTTTCAGACGCGGGGGAGCATATCCTTGATAAATTGAAAGCTGTTTTTAAGGATGAAAAGAACATAGAGTATATAGAAATTATATCCAAATCGGTGTTGCGTTTTCATAAGCTGGAAATTCATGCAAAAGAGCAGCAGGTTTATCGGAAGGGAATAAGAGTTTCATTGAGCCGTCAGGAATTTCTTGTGATTTGTTTTTTGACAGAACATCCCGGATGGGTATGTACAAAAGAACAGATTTACAATGCCGTGTATGATGATGAGAAAATCGTAAATATTGATTACGCTGTCTACTGCCTAGTCAGAAGCATCCGAAAAAAGTTGAAGAATAAGTATCTCCAGACAGTGCGAGGTGTTGGTGATAAGTTCATGATCCCAGAGGAGTTATTTACAAGTGGGTAGCGAAAGAGGAAACTAATAGAAGATTCCTATGTGATGTTGAATCTGAATATGAAGATTATTGTGGGATTATGGAGGGTGATAAGGTAGGAAAGTAAATTATCATTATATATTAACTTGCTATTATTCGGCGTGCCGTATATAGTTATACCGATAGGCTTTACAGAAAGGACGGGTGGATTATGGAATATATCTCTTGCCCCGAAGCAGCAAAGGAATGGGGTATTTCAGAAAGACGGGTACAAAAGTTTTGCGAAGATGGACGCATCCCGGGTGTTATAAAGTTCGGCCGTATGTGGATGATTCCTAAAAATGCAGAAAAGCCATCTGATCTTCGAAAAAAAACATTCCCTGTGAGGTTTCTGTGACATTTGGATGATATTATAAAAAGAAAAGGATGTGATACAATGCGAATTTTAGTAGTCGAGGATAACCAACTTTTGAATAATACCTTGTGCTATAACCTGGATGCTGCGGGCTATGTTGTGGACTCTGCATTGACAAAATCAGCAGCCAGTAACTTTCTGACCAAGCAGGACTATGATCTGATCGTGCTGGATGTAAACCTGCCGGATGGGAACGGCTTTGATTTCTGTCGGGAGGTAAAGGAGCGCCGGCCGGATACGGCTGTGATCTTTCTCACTGCAAATGATATGGAAAGCGATATGCTCAAGGGCTATGAGCTGGGCGCGGAGGACTATGTGACCAAGCCATTTCCCATGAGCGTCTTTCAAAAAAAGCTGTCCGTGGTACTGGGGCGGCTGATAAAACAGTCTGGCGGCGGTGATTGCTATGAGGATGGCACACTGTTCATCAATTTCTCGGAGATGACTGCCGCTCTATCCGGTAAACCGCTGGTGTTCACCCCGTTGGAATACCGGCTGCTGAGAATCCTGACCAAAAATCCGCAGAATGTTTTGACAAGGCAGGTGCTCCTTGAAAAGCTGTGGGATGCCGATGGTAACTTTGTGGATGAACACGCTCTGACTGCGGCTATCAGCCGGGTGCGGAACAAAATTGAAACAGAGGGCCGTCAGTATATCAAGACTGTGTACGGTATGGGCTATATGTGGATCGGAGGAGTGCAGAAATGACGATGCGAAAACTCTCCATCAACAAAGCCTGTATCCTTTTGGGAACGCTTTTGCTGCTGGCGTCTGGTGTAGTTTCCACCGCTGTGTATCTGCTGACCCGGAATACAACCGCTGTCGGGTATGTATTCCTGTTCAGCCTGTTTGTTCTGCTCTGCGTCATCTGCTTTGTGGTGCTGATCCGCCGGAAACTGGTCAGGTTCTCCGATGCGTTTTGTGGCCTGATGGATGATATGCTGGCTGGGGACGCGGTTCCACAGCAAAGCATAGAGGAAGAAAGCCTGTTTTACAAAATCAATTATCGGCTGGGGCGGCTGTATGAGGTCATGCAGGAAAACAAGAATAGTATCGCAAAGGAACGGGCTGACCTGCAAGAGCTGATTTCCGACATCTCCCATCAGGTAAAAACCCCTATCGCCAATTTGAAGATGATCAACAGCACTTTGATGGAGCAGGAAGTTCCGGCTCAGAAGCAAAAGGAGTTTTTGGCAGCACAGGCCAGTCAGCTTGATAAGCTGGATTTTCTTATGCAGGCTATGATCAAAACCTCCCGCCTGGAAACGGGAGTGATCTCACTGGAGCAAAAACAGCAGCCGGTTTATGATACCCTTGCCGCTGCCCTTGGCGGTATTTTGCTCAATGCTGAAAAGAAACAGATTGATGTGCAGGTGGATTGCCCGGAGGGGCTGTCTGTTTCCCATGACCGAAAATGGACAAGCGAAGCACTATTTAATATTTTAGATAACGCAATGAAGTACACTCCGTCAGGCGGACAGATCCGTGTGTCGGTGGAAAGCTGGGAGATGTATGTGAAGATCGACATTGCCGACACCGGCATCGGCATTTCAGAGCAGCACCAGGGGACAATTTTCAAACGGTTTTACCGTGAAGATGCGGTGCATGATGTGGATGGTATTGGGATTGGCCTGTATCTGGCCCGCGAAATCGTGACCTTACAGGGTGGCTATATACGGGTGGCATCAGAGGCTGGGAAAGGTTCAACCTTTTCTGTTTTCCTGCTCCGAAAGTAG
>Ga0129309_1001027_pt1 | contig 16560 bp, 13 predicted proteins | sample L1105metagenome_FD_94439 | JGI IMG/M metagenome (GOLD analysis project Ga0129309, IMG submission 94439) | Ring-tailed lemur group fecal microbial communities from Wisconsin, USA - L1105 metagenome | ecosystem: Host-associated > Mammals > Digestive system > Large intestine > Fecal | place: USA...
AACATCATTTTCGTTATCCTCAAAGAGAACAGACCTTACTTGCCTAACCCTCCTAAAAATCCTCAGAATTTATACTGATTTTTTTCATTTTGGGTATTGACTTTTTATAGCTGGTCTTTCATCATTGTGACTACATTGTAGCATAGAAATTATTAAATAATCCTTAATTAAAAACGGCTCTGCGATTTTGCAAAGCCGTTTATTTTTATTTTGCTTCGGCAGCTTCAGGAGTTCTTGCGAGAAACAGCCTTTCCAGTTCAGCTGCGGGAAGGGGCTTTCCGTAGTAATAACCCTGCGCAATATCGCAGCTGAGATCACCGAGCAGTTCAAACTGCTCCTTTGTTTCAACGCCCTCCGCGAGAACTTCTAGATTCATTGCCTTTCCAAGGTCAACGATAGCCTTTACAATGCTGCGCGCAGCATTGTTTGTTTCTATATCGTCAATAAGACTTTTGTCTATTTTCAGCAGGTTTATAGGCAGTATTTTAAGTGACGCAAGAGAAGAATATCCGGTACCGAAGTCATCCATAGATATAGAAACTCCCATTTCATGTATCTGCTTAAGAATATTTATTGTGCGGTCTATATCCTGCATAGCCATTGTTTCGGTAAGTTCGACCTCAAGATACTGCGGGTCAAGCCCTGTACGTTCGAGAGCGTCTCGTATTGACGCTATAACATCGGTCTGATAAAGCTGCGCCTGCGACATATTCACAGAAACTTTTATCGGCTTATAGCCCTTGCTTTGCCACAGCTTGTTCTGACGGCATGCCTCCGAAAGACCCCATTCGTCGATTTGCGTTATAAGTCCGACTTCTTCCGCGATAGGGATAAACGACGTTGGAGTAACAAGTCCGTTATCGGGATGATTCCAGCGTATAAGAGCCTCCGCGCCTAATATCTCCTTTGTCTGGAAGCTGATTTTGGGCTGATAGTAAAGTTCAAATTCCTTGTTTTTTATCGCTTTGTGTATTTCCTGTTCGATAAAGTCACGGTTGTAGAGATGCTCCTCGATCGCTGCGTCAAAGTAGCGGCATATCGCGTCGGAAGCAGTGCTGTCGGCGAACAGAGTCATGTTCGCCTTGTTATAAAGCGTGGCGGCGTCATCCGAACCGTCGTAAAAGCACACTCCTGCAGTGAAAACAGCCTGTTCCTTTAAAACGGCGGGCAGAGCGTCATTATTGCAGGAATTTTCAACGTATATCTGAAGCTCCTTCAAAAAGCTTTCAATGGTATCACGGCTTTTTACAGGCATCAGTATTGCGAAGTTGTCGATATTCATTTTTCCGATAATGCAGTCTTTTTCTGCAAATTTTTCAATCCCGTCCGTGTATATTTCCAGCAGCTTATCGGCAGTATCCATTCCAAAGAGCGTTGAGATTTTTGAAAACCGGCTTATACATATGCTTAGCATAGCCGTTTCATTCGGATCGCTGTTTTGTGCGAGGTATTCGCTGCATTCGGAGAGAAAATTCTTGCGGCTGGGAAGTTCGCCGTGTATATCATCCTGTACGGCGTACTTTTCATCGTTCTCGTGAACAACGCTTAATACAACATTCACTCGCCGTATGTTTTCATCGCTGCCGCAGGTTGAATTAAAACGCAGAAGCAGCTCTCTCCTGCAATCGGTAGTGAAGGCAAAGCGTCGTGTTTCACTTTCGGAGGCTCCTGAAAGTATTGACTGCACGATATTTCCGAACTCGTTCTGTTCATCTGCGCTCATATAACCGAGAAGCTCGCAGTAATCGGGAGTTTTTCCGGAAGGAATACCAAGAATTTCGCCGCAGTGTTCGGAAACTGCAAGCTCGTATCCGTCTGTACGGGGCGTCAGGGTGATAACTCCTATTCCCGCGCTTTTAGCTGCCGCACCGTAATTTTCACAGACAAAATCTTTTTCGCGTGTAGCTTCTTTAAGCTTTGCGCGAACAGTTTCCTGTTCGGTGAAATCCGTGCCTGTCGAAGCTATGGTCGTATAAGCATTTCCGCGCGCGGCGATCTCGCTTTTCCACAGAATATGCTTTACAGAACCGTCGGGCATTGCAAAATCCGTTTTTCTGCCTGATTTTGAAAGCGCGTTCACCATAAGCTCGGTGCCTGTTGTGATTTCGCTGCTGTCGGAAAATAAATGCGAAATAAAGCCGGCGTCGGCTGTTTTTCCTAATGTTTCCAGAAATTCATTCAGCGTCGGGTTCGCCTGTATTTTTTTCAGATCGGTACTCCAAAGCACCGAATAGCAGTCGCTTGCGGTAAGCAGCGCCGTAAGATTACGGTTTTTCTTCAGCTCCGAACGAATCTTTCTTACAAGCAGGAATACAGCTATAGAAAGAGATGTAAGCAGAACTGCGCACAGGTATATAATAATTTCCATATTGACAATCCCTTTTTATCTTTTGTTATCTTAATAATAACACTAAATCCATGCTTTGTCAAATATAATTCACAATTTTGGAAGAAGCAACAACTTTTTTGTGCAAATATACAAAAATCAGTGTTTTTAGAAGAAAATAATAAAAAGTGTACAAATCCCCGCTTGCTTGTCATATCCTGTACGGATAACGAATATATTTCTTTTGAAATAAAAAACGGAGGTACACTATGGAACTGTTACTTGATAAGGAGCCGGTCTTTCTTACCGAAGTGGTATACGACGGGCAGGCGGAGCAGGGCGTCGAGTTTGACTATGTTCTGCCGGACTATTATCCCGATATTTTTAAGATACTTAAATGCACCCTTACGCCGGGCGTGGTATCTTACAGCGTTTCGGGCTCGCAGCTGTTCATTGACGGCGTCGTCTACATAAAGGTGCTTTACCTTTCGGATAACAGCGACGATATAAACTGTGTTGAACAGCGCTATACCTATTCAAAAACGATCGAGCTGGTAAAAGCGGCTGAACGTCCCGTTGTAAGCCTTTTTTCAAAGCCGGATTACTGCAACTGCCGTGCGGTTAGCGGCAGACGCATAGACGTGCGCGGAGCGGTCAGCTGCAAGATACGCGTTACGGGCTGCTATGAGGGAGAGATCCTGTGCGGCGCGAACGGAGCAGGAACGGAGGTAAGACGCGATAATGTAAATTACTGCGGAAGCCGTCTTTTTGCAGGTCGTCAGTATGTTGTCCGCGAGGACATTGAAACAGGCGCCGGCGGCGGAATTGTTTCCGTGCTTAATGTAAGCTGCTCCGCAGCCGTTACCGACACAAAGATAATTTCTGATAAGGTAGTTGTAAAAGGCGAGGCGAAGATAAAATCTCTTTATCTTATCCGTACGGGAAGCGGAGAAACCGAAACAGAGGTAATGGAAGCGGCGATTCCGCTCAGCCAGATAATCGATATTACAGGAGTTACCGACGCACACAGCTGCTATGCGCAGTTCGATGTTATGGACTGCGATCTTGAAATAAAACAGGGCGACGACGGTGAAAACCGCATGCTGGGCTGTGATCTTACTCTTGACTGTAAGGTCACGGCATACCGTGAAACGGTTCTTTCTCCGGTATGCGACCTGTATTCGACCGAGTTTGAGAGCGGATACAGCGTTACTCCGATTAAGCTTGAGCATTCTCCGCAGCTGCTTATGTCGCAGTTCGGTATACGGTCTGTTCTGGAATGCTCAGAAGGAAATATCGGCGAGGTGTTCGACTGCCGATGCGACCTTCTTGGAACAACAGTCCGCGCCGCCGAGGAAGGCGAACGCCGTCTTGTAGTAACAGGTCAGGCGAACGTTCAGCTCATAGGCAGAAGCGGCGAAGGAAAACCGATATTTACTGAAAAGACTGAGAGCTTTGAATTTGAAACTGAAGCGGCAATGCTTGGAGACGGATATTCCGCAAACATAAGTGTGTATGTTGCAAGCGTTACTTACAGTATAAGCGGCGATAATACGGTAGAAGCTCACGTTCAGCTATGCGCGCAGGGACTTGTTTATCAGGTGCGGACAGTGAACGCTATAACTGAAATAAGCCTGAATGAGGAACGTCCTAAAGAGAAAAACGGCGATTACGCGCTGAAGCTGTACTATGCCGAAAGCGGCGAGGCTGTCTGGGATATCGCCAAGCGCTACAACACGAGCGTTTCAGCGATAACTGCAGAAAACGAGCTTGAACAGGAACAGCTTACAGCCCCTTGTATGCTGCTTATTCCGATTGTTTAACAGGAGGGTTGTATGAATAATTCAATTTATCACGATATTTCACAGAGAACGGACGGGAATATCTATATAGGAGTTGTCGGACCCGTGCGTTCCGGAAAGTCCACATTTATAAGCCGTTTTATGCAGTCGGTCGTTATTCCGAATATTGACAGCTCTTTCCGAAAGGAACGAGCAATCGACGAGCTTCCGCAGGGAGCGGCAGGCAAAACAATTATGACTACCGAGCCGAAATTCGTCCCGGAGGATGCAATTTCGATACAGCTTGAGGACAGCACATTTATGAATGTTCGCCTCATCGACTGTGTAGGGTATATCGTTCCGAGCGCTATCGGCTACATTGAAAATGAACAGCCGAGAATGGTCATGACGCCGTGGTTCGATACCGAGATACCTTTCAATATGGCGGCGGAGGTCGGAACGCAGAAGGTTATAAACGAACATTCGACCATCGGACTGGTAATAACGACAGACGGGAGCATTTCGGACATTCCGCGCGCGGAATATGAAGAGGCGGAACAGCGTGTTATAAATGAGCTTACACATATAAATAAGCCGTTCGCTGTAATACTCAACTGCCGCGATCCGAAAAGCAATGAGAGCGTCGCGCTTGCCGAGGAAATGCGCGAGAGATACGGCAAGCCTGTAATTGCACTGAACTGTCTTGAAATAGGCGAGCAGGAAATAAAGGATATACTCACCGAAATACTTCTGCAGTTCCCCGTAAAGGAAATAAATATCCGTATTCCTAAGTGGCTTACGGTTCTTGATAAGGAGCATTGGCTTAAACGCGAGGTGTTCAGTGCGCTTAAAGCCTCGGCGGCAAAAATTTCGGCAATAGGCGAGATAAAGGGCATAACCTGCAAGCTGTCCGACTGTGAATATATTTCGGGCTGCAATGTTGAAGAGATAGACCTCGGAAAAGGTGCGGGATTTGTCCGTGTGGAGATAAAGAACGAGCTGTTTTACCGCATTCTTGGCGAAGCAACCGGACTTGAACTGCACGACGAGGGCGATCTTATGCCGTGTATGATAGAGCTTGCGGCGGTGAAGAAGAAATATGAAAAGGTAAAAGCGGCACTTGACGAGGTTCAGGCGACGGGCTACGGAATAGTTATGCCGGGAATTGACGAACTGAGCCTTGAAGAGCCTGAAATTGTAAAGCAGGGCGGAAAGTACGGTGTTCGTCTTCGCGCACAGGCGCCGTCGATTCACATGATGGCGGCAAATATCGAAACGGAGGTTTCGCCGATCGTCGGCTCGGAGCGGCAGAGCGAAGAACTTATTCACTATCTGCTGAAAGAATTTGAGGAAAATCCCACGAAAATCTGGGAGAGCAATATTTTCGGCAAGTCGCTGCACGAGTTGGTGAACGAGGGTCTGCATAACAAGCTGTACCGGATGCCTGCCGACGCGCGCCAGAAGCTTCAGGAAACGATAGAGCGCATAATAAACGAGGGCTGCGGCGGTCTTATCTGTATCATTCTTTAATCAAAATATTTCCCCGACTGTGTAAAGTGCAGTCGGGGTTGACTTTTTTTGCGCGCCGCTGTATAATAAACTCAAAAAGAGAAATGAGGGAGAGAATATGTGCGATTATATCATTAAAAAGGTAGAGCGCGCAGACATGGACGAGCCTTTGAAGCTGGTTCGCTGTGTTTTTGATGAATTTGAAGCGCCCGAATATCCGCAGGAGGGAATTCAGGAGTTCTATAATGCTCTGAACGATGAGAAATATTTGTCGGTGCTTACGATGTACTGTGCTTTTTCGGAAGAAAAGCCCGTTGGCGTTATCGCCGTGCGAAATGGCGGAGCGCATATTGCGCTGTTTTTTGTGGATAAAATGTATCAGCGCAAAGGGATAGGTCGTCGGCTTTTCAGAACGGTTCTGAGCAACTGCACGGCGGATCGGATTACGGTGAATTCATCTCCTTATGCGGTTGAAATATACCGCAGACTGGGCTTTGAACCGACGAATAGCGAACAGGTCGTGAATGGGATCAGATTTACGCCGATGGAGCGTAAAGTGAACAAAAATACAGACAGGTTTGCTGTTAAGTATAACGAACTTACCGCAGAAGAATTTATCTAGCTCTGTGAATCCGTCTGGGGCGCGGGACCGACTCCCGAACAGACAAAACTTGCCATGCAGCACACGCTTTTCCGCGTATCCGTATACGACGGAGAAAAGCCGATAGCAATGGCAAGAATGCTTGGCGATATGGGGTTGGATTATTACATCAAGGACGTTGCGGTTCGTCCCGAATTCAGGGCGCGGGGCTTGGCAGGCTGCTTATAAACGAGCTTATGGACTACATTGACAGGAACGGCGTGGGCGGTACAGATATTTTTGTTGAACTGTGCGCTGCACCGGATAAAATTGCATTTTATGAGAAATTCGGCTTTTCGTCAAATGACGCGCAAAGGCTGAAACTCATGCATCATGTGAAATAAAGGAGTAAAAAATGGATTTTTCAAGACTTAATTTCGGAGTTGACGGCGACAGCATAACAGCGGGGGAGCAGTGGTCGCATCACGTTTTCGAGCGGCTCGGAATGGCTTCCCACCATAACGTTGCGGTTGGAAGCGCGGTTTGGTATAAGCGGACTGTTGTCTGCTCGGCTGGCGATGTTACGACGCAGGATTATGAGGCTCCTGATTTTGCGGGGATAAGCGACGGCTGGGAGCCTACCGAGGATATGGACGAGCTTCAGAAGCGTGTGAATAACTGCGCGGTTGTTCACGTTCAGCGGTTTATTTCCGAGGTAAAAATCGGAAAATATCCCGTTCCCGACCTTTTCGCTTTTGCAATGGGTACTAACGACGCTATCGATTGCCTGGGAGACGCGGAAACCGCGCTTACCGGAAAATCTCTTGAAAATAATGATAAAATTAATTTATTTACAGAGGCGGGCGCAATGCGCTGGTGCATACAGCGTATAATGGAAGAATATCCGCTTGCGCGTGTGTTTGTTCTTACCCCAATACAGACCGCAATGCCGGATCATAACGCTAAGATAAGAAAACAGATCGAGCTTAACTTCCGTCCTATTGCAGGCGCAATGGGCGCGCAGATCGTTGACTGCTTCAATAACTGCGGAATTTGTGAAAAATTTGAAGTTATCGGCGGAAAGGGAAAGTATCTGCGCGACGGGCTTCACCCCGATTTCCCCGGACAGGCGCTTGAGGGTGCTTTTGCAGCGAAAGAAATCAGAAACAATATGTTTTAAAAATATTCTTACTGCCGCTGTTGCGGAGCAAATTTAAAAAGGTTATGCCGATGTACTAAGAAATAAGCGAACAGTTCCAGCAGTTTATGAAAAAGATGATTGAGCAGGCGGGAAAATAGTTACAAAAAAGCGAGAAACTTATATGGATATTATCACAATATTTAGTGCAATTCTAAAATACGGGTTATGGGCTTTAATTGCTGTAATAGCGTTAGCTCTCGTTTATGTTGTAGGATATATCGTGTATCGAAAAGTATTTCACGGAACAAAATCTCTGTCTGTTAAACAGGGAATTGTGCTGATTTTACTTGCGGCATGGTTTGTTATAGTTTTAGGTCTGACAACTTTCAGCCGAGGGGCAAACTATACGGGTTCTGTTAATTTTTCTTTATTCAGCGGATATATCAGTGCATGGAATCAATGGTCTTACTCAGAATTACAGTTGATTATCTTTAATATGCTGATGTTCGCTCCGCTTGGTTTTCTGCTGCCGTTTTCTTGCGGGAAAGGGAGAAAATTCTCCTTTGCTTGCATGATTTCTTTTGGCGTTACTTTCTTTATCGAAATACTTCAGCTTGTAACAGGTCGAGGGATTTTTGAGTTTGATGATTTACTCCATAATTTTATCGGCAGTATCTTGGGCTACTTTGTAGCGATGTTCTTTTATGATTGTATCAGCAATAAGAAAATCATGGTCAAACCGCTTTTACGTATGCTGGCCATTCCGCTGATATTTGCGATCGGGATTTTTTCAACCGTTCTTGTGTATAACAGTCAGGAATATGGAAATTGGGCGTTTCTCCCTGCGGAAAAACAAGATATGTCAGATGTGACAATAGAGTGTGAGACAGATTTAGCCAGTACAACCGCAACAGTATCTATTTATAAAAATCAATATGCTAATAATTTCGATTATGCGAAGTGGATTAGCAAACAATTTGCGGACTTTGCACAGGTAGAATTGCGGGAAACTATCCATTCAGAGGGGAACAACAGAATTTTTGAAACGACTGCCGGTGGGCAAATTACCTATTTTTCAAGAGAGGGATTTTGGTCTTACATCAACTGGAATGCTCCCGTAAGTCTTACGGCTGATACCAGCCATATTTATCGGGAAAAGGTAGAAACATGGCTCAAAGAAAATAATATGCTCCCAGAAAATGCTGAATTTACCCTCCAAAACAGTACAATCTTGCGGTGGGACTTGGACGCTGCGGAGATAGATGATGGCTCTGCTGACTATGTTTCGGGGCTGATTATGGTACAATTCGATGAGCAGGGGCAGATTACCAATTTTGACTATCATATATCCAATAATGTGTTTGTTGGAATAGAAGAAATTACATCGCCGCAAGAAGCATACCGCCAGATTTTAGCGGGCAACTTTGAACAATATACGCCTTTTGAAGCAGGCGACAAGCTCTATATTACAGAATACAGTACAGAGTATGCCTATGACACAAAGGGATATTGTCGACCGGTTTATAAGTTCAGCGGATATATCAATGAGAGAAATACCTCATGGGAGTGTTTCATTCCTGCAATGGACTAGTAGTGCTTAATAGCAAAGTCAGCCGAGACAGTCAACGGTCAAGATGAACGGCGCATAAATGCGCCGCCGTTGACAGTCCCGCCCCCCTTTGCTAACAGGCACTCAAGGCTGGAAAGCCCTAAAATGGCTTCCCGCTCATTTCAATTTTGATCGACATAATCTGAAGCGAAAATAAAATTTTTCCGGGGCTTGACAATGCATCTGATATGTATTATAATATAAATTGCGGCAATGCCGCGATCTGCTCCGACGGATTTTTCCAAGGGAAAGATTATTTTTTACTGACGCCGAAATTATATTGAGGTGAAAGGCAGCAAAACTGATATTCATGCGCCTTTACGTCGGTTTTTACAGCCGGTCGGAAGTGCTGAAACGGAAATTTTTCCGTTTTTGCCGACATCTGACGAAAAACGTTAAGGCGCTTTTTTATCGCGGGAGGTACGGTTCTGATGGGTTTGGAAAATCGTGTTGCAGTAGTAGCAATGATGATTGAAAATGCCGAAGCGGTTGACAAAATAAACAAGCTTCTTCATCAGTACGCTCAGTACGCAATAGGGCGCATGGGTGTCCCGTACCGCGAAAAAAATCTGAATGTAATAACGGTTGTGCTGGACGCTCCGGATAACGTTATTTCTGCGCTTTCCGGCAAGCTGGGACGGCTCGACGGCGTTACCTCTAAGGTTGTCTACTCAAAAAAATAATCATCCTGTATTCGTTCGGATAGAATGAAAGGATGGAATGGACACTATGAAGAAAAAAAATCTGATTGCAGGATTTCTTTCTGCAGCTTTGCTGACTGTTTCGGGCTGCAGCAATGTTCCTGCAGAAACCACAACTACTCCCGCTGAAACAACAACTACAACGGCGGCTGAAACAACTGAAGGAACCACGACCGAAGCTGTTCCTGAAGAAACGACTGCTTCCGAGGAACAGGAAACTGCGGCGTCCGAGCAGGTTAAGGTTGCCGCCCTAAAGGGTCCGACGGCAATGGGTCTTACATGGCTTATGGAAAACGCTTCCGAGAGCGGCGTAAACTATGATTTCACTATTGCTGCGGCGGTTGATGAGATTTCGCCTATGCTTATTCAGGGTACGACCGACATTGCCTGCGTTCCCGCAAATCTCGCTTCCGTACTATATAATAAGACCGAGGGCGGCGTTGAAGTCCTTGCGGTAAATACTCTCGGAGTGCTTTATATTGCTGAAAACGGAAATTCCGTAAACAGCATTGAGGATCTGCGCGGAAAGACTATTTACAGCAGCGGTAAGGGTGCGACGCCTGAATTTGCGCTCAACTATCTGCTTAAAGAAAACGGAATAGATCCCGAAAAGGACGTTACGATCGAATGGAAGACCGAGCACAGCGAATGCCTGTCCGCAATAGTTGCAAACGAGGGCGGAATCGCAATGCTCCCGCAGCCTTTTATCACCACTGCAACAATGAAGAACGACAACATCCGCGTAGCGATAGACCTTAACGAGGAATGGGCAAAGCTCGACAACGGCAGTGCGCTTCTAACAGGCGTTGTTGTTGCACGCAAGGAATTTGTTGAGCAGTATCCCGATACGGTAAATGCGTTTTTAAGCGGTTATGCGGATTCGGTCGATTATGTGAACTCGAATGTCGAGGACGCGGCGCAGCTTATCGAAAAGTATGACATCGTGCCGGCTGCGGTTGCGCAGAAAGCGCTGCCCGCTTGCAACATAGTATGCATTACCGGCGAGGAAATGAAGACGAAGCTTTCCGGTTATCTTAATGTTCTCTTTGAACAGCTTGCGACATCCGTAGGAGGCGCTCTTCCTGCCGACGATTTCTACTATATCGGCTGATATAAAATAAAAAATGAGCAGGCTCGGGTTACCGGGCTTGTTCTTTTAAAGAGGGAGTGTGAACATGAAGAAAAGGCTGATAACGGCGGCTGGAGTCGCTTTCTGGCTGATCGTCTGGGAAATTGCAGCGCTTTGCGTCGGAAAAGAAGTGCTGCTTGCGTCGCCTGTTAGGGTTATAATACGGCTTTTTGAGCTTGTTCCTTCCGTTTCGTTCTGGAACAGCGTCCTGTTCACCGCCGGACGTGTACTGATTGGGTTCTTTCTCGGAATGACGGTCGGAGTCGTTCTTGCTGTTATTTCGGGGAAGTTTTCTGTGTTTGAAAAGCTGCTTGCTCCGCTGATTTCCTGTGTGAAGTCAATCCCCGTTGCTTCGTTCACTATTCTTGCGCTTATATGGATCTCATCCCGCAATCTTTCGATTCTTGTGTCATTTCTCATAGCTGTTCCAATTGTTTATTCAAATATGCTTGAAGGTTTTCACAGCCTTGACAAAAATCTGAGCGCAATGGCGGATATATTCCGAATCCCCCCTGTACGGCGGTTTGTAGGAATATATCTTTCTCAGTTAATGCCGTATTTTCGTTCTGCCGCGCGGCTTGCAATGGGGCTTTGCTGGAAATCCGGGGTTGCGGCTGAGGTCATTGGGGTACCTAACGGTTCGCTGGGAGAAGCTCTTTACAGCTCGAAAATATATCTTGAAACCACAGATCTGTTCGCGTGGACGATAGTTGTAATTGCCGCGAGCGGATTTTGCGAGAAGCTTTTTTTGCTTATTACCGATTTTGCGGTAAAGCGGATTGAGAGGCTTTGATATGGCAATTGAAGCGGTAAATATTACAAAAAAATATGGTGAAAATATTGTCCTCAATGATTTTTCATATATATTTCCGGAGTCGGGCTGCACCTGCATAATGGGACAGTCCGGATGCGGAAAATCTACGCTGCTGCTTATTCTTATGGGACTTATAAAGCCTGACAGCGGAGAGGTGCGCGGCCGTCCGGCAAAGCTGAGCGCAGTTTTTCAGGAGGACAGACTGTGTGAGAATCTTACGGCTCTTGCAAATCTTCGGCTTGTGCTGGGTAAATACAACAGTGCAGAGCTTTTGTCGGAGATGACAAAAATTGGGCTTGAAGGCTGCGAAAATCAACCCGTCCGCGAGCTTAGCGGCGGAATGAAACGTCGGCTTGCTCTGCTTAGGGCATTGCTTGCAGAATACGACGTTTTGTTTCTCGATGAACCGTTCAAGGGATTGGACTCCTGTACTAAAGCCCGTGTTATGCAGCTTTGCCGTGACAAAACTGCAGGAAAGACTGTTATACTGGTAACGCACGATAAAGATGAAGCGGAATTTTTCGGCGGGAATATGATTGAATTTGGCGAACGCAGTGTTTAGTGGCGGGGCGTATTTGCATATTTCCGCTTTGCGGAAATACGCTGGCAGCGGCGAAGTCGCTGCCGCCTCAAGCTTGCAAAGCAAACTTGAGGCTGGTATGTCCGGTGCTCCGATTTTTCCTGAGTGCGCGGGAGCGGAGAGCAGAATTATCCTTTCCGGCGAGGCGTTAATCATAGTGTGGTATAAATTTAAGAAATTGAAAGCCGCGTGCTTTGCGCTAAATCGTGCAGAGTTCGCGGTTTTTGCTATGAATAAAATGTGAACTTTACAAGCTGTTGAATGTGATATGTGAGGTCTTAGTATTCTGTAAAAATATTGAATATTCACTATATTATGAATATTTTTTAAAACCTATTCCTTTTTCAGACAAAATGTGCTATAATTAAAAGGATAAAATTCAAACATCAGTAAGGCAGTATGAAATTACATATGTGCGCCGGTTTGCCGTCCGGTACGGCATGCTGAAAAAGAATGGAGGATTTTTATGGAAAACCAGGGTAAAAAGGTTCTGATTATCGGTTCCGGTCCGATAATTATCGGGCAGGCATGCGAGTTCGACTATTCGGGAACTCAGGCTTGTAAAGCGCTTCGCAAGCTCGGTTACAAGATAGTTCTTGTAAATTCAAATCCTGCGACGATAATGACAGATCCGGGGATTGCGGATGTTACCTACATTGAACCGCTTAATGCGGCTCGTCTTGAAGAAATAATCGCCAAAGAGCGCCCCGACTGTCTTCTGCCCAATTTAGGCGGTCAGTCAGGACTTAATCTTTGCTCGGAACTTGACAAGCTCGGTGTTCTGAAAAAATATAATGTTGAAGTTATCGGCGTACAGGTTGACGCTATTGAACGCGGCGAGGACAGAATTGAGTTCAAAAAGACTATGGATAGCCTCGGAATCAAAATGGCACGCAGCGAGGTAGCATATACTGTCGATGAAGCGCTCGCCATTGCTGACAAGCTCGGCTATCCCGTTGTTCTTCGCCCGGCGTATACAATGGGCGGCACCGGCGGCGGTCTTGTTTATAATACCGAGGAGCTTAAGAGCGTTTGTGCAAGAGGACTTCAGGCTTCACTGGTCGGACAGGTTCTTGTTGAAGAATCGATTCTCGGTTGGGAGGAGCTTGAGCTTGAGGTTGTGCGCGACTGCAAGGGCAACATGATAACCGTTTGCTTTATTGAAAATATTGACCCTCTTGGCGTACATACGGGCGACAGCTTCTGCTCTGCGCCCATGCTCACTATTCCCGAAGACGTGCAGAAAGAACTGCAGCGCCAGGCATATAAGATTGTTGACGCTATTCAGGTCATCGGCGGAACAAACGTTCAATTTGCGCGCAATACCGAGGATGGCAGAATTATTGTTATTGAGATAAATCCGAGAACCTCGCGTTCGTCTGCGCTTGCGTCAAAGGCTACAGGCTTTCCGATCGCGCTTGTTTCGGCAATGCTTGCGACAGGAATGACGCTTGCCGATATTCCCTGCGGAAAATACGGAACACTTGACAAATATTATCCCGACGGTGATTATATTGTTATCAAGTTCGCAAGATGGGCATTTGAAAAGTTTAAAAACTCTGAGGACAAGCTAGGCACCCAGATGCGCGCTGTCGGCGAGGTAATGAGCATAGGCAAGACCTATAAGGAGGCATTCCAGAAAGCAATCCGCAGTCTTGAAAAGGGTCGCTATGGGCTTGGCTTTGCAAAGGATTTCAACCAAAAGAGCAGGGAAGAACTTATAGATATGCTGCACGTTCCAACTTCAGAGCGTCAGTTTATTATGTACGAGGCGCTTCGCAAGGGAGCTACGGTTGACGAGCTGTTTGAACTGACTAAAATAAAGCGTTATTTTATAGAGCAGATGAAGGAGCTTGTCGAGGAAGAAAATGCGCTCATCGCAAACAAGGGTGCTGTTCCTGAAGAAAATGTTCTTCGTCAGGCGAAAAAGGACGGCTTCTCGGACAAATATCTTTCACAGATACTTGGCGTTTCTGAAAGCGATGTCCGTGAAAAGAGAATCGGCTGCGGCATTACCGAGGCATGGGAGGGTGTTCATGTAAGCGGCACAAAAGACGCTGCTTACTACTATTCGTCTTATAATATTGAGGACAGGAGCGTTGCTTCTGCAGGAAAGCCGAAGATTATGATACTCGGTTCCGGACCAAACCGTATCGGTCAGGGTATTGAGTTCGACTACTGCTGCGTTCACGCAGCTAATGCGCTCCGAAGCCTTGGTTTTGAGACAATTATGGTTAACTGCAATCCTGAAACGGTTTCTACTGACTACGACACTTCCGACAAGCTTTATTTTGAACCGCTTACTCTTGAAGATGTGCTTTCAATACATGAAAAGGAAAAGCCTCTCGGTGTCATTGCGCAGTTCGGCGGTCAGACCCCTCTTAACCTTGCGGCTGACCTCAAAAAGGCTGGGGTAAATATTCTCGGAACAACTCCCGAAACGATTGATTTTGCGGAGGACAGAGATTTGTTCCGCGGAATGATGGAAAAGCTCGGGATACCTATGCCCGAATCAGGAATGGCGGTAACCGTTGACGACGCACTGGAGATTGCGGAGCGTATCGGCTATCCCGTTATGGTTCGTCCGTCATATGTTCTCGGCGGACGCGGAATGGAAGTAGTTCACGACGCGGAAAGTCTGAAAATTTATATGAATGCGGCGGTCGGCGTAACTCCCGACAGACCTATTCTTATCGACCGCTTCCTGCACAACGCGCTTGAATGTGAAGCTGACGCTATAAGCGACGGTGAAAATGTGTTTGTTCCTGCGGTAATGGAGCATATCGAGCTTGCGGGTATTCATTCGGGTGATTCGGCGTGCATACTTCCTTCTCTGAACATTTCTCCCGAAAATGTTGAAACAATCAAGGAATATACAAGAAAAATCGCTAAGGAAATGGGCGTCCGCGGTCTTATGAATATGCAGTATGCGATCGAGGACGGAAAGGTTTACGTTCTTGAAGCCAATCCCCGTGCTTCTAGAACTGTTCCGCTTGTATCAAAGGTTTGCAATATCCAGATGGTTCAGCTTGCAACCGAGATAATCACTGCTCCGCTTACAGGCAGACCTTCTTCGGTTCCTGCGCTTAAGGAAAAGAAGTTCCGTCATTACGGAGTAAAGGAGGCTGTTTTCCCATTCAATATGTTCCCCGAGGTTGACCCGCTGCTCGGTCCCGAAATGCGTTCTACGGGCGAGGTTCTGGGTATTTCCGACAACTTCGGCGAGGCTTATTATAAGGCGCAGGAGGCTACGCAGACGAAAATTGCGCTTTCGGGAACGGTTCTTATAAGCGTAAATGACAGCGATAAGCCGGAAGTGGTTGAAGTTGCAAAGGGCTTTGCGGACTGCGGTTTCCGTATTATCGCAACCGGAGGAACGCATGATCTCATTACCAAAAACGGCATAAAGGCGGAAAAAATCTGCAAGCTCCAGCAGGGCAGACCCAATATCCTTGACGCGATAACGAACGGCGAGATCGATATTATCATCAACACTCCCGATAACAAAAAGGGCGTTGAAGATGACAGCTATATTAGAAAGAGCGCTATTCGCAAGCGCGTGTTCTATGTTACCACAATGGCAGGTGCAAAAGCTACCGTTGAGGGAATAAAGGCTGTTAAAAACGGTGGAGGAAAGACGGTAAAATCGCTTCAGGAGTTCCATAGCGAAATTGAATAAAAGGCAAAGCGGTCGGGGTAAATCCGACCGCTTTTTCTTTCGTTATAGCCTGCTGTAAAAGCATAATGAACAGAGCAAGCTTTATTATTGCTCCTTGAGAACCTCGCCGGAATAAGAATAATAGTTTCCCTTTCCATGCAAGGTGTTCTCATCTACGATTGTATATCCAATATATGAGCCGCCGCCGCTGCCGGTTTCAAACGACTCGATTACAAGCATGGCAGTTGAATTTGGCAATATTTTTAAAGTGTATTCTTGGCGTCCGGATGTTTCTTTATAAGCTTCGATAGAGTTGTTGTAATATTCTTCATATGACAAATCTTTTGAATTTATTGTTTTATTTTCTGTAGCTTTTTTATATTCAGCCTTTAACACCGAATCGATATCATAATTAAATAATTCTATATATCCATCAGAGATGAGTATATAGCTTTTATCTGAATTGCTTGTATAGTATCCGTCTTTTACCTCGTAAATTTCAGAAGCGGATTTATACTCTTCGACAGAACTGGTTGAACATCCGGAAACACCAAATGTAATTGCTGCCAGTACAAAAATCATATATGAATTTCTTTTCATAATCATACTCCGTTTCAATTGTATCGAGCGCAAGTGCAAATATGATCACAGCAAGGAAAAAGCCTGAGAAGTTACTAGCGGCAGGGAAGATAACCGAATTTTCAGTTTCGAGGAAGGTACCGTTCATGAAAG
>Ga0129309_1001028_pt1 | contig 16557 bp, 13 predicted proteins | sample L1105metagenome_FD_94439 | JGI IMG/M metagenome (GOLD analysis project Ga0129309, IMG submission 94439) | Ring-tailed lemur group fecal microbial communities from Wisconsin, USA - L1105 metagenome | ecosystem: Host-associated > Mammals > Digestive system > Large intestine > Fecal | place: USA...
AATTCCACCCGGTCCGCCCGGTCAAATACGGAGTCTGGAATCCGTTCCCGGGCAGCGCCGCCAACAAGTGGGGCTATCGTATCATTCAGACTCTCGAGATCCGCGACATTCATCGTTGTGTATACGTCGATCCCCGCATTTAACAATTCCTGTGCATCCTGATATCTTTTTGCATGACGGCTTCCCGGTCCGTTGGCATGAGCAAGTTCATCAAGCAGAATCAGATCCGGGGCGCTCTTAAGCGCCGCGTCAATATCCAACTCCTCCCGGAAGCCTCCTTCGCCGGATATCCTTCTGACCGGCAGCCTCTCAATACCATCCGCAAGAGCCTCGGTCTTCGTCCTTCCGTGAGATTCCAGATACCCCACTGCCACGGCGGCGCCTCTTTCCTGCTCTGTTCGCGCCGCCCGAAGCATGGCGCAGGTCTTTCCCACACCGTCGGCATATCCGAAAAATATTCTAAGTTTTCCATATTGTTTTGGCATTTCTATTGATTCTCCTCCCACGATAAGTCAATCAGAGTATGCTCTGTTCGCGCATTATTATACCATCTTCTGTCCGTGCTTTCTATTTTTTGTTTCTGCCGCCAGCGTCTGCTCTTCCAGGCATTGTACCAGATACGCAGTCGCAGGATTCTTCTTCGACCAGAACGCCTTCTGCGGCAAATCTCCTCCTGCGATCGGTTCTACTGGGATTCCATCATATCTTGTATGAACAGGAGCCATCTCTAACAGGACCCGCCGGTTATTGAAAGGATTCTCAAAGAAAAGGCTTGCATGTTCCGATAAAAAAATAACATCCAGCAGTCCGGCATGTAATCTTTTTTCCAGTTCCTCCTCTGTTCCACTAAAGATATGAACGGACATCCCCGGATATTTTGCCGAACATCTGTCAAAAACGTCCGCAATACTCTCCGCAGCAAGCGGATTGGAACAGCCGATCCACAGCCTGCATTTCTGCTCTCTGGCCTCCTGTTCCTTTCGGTTCCTCTCAAGGAATCCATCCAGATTCTTCAGAACCACTCCTCCAAAAATCATGATCAAAGTCATCGCGGCAAGTAACAGTAACTCTTGCATCATCTCACCCCGCTTTCCCAGATTCCGCCTTATATGTGGAAGTATTTATGCAGATCCTTGTTCTTCCCAAGTACCAGCATGGTCTCTCCCGCCTCCAGAATAGTATCCGGAGATACCGGCAGTTCCAGTTTTCCTCCTTTTTTAATTCCCATAATATTGATGTGGTATTTCTTCCGTATATCAATCTGCCCCACCGAACGTCCCGCCCATCCTGCAGGAACCGGGATCTCGAACATGGCATGTTCGTCGTCCAGTTCTATATAATCCAGAATATGGTCGGCACTATACCGAATAGCGGTCCACTTCGCTATCTGTTTCTCCGGGTAGACAACCTCGTCCGCGCCGTTGCGCAGCAGGAACTTCGCCTGCACATCCCGGGCTGCTCTGGACACCACAAGGCTTGCACCCAGTTCCTTTAACAAAGATGTGGTCTCCAGCGAGCTCTGGAAATCATTTCCGATCGCCACAATGCACACGTCATAATTACGGATTCCCAGAGACTCCAGGAAATCCGCATTCGTGCTGTCGCCGATCTGCCCATTGGTCACAAACGGCAATACTTCCTCTACCCGTTCTTCTACATGATCCACCGCCATAACCTGATGCCCTAACTGATTCAGCTGCAAGGCTACATGCTTTCCAAAACGCCCCAGCCCGATAAGTAATATAGATTTCATCCTCGCGTTACCTCCCTTAATCTTCTGTGATCTGTTCTGCTGTAATCTATCTGATACGAACGATCGTCTCCCATCGTCTATCCTACGGTAATCTTCTCTCTCGGCATCCTTACCACATTCGTATTCGTCCCGGACACCGCTGCAAACACCAGTGTCAGGCCGCCCACGCGTCCGAAAAACATCAGCAGGATCAGGATGCATCTGGACAAGGTCCCAATCTCCTGCGTGATCCCCAGAGAAAGTCCCACCGTACCGATCGCGGAAGCCGCCTCAAACAGGCAGTCCATGAGTGGAAGTCCTTCTGTAATGCTGATGACCAGACCGCCGGCAAAAAATAAAGTGACATACATCAGCAGAATCGTCGCCGCATTTTTTACTACCCCCAGATCTACCCTCCGTCCGAACAGATGTGTATCCTCTTTTCTGGAGAATGTGGAAACCGCCGCAGCGAACAACACCGCTACCGTCGTCGTCTTCATACCGCCCGCCGTAGATCCCGGCGAACCGCCAACCAGCATCAGCACGATCATCACCGACAGCCCCGCCTCACTCATCCCATTCAACTCCACCGTATTAAATCCTGCAGTACGGGGCGTGACCGACTGGAACAGCGACACAAGTATGCGTTCTCCGGGCGCCCAGGCACTGAATTCGTAAAAATAGAAAAATAAAGCCGGAACCAGGATCAGCGCAGCTGTCATACTTAAAATTACCTTGCTCTGCATCCGGTACCGGTGCAGACGCCATCGGTTCATCCGTATATCGTCCCACGTCAGGAATCCGATCCCACCGATCACGATCAACAGCATGATTACCACATTGACCACCGGTTCTTGTGCATAGTCCGTCAACGAAGAGAACTGCTCCCGGATTCCCATCAAGTCGAATCCTGCGTTACAGAATGCGGACACCGAATGGAACAGCGACATCCAGATTCCCCTGGCGCCATGGTCACCGATAAATACAGGCGCCATCAGAGCTGCTCCGAGCAATTCGATGCATAACGCTGTACGAATGATGAATCCTGTCAGCCGCACGATACCGCCTACCTTGGGCGCTGCGATTGCTTCCTGCATTGTACTGCGCTGCATTAGAGATATCTTACGTCCCGAAAGGATAGAGAATAAAGCCGCCACAGTGATCACTCCCATGCCGCCAATCTGAATCAGCATCATCAATATTATCTGTCCGAAATCCGACCAGTACGTCGCCGTATCGTGAATGACCAGCCCCGTCACACAGACTGCAGAAGTCGAGGTAAATAAGGCCTCCAGAAACGGAGTCGCCACTCCCTCTTCCGAAGCCGCCGGGAGCATCAAAAATACCGTACCGATCAATATTACGCTGGAGAATCCAAGGATGATGATTTGAAAGGAAGTGAGTTTCTTTTTCCTATGCACACCTCTGTCTTTATGTATAAGCTTGTTCATATGTAAAAAATTCCTTTACACCTCTTTATTTTATCTTAATATACGTCAGGTAAGATAAAGAAGGTAAAAAAGTCTTCGCATTCATATTAAGACCGCATAAAGATTTTGGCAGGTTCCTTATCTATTTGCTCAGGATACCATCTAACATCAGGTTAACCTTCAGCACAAAGGATTAAAATTTTGCATTAAGAAGAGTAATTCTCCGTTAAGACGGCGTTAATATCTTTTTTTCCCGAATGGCACGGCGGTACAAAAGGGGCTGTAAAATAAGTTCCTAAAGAAAAATCGCCCAGACCGTGAGGCCTGAGCGATTTTTTGGTATAATTAATTTATGCTACTAAACAAAAATACCAATGGTAATTATACCATTCGTCAGCTGAAATTACCATTGGAAATAGAAAAATTAATTGATATCTCTGATCCGGTATATACTTTTTGCGAAGTTATGAATCACATCGATCTATCAAAATATTTTGTAGAGAAAGGATACAAAACAGGTCGCCCAAGATGTGATGAACAGAAACTCCTCAAAGTAATACTCTTTGCATTTATGGAACATGGTATCTGTTCTCTGCGAAAAATTGAAAAACTCTGTAGAAATGATATTCGATACATGTATCTTCTCGATGGTATGAAGGCCCCTTCTTTTGCCACCTTCGGAAATATCATCCGAAATGAACTGACGAATTCTATAGAACAAATATTCATGGATGTAAATACATATATTTTCGAAAAAGAGCATGTTGACTTGGAACATACCTATATTGATGGTATCGCTTCTGATTGATGCCATGAACAAAGAGGTTCTTGGATATTTAGGTGTGAAGCTTGAAAAGCGCGAGGAGTATGCAATCGATTATGTTTCTGAACTGCTGGAAATGTACAAAACGGGAACAAATCTGAATGAATCCGCGTTTGTTTCCGGTTGTGGTTACAGAAAAAGCATTCAACAAAAACAGTATCAAGAATTACAGGGATATCTTGAACGATTGAAAACTTATGCACGTCATATAGAAATATGTGGAGATGAACGAAATAGTTATTCTAAAACAGATCATGATGCTACTTTTATGAGATTAAAACGAGACTATATGGGAAATGATCAGTTACTTCCAGCATATAATCTTCAGGCAGCTATCTGTGATGAATATATTGCAGTAGTTGACGTAAAACCATACGCATCTGATATGGAATGCTTTGTTCCCTTGATGGAAAAATTTCACAAAACTTATGGACATTATCCAAAGTATCCAGTTGCAGATGCAGGATATGGTTCCTACAATAATTATCTTTATTGCGAAGAGCATGGAATGGAAAAATATATGAAATTTACTATGTTCAAAAAGGAAACAACAGATAAAAAGTATTACGAAAACCCATACCGTGCAGTGAATTTTAAACAAGACGAAGTAGGAAATCTCATATGCCCAAACGGAAGGAAATTCATTTTCAAATACAACCGTCATGTGTATAAGAATAAATATGGTAGAACAGAAGAAATCTATGAATGTGAATCATGTGAAGGATGTCCATATAAAAAAGAATGTTGTCCGAAGACATCAGGCAACAGGACAATCCGTATGAATCAAGAGTTGACCTCGATTCATCAGGAGGTAATTTCAAACCTCGAATCCGTACACGGAGCACTTCTGAGAATGAACAGAAGTATTCAAGCAGAAGGTGCATTCGGTATTCTGAAATGGGATAGATCTTACAAAAGGCTATTTCGAAGAGGCGAGAAAAATGTTATTTTGGAGCTTACACTGATTTCTTGTGGCTTTAATCTGTATAAGTATCATAATAAGAAACAACGCTTCCAGTTAGCAGCTTAAAGATAATGTGTTATCCACATAGTCTTTATTAAGTGCACTTATTTTTAATGAAATCATTCTCATATATCGAAATATTTGATGTAATATACGAAGAAACGCCCGAACCGGCATTTGCCGGAACGGGCCTTTCTTGATGAGGAACTTATTTTACAGGCCCTTTTGTACCGCCTCTTCGTGTTTAAGATTCTGCCAGCCTGTAATTTCCTACATATCCCCAGTCCTTTCCGCTTAGATAATGACAGATCTCCCGTTCGAATATCTGCGTTGCTTTTCTCCTTCCTTCGTTCGGGTATTTGTGCCTGATCATATAAGTGATCCGCTCTGGCGGCTGTACCGCATTACCGATCTTGCTCACATACACCTGACGCAGGCTACTGATACGCTCTACCACGGATACCGGGGCGATCGCCCACATTCCTTCCTCTGACAGGAGATGGAACAACAGCTCGAATGTATCCACCTCCATACGGGACCTCTCTCCCTTGCTCACCCACTGGTCATGCCAGATCTGGTAATTCGCCTCCCAGCTTAAGAAGATCTCCCGGCTTAAGTCTAACTCATCCGTATGTATCACTGGCTTCTTAATCTTAGTATCCGCCGATTGTATAATGTACATCTTCTCTTTTAATATAGGTTCTGCCACGATATTCTTAAAATGCAGATGATGATAAACGAATCCCAGATCAATCTCATGATTCTCCAACAATCCATATATTTCATAAGAATAATGTGTCTTAATTCTCAGATTCATCATCTGTTCTTCCTGTTTTAGCATATCCCGATACAAGTCAAAAAAGATTGCACTGTTCAGCGTGTCCGTACAGGCAATAGTCAGATATAATCTCTCGTGGTTGTCTTTGAGAAGCCGCATCTCCTGCCAAATGGAAATCCATCGTTCTGCAATCGGAATAAACTCCTCCCCCTGTGAAGTCAGTTCGATCTGCTTATACCCCTTCTTTCTTGTAATCAGATCAATCCCCAGTTCTTCCTCCAGTGATTTCAGCCTGTGACTAACTGTCGGCTGTGACAAGAACAGGTTCTCAGCAGTCTTCGTAATATTCTTCGTCTTTACTATCATTAGAAATGTTTCAATCTCTGACAAGTTCATACGCTTCCTCCTCTCATACACACAAATGCACATATTTTCATCCGTTTAAATATAAAATTTATTAATATTATACAGCGAAATTATTCATTTCACAATTCCAAATATTCGTGCTATGCTTATTACAAGCAAAAAAACGTAACGTCCAATAAGGAGGATGAAAAAATGAACGACGAAAAATATGGAGTATTATTTTCTGACGAATACCAGAAAAGCCTGAAAGATCAATTCTGCTACGCAGATGCAGACCCAGAGCATGGCGAAAGACTTTTCTTCGAGAACTCCGGCGGATCTCTGAGATTAAAAAGAGCCGTAGAAATCAAAGCTGCCGTTGAAGAGTTCCCAGATTGCCCGGAGCGTGTACGTGGAAGAGGTTATGAACTTTCCCACTATGTATCCGGCGGAACAAAAGATATTCTGGAAACAGTATTCGGCGCTAAGAGTGGTTCCCTGATCTCAGAACTATCCGCTTCTCAGACAATGTTCAACGCTGTAGGAACTATTATGCTTGGTGCTGGCTGGGGAACAAATGCAGTTACATCTTCACTGGAGCATCCATCTGCACACGATGCAGTTGAGCACTATTGCCAGAGAACCGGACGCGAGTTCCGTGTTGTACCTGCTAACAAAGAGACCGGCGGTCTTGATGTTGACACAATCATGGAATACGTAGATAAAGATACTGTACTGTTAAGCATTATGGCCGCATCTAACATCTCTGGTAACATCATGGATATCAAAGAGATTGTACGCCGTGCAAAAGAGATCAATCCTGAGATCTATATTGTAAGTGATGCTGTACAGCATGCTCCACACTGTGCAATCGACGTAGAAGATTGGGGCGTAGATGTATCTAACTTCGCACCTTACAAGTTCTTTGGCGTACGTGGATGTGGTTTCTGCTATGTATCTGATCGTGTATCAGCATTGCCTCACCACAAACTGACCCACAAGGACAACAGCATCTGGCAGCTTGGTACTCCAACACCAGGAAATTTCGCAGCAATGATGGCTGTTATTGATTATGTATGTGAGATCGGTGCTCACTTTATCGAAAGCACGAACAGGCGTGAATTATATGTAGAAGGTATGCGCCGCATCCACCTTCAGGAGAGAGCTCTTCTCTACCGCTTACTGGAAGGAACTGATGAAGTGCCGGGATTAAGACATATCGACAAGGCTGAAGTATATGTTGATATGGAAGACCTTACATACAAGGATCTGATTGTTGCTATGGGAATCAAAGGTATCGAATTCTCTGACCTGTCCCAGAAATACTTGGAGCACGGTATAACCGTATTCGAGCGTTTGAACACAAGCCCATATTCTAAGAGAATCGTAGAGTCTCTTGGACTTGAAGGAGCAATCCGTGTATCTCCTCTTCACTGCCATGGAAGAGATGATATTGATAAGTTCCTGATTGCTACAAAAGAAATTGCCGATAACGTATAACTCCTCTCGTTTACGTCATATATAGACGACCGAACTGCTGCCTTCCCCACATATAGGGCAGCAGTTCCTTTTTTGGGGACGGGGAAATGAATAGAATGGAGGGTTTAATATGAAACTGACAATACTGGGAACTGGAAATGCTGCTGTATCCGAATGCTACAACACATGTTTTGCCATTTCTGATGAAGGAAGACATTTTCTCATAGATGCAGGCGGCGGAAATAGAATTTTAAAAGTACTGAAAGACACAGGGATCGCAATCACTGATATCCATGACATCTTTGTTACTCATGAACACGTAGATCACGTTCTTGGAATCATCTGGCTGATTCGTATTATCGGACAGAGAATGAATCAGGGGAAATACGATGGGGAACTCAGAATCTACTGCCACAAAGAATTATCTGAGAAGATCCAGGCAATCGCCAATATGACAATTCAGCAGAAAGTCTGCAAACATATGGGGGAGAGGATTCGTTTTGACATTGTTGAGAGCGGCGACCAGCGTGAAGTTCTCGACTGTCCTGTGACTTTCTTTGATATCGCCTCTACCAAAGCGAAACAGTTTGGGTTCACTATGCAATTGAAAAATGGCAAGAAGTTCACTTGCGTTGGGGACGAGCCATATAATGAAGTGAATTATGAATATGTGAAGGGCAGCGATTGGCTTCTCCATGAGGCATTCTGCCTGTTTGGCGAGGCAGATAAGTTCAAGCCTTACGAGAAACATCACAGCACGGTTAAAGAAGCCTGCCAACTGGCTGAAGAACTTGGAGTACCGAATCTGCTTCTGTATCATACGGAAGAAACGCATCTGGCCGAGCGTAAGAAATTGTATACCGAAGAAGGACAGCAGTACTATCATGGGAATCTGTATGTGCCGGATGATCTGGAGACATTCGCACTTTAACGTGACGCATTGGGGACGGGGAAATTGCAATTTCCCCCGTCCCCAATTGGATTTGCCGTGTCCCTTTTTCGATTTGCCGTGTCCCTTTTTAACTTCTACTCCTCCACCAGTTCCACAAATTCCTTCTTCTCGAATTCCTGTATCGAGATATGCTTCTTATTTGGATTCGCATAGACAAACGTCTTATCCACATTCTCCAGATAATTCTGTATCTTGTCGTTGGTCGCGCTGATAATCGCCTGGAATCCAAGCCCCCTGATCAGCGAGATACAACTTGCCACTTTCTCCGCATCCATCTTGGAAAATGCCTCATCCAACACCACCAGCCTTATCGTTGGATTCCTCTGCATCTTCGCCGACTGATTGATCCGATACACCTGCGCGAAACTTGCCAGCAGCGCTACATACAGCGGATTCTGTCCCTCACCGCCGGAGTTCTTCTTAATCATCTTGCCAAGCCCAATGGTCATATCCTTCTCGCCTTTTACAATCTGCTGCATATCGAAGGAGAGATAAGTCCGGTAATCCGCATACTTATCCATATTCTTTTTCGCCTCTTCCAGTTCTTCCTTCGTAGCATTCTCCGGCGGAATGAAGATATTAATCAACTCATTCATCAGATCCCCATATTGATCCTCATGCTCCATCGTAAACATATTCAACTGATTCTCCATTGAATCCGTCAGCTGAGAAGGATGAATCTGCAAGGAATCATCCATGAACATCTTATAATATCTTCCGTCCGCCCCTTTATTCTTCGTAATGACAAACTGATACTTATCCTTACCAAAATCCAATCCACTGATAATCCGATTCAACTCATCCCTGCGCTGGTACGCTTCACGGATCGCACTGCGGATCTTGAATATGAAGTCATCTTTAAAATGCTCTACCGCCGAACGCGCCTGCTCTTTCGCAGATTCCTTGAATGCTTCCAGATCATCGCACTGAAGACTTTCTAATAATTGCTCATAAGGTTCGTTACTACGGATTGCAGTAGAGAATGTCCGGTTCGGATAACTGCGGATGTAACTGCTCCGCTCTTCCACTAACTTCTGATAATTCTGCTCTTCTTCTTCACGCATCGGAGAGAGTTCGGAGATCCTTTGACGCTTAAGATAATCGTAATTTGTAGATTTCTTGCCAGACAAATACTTCTGGAATTCTTGCTCATATGTAGTCATATTCATATCCTGATTTTCTACACTGTCATTCTCCACCAACTCAACTGCCGTATCTGTCCTTGGCATTCCACCAGCATTTGCATTCTGAGCAACACCATCTTCTAATTGTACTTTCAATTTCACTCCAAGTTTTCGCCTCTGCTCCAGCAACGCACTCTCCGCTTGCAAGACTTCCTCACTCAGCCTGTCAATCTCTCTTCGATTCCCCCAGATTCCCTCCTGTACCTTCGTAATCTGGTTCTTTTTCTCATCCTGCTGCCGCGCAAGTTCTCCCTTCTGAAGTTCCCACGCATCCACGGATTCTTCCTTCAATTTACGCATCTTCTCCGTAATCTGCGTTTTCTTTCGCTCCTTCGCAGGCATCTCCTTCACATCTGCCATCCAGCCAAGATAATCTCCAATCGGCTGATTCAACATCTCCAGCTGCATCGTCTTACGGATATCCTCCAGCGTCTCCTGAAGCGGTATCCTCTCATCCTGCAATTTCTGGCATCGCTCCTCCAACTGCCGCACCCGCTGACGCATACTGATCTCGCCAATATACGCACGTCTGGTATAATTCTCCGGATTAATATGCTGCAAACGATAACTGTGATACATCACGCAATCCGGCGTAATTCCGATCCGGCACTCACGGAGTTCTACAATCGTCTCACACTTCATCACATTTCCCAAGAAGAAATCAATATATGCCTGCACATAAGGCTCCTTCGCCCGCACTTCTTCCGCCAGTGACCCCGGACGTACCTGATGCGCCTCTTTTGACACCTTCTCCGTATCCACCACCGCCGCCCGGAAGAACTTCTTCTTATCCATCTCCTCATAGATATCCATCGCAGCCTTGGCATACCCCGGCTCCACCACAAGCAGCAGTTTATGATTGCCCATGTAGCCTTCCACCGCATTCTGCCACCGCTCGTCCTTCACATCCAGAAGATCCGCCATAATCTGCACATTCACGAACTTCCCGCATCGCTCATGCAGACGGTTCCGCAGTTCATATCTCGCCTCTTCCAGTTCCCGCGGATATGCCTTCTTTCCCTGCTTCAGCGCCTTTAACTCCTCCCGCGCCTCTTTCTCTTCTTTCTTTACTTTACGAAGGTCCGCATCCGTCTCCTGCCTCTGCTCTTCCAGTTCCTCTTGAATATCACGGAAACTCTCCATCAAACGTTCCATCTCCTCTTCGGAAATGTCCCCGTCCGCGAATTTCTCGATATCCCATATCGTCTGATTCGGTGTCACATCCTGATTCTTCCATTCCGCCAAGCGCTCCGCCGTTTGCTGCCATCTGACCTTGCTATTCCTAAGTCTCTCCAGCGTCTCATTCAGCGCTCCCAGTTCCGCTTCCAGATTCGAATACCCACTATTAGCAATCCGAAGAATAATCTCCTCGTATTCCTTCTGCAGTGCAGACTGCTCCTCTTCAAGCCGCGCCTTCTGCCCTTCCAGTCCGGCAATCTCCTCCTGCCGGTTCTTCATCTTATCCCGGCACTCCTGAATCTTCGCCTCCAACTGCAGCATTTCCAAACGGTCGATCTGATAGGAGCATAATTCCACTTCCTTACGCTTCTCGTCATATCTCTGATAAATCTCCCGAATCTGCGTAAGTTGGCGAATCTCCTCCAGCGTTTCCTCAATCTTATTGCGCATCCGCCCATACTGCATCACGCTTTCCTGCAAATCCTCAATATGGATGTCCTGCTCCATGCAGATATATTCTTTCACAAAATCTTCCAGCTTAATATTCATGCGAAATGGAATCGCTCTTTTGAACAATCTCGGGAATTTCTCCATATCCAGCCCGCCCAGGTAAATGTCATACAACTGCCGGCGGAATCTCTCATTGCTCGGTCCACAGTAGAACCTCTCCGGCGAAAACGTCCTCTGCAGATACTCGCGCATCTCCATGGTAGTCAGACACCTGCTTTTCGTACGATAAGAATTCTCCAATAACCCGCCCGTATGCCAGAAGAACAGCCTGCTGATCTCATTGGTCGCCGTCTCCACGTCAAACACAACGCCCACGCATTGCTTCTCCTTCGTGTTCGTCTGCTCCAATTCCAGCACGATCGTACTGGAGAAATTCTGATTCCGCAGATACTGAGACTCATTATTCTCACTGATATTCACCATGCCACGGAGATACTCGATCAGCGTCCGGTCCGAATCATCTGCTGCCGCTTTATTAAAGAAGCCACGCCCATCCGTATTGGCATACAGCACGATCTGGATGGCATCAATCACCGTAGACTTCCCGCTTCCGGAATGCCCTGTGAAGAAATTAATCCCCTCATTCAGTGTCAATATCTTCCTATCTATATAATGCCAGTTATTCAGGCATATCTTCGAGAGTGCTTTGAATGGCTGCTTCATCTCCAATGTGATCCTCCTCCCCGAACGTCTCTAACAGTTCCTTAATATCATCGCCCATCAATACCGCATGAATACACGGATAGATGACAAGCCTTGTATGCTCATTCAATTCTTCCAATACATCCAGCGGCTCAATCATCTGATATTTCTTAAGAAGCGCAATAGTACGCCGCATCTCCGTCGGTGACGGTAGACTCGTAAGCACGCGGAACTCCCCCGCCTTCCCATTCACCGCTCCTAATGTCGTCACAATATGGCTGCTCGACGATACATTCGCCATCTGCTCATCGTAAATGAGTTTCAACACGAGCAGATATATGGTTGCAAGCCGTGGCAGTTTCTCACCCCACAACATCTCCTCCTGGATATAGATCACACCCATATGGGCATTCTCCTTCAATGCAATCCCCGCCACGGCAAAATACGCCCGCAGGAATTCTATATGCTTGCTGCATGTCCGATACTCCGGTACATACTGCATACGCCCTGAACGTCTGTCGAATCTGCGTTCCAGGAGGTAGGTCTGACGATATAAGGTCTGAATTACTTCTGTGACATCCTCCTGCTCCTCCTGGGTTAGTTGTTCAAAATAATCTATCATTGCCATTTTATACCCTCCTGCGCACAAACTTAAGCGCCGGATACTTATATCCAGCTCTCTCAACCATCTCCGTCTCTTCCTCCAGCACCATATATTTACTATTCTTCCTCGTACTATAATCATACGCCAGGATCAATTTCTCAAAATCCTCTTTCTCCGTAATGTCAACCTTCGCCGCATCCATAATCTCATCTTCCATACGGTTCTCGATAAACTCTTCGATCTGCTCCTTACTGTACCGCATCTGAATCCGGTTCAGGCGCAGCACATCTTCCTTATCCAGATCCTCCATCGCCTCATCTGCTGCCATCTGACTGATAAAATCCTTTCGCCCTTTTCTTCTTTTATATAATGATTTCTCCGATAACATTTCCAATAAAGAGAGGTTCATCTTCGCCCCGGTTTCTCGGATAATCTCTTCCCGCTCTTCGCCGGAAGGCGCAGCAGACATCCGGTTCAAAAGCTGTACCACCAGACCTTTCGTATCCGTCTCACCGCTAAGAAGATAGTTAAGCCTTGTCACCGTCGCCCGTACATACTTGGTATGTTCCTTATCCATATTGGAAATGCGGTGCTCAATGTCATCGAATCCCCGCTCGATCAGGTCCAGAAGATCCAGTACGTCATCCTTCGTATCTCCCATCATCTTCGAACGCTTTCTTACCTTCTCTATCCACTCCTCGTTCTCACGCATTTCCCGGATGCATTTCTTAATATCCATCTTATAGATGTAGAAATTATCCGAAGTCTTCAGTATATGGTACTTCTTGCGGACAATCTCTTCTACGTATCCGTCCAAATGCTCTTTTAGCAGATCCCCATAGAACTCCTGATCCAGAAGCCTGCCGAAGAACTTGTCCATGTTGTGAAGCATGTCCTGCAATGCTTTGTTCAGCCGCCTCGTATTCACCAGCGCCGTCCGCAGCATACTTAGGTTCGCCCGAGGGTCATTCTGGAATGAGAAGAGCGTTGCATAGACATTCTGGATATAGATATCCGTCTCTTCCAGGTCTTCGGAATTGATCCTCTCGAATGCCTCGATGAATACCGCCGCATAATCCGGGATGACGATATTCGTCACCAGCGTATTATAATCTTCGATTCTTTTCAGCCACCCCGTCTTCAGAAGCCAATTCAAGATGCGTGAAGATGGTGTTTCCAGCATATCAATCCTGGTCTCACCCTCTTCCCACTGTAATTCAAAACGTTTCTTCGCATTCATGTCGCTTAAAACCTGGATGCACACTTCACGGGTGAGAAAATAATTACTGTATTGGTATTCTTCGTTAATGCACAGAAGTGCTTCTATGTATATCTCCCGGTTCACGGAGCGGAACAGGCTCCAGAAGGTGTCCGGGATCTCTTGGCGTAGCTGCATATGTACTCTCCTCTATTTGTTTGCCCTTATATTTGTTTACCCTTATTCTTGCAACATCACTATCTCTAATCAACAGATTGCCATGTGCTTCTCCAATATTTTCACAAATTCAGCCAGTCCTTCCCTGTCATCCTCATCAAGTGCATGCAAGTTTCCCTTGAAATGGCCCAAGGACAAGTTTTCCATCTTCCATAAGATAGAATCCCACCCAGTTAATATCCGTCAAAGTTTCATTCAAAAGTGCGGATGCATTGGCTAAATTAGAAATTAAGTAAGGCACTTGCCCGATTACTCCCTTTAGCTGTTTACTTAGCAACTTGTATATAGATTTTTTATCAGCAGATTCCATTGCAGAAGTCGTATTCATCATATCAAAACCTTTCTTTTGTCATTCTGATTCATTTTAACACTTTTATAAGGGTATTTCTATAAAATTAAGAATTACAATTTGTCGGATTTCTTGAATTTTATGTCGAAAATTGCTATGATAGAAGAAATTGATTATGGAGGGATTACTCGTGTCTGAAGAATTAAGCGTTGTAAAAGAAGAAAATACCGAAAATAAAATCGTCCCACTCGTGAACAAAACTGCCTCTGATGAGGCTGAAAATAAAGTTGAAGATAACGTTGCTGATAAAGCAAACCAAGCCAAGACTGCTTCCGAAACATCTGAAGTTAATACCCCAGTCCAGTCTGCCGCACCGATTATGGCAGCAGAACCCGCGACAGCAGAACCTGTGACTGAGAGTCCCGCCCCGAATACAGCCGCTGCTCCTGGGTCATCCGACACACACCAGTCCGCTGCAAGCCAGTCCAATAACAACGGATTTGGCGGTAACACTTCACAGAACAACTCCTCTGGCACACAGAAGTCTGCCAGTTTCATAAGATCATCCTATACCAAGGATTCCAGTGACGACTTTGATTTTGACGAAGATGAGGGACCGAAGAGGCATTTCTTCCATTTCCGCTCTAAGGATAACAGTTACTCCAGAGATCAGCTAATCCTGTCCCGCATCAAAGACGAGGATCTTATGGACTATCTCAAATTAGAACAAGAGAGACTGGAATTCTTGCAGCAGGCAAAAGAAGTGAAAGAAAAAAGACTTCTGACTGCATTCCAGTTAACAATCTCATTGGCAGCAATTGTGGCGGTTACTTATCTGCTTAAGGATAATCCGACCATTCTCATAAGCATCTTGTATATTGTCGGAATTATTGCTGCGCTTAATATCTGGAAGAATCCTCGCGATAAGAGCAAAGGGAAGAAATAAATATAACATCAATATCTTACTTTTAACAGAACCGGTGTAATACGTATTATACCGGTTCTTCTATTTTATCCCATTGGGATTAATTTATCTTATCACACCATCATCCCCGCCAGAATCACGCTCGCCACCAAGCCCGCAAATGTAGCGAATAACGCGCCTCCCAGCGTATATCTCGTCTTCGTTACCTTCGCCGTCATATAATATACGCTCATAGTATAGAATATCGTTTCCGTACAAGACATGCTGATCGATGCAATCAGCCCTATGTAAGAATCCGTGCCATATTCCTTGAATACGTCCAATAAAAGCCCGGTTGCAGCAGACGATGAAAACATCTTCACCACCGTAAGCGGCACCAGTTCCCCCGGGAAGCCAATATATTCTGTGAACATCCCTATGACCTCCGACAGGAAATCCAGGAATCCCGATGCACGCAGTATTCCCACCGCCACCATCAGCCCAACCAGGGTTGGCATAATCTTGATTACGGTAAAGAAACCACTCTTCGCACCTTTGATGAATGTGTCATAGACGTTGACCTTCATTAGGATACCGTAACTGACAATTCCAAAGATCACAAGAGGCACGATAAAATCTGTCACATATAATAATAAATTCATACAGTACACCCCCTATCTATGTATATGCATTGGGGACGGAGGAAATTGCAATTTCCCCCGTCCCCAATGCGATTTGCCGTGTCCCCTTTTGGATTTGCCCTGTCCCTTTTTGATGATTCTACTCTTCTACCATCTCATACACCGCAGTTCCAAATGCCGGAAGCCTCAATGTTCCTTCTACTGTCTCCCCTGTATACATCAGTTTCCCCGGTTTCTTCAATACACATTCCACCTCTTCTGCCTGGAAGTTCAGCACGAACAGATACCTCTTCCCGCCATTTTCTCTCATTACCACCTGTACCGTCTCCGGGGCTTCTATGAATTCTCCGAACGGTTCAAGAATTCCCGTATATTCCAATAACTTCTTCACATTCTCTCTGGAGAATGTACTGCCGAAATGGATTGTCCGTCCTTTTCCTGTCTGTTTCTCTGTCACCGCAGCCTTTCCGGCATAATAGCTATTCTCATATACTGCCAGCACTTTCGTATCTTCCAACGTATCCATGATATCATTGAATAGAGGCATCTCTATCCGTTCTCCTCCAAAATCAGCCAGAACCGGCTCCTCTGCCGGACTTGTGAATGTGAAATCTCTGACATCCGATCCCGTAAGTTCCTGAAGAAGCCCCGGCTGTGGCAGCATGA
>Ga0129309_1001029_pt1 | contig 16516 bp, 21 predicted proteins | sample L1105metagenome_FD_94439 | JGI IMG/M metagenome (GOLD analysis project Ga0129309, IMG submission 94439) | Ring-tailed lemur group fecal microbial communities from Wisconsin, USA - L1105 metagenome | ecosystem: Host-associated > Mammals > Digestive system > Large intestine > Fecal | place: USA...
AAACGCCAGCAGCAGCAACCCTGCGCATCGCCGCAATGAGATGATGGCCTGTGTTAAAGGTCTGGAGCTTATCGCGGAAATGCGCGGTGACTGCGCCGTTTTCTACACTATCACCTGTCCGTCGCGTTTCCATTCCACGCTAAATAACGGCAGACCAAACCCGACCTGGACAAACGCGACGGTAAGACAAAGCAGCGATTATCTGGTCGGCATGTTTGCTGCATTTCGTAAGGCGATGCACAAAGCCGGGTTGCGCTGGTATGGCGTGCGGGTGGCTGAGCCGCATCATGATGGCACAGTTCACTGGCACCTGTTGTGTTTCATGCGCAAAAAAGACCGCCGTGCCATCACTGCATTACTGCGTAAGTTTGCCATCCGTGAAGACCGCGAGGAGCTGGGCAATAACACTGGGCCGCGCTTTAAGTCTGAGTTGATTAACCCGCGCAAAGGAACGCCGACAAGCTACATCGCGAAATATATCAGTAAGAACATTGACGGTCGTGGTCTGGCTGGCGAGATCAGCAAGGAAACGGGTAAATCTCTGCGTGATAACGCTGAATACGTGAATGCTTGGGCGTCTCTGCATCGTGTTCAGCAATTCCGCTTCTTTGGTATTCCGGGGCGTCAGGCTTACCGTGAACTTCGCTTGCTGGCTGGTCAGGCGGCAAGGCAACAGGGTGACAAAAAAGCAGGTGCGCCGGTACTGGATAACCCGCGTCTTGATGCCATTCTGGCTGCTGCTGATGCTGGTTGTTTTGCCACCTACATCATGAAGCAGGGCGGCGTACTGGTTCCCCGTAAATATCACCTCATCAGAACCGCTTATGAAATCAACGAAGAGCCGACCGCCTATGGCGATCACGGCATTCGTATTTATGGCATCTGGTCACCCATTGCAGAGGGCAAGATCTGCACTCATGCAGTGAAGTGGAAAATGGTTCGTAAAGCCGTTGACGTTCAGGAGGCGGCAGCCGACCAGGGCGCTTGCGCCCCTTGGACTCGTGGCAATAACTGTCCCCTTGCTGAAAATTTGAACCAACAGGAGAAAGATAAATCAGCTGACGGGGACACCAGAACTGACATTACCCGCATGGATGACAAGGAGTTGCACGATTATCTGCACAGTATGAGCAAAAAAGAGCGTCGGGAACTGGCTGCAAGGTTACGCCAGGTGAAACCGAAACGGCGCAAAGACTACAAACAGCGAATTACAGACCATCAGCGACAGCAGCTCGTCTATGAACTGAAGTCCAGAGGATTTGATGGCAGCGAGAAAGAGGTCGATTTACTCCTTCGCGGAGGCAGTATTCCGTCAGGGGCTGGCCTGCGTATCTTCTATCGGAATCAGCGTTTACAGGAAGATGATAAGTGGCGGAACCTGTATTAATTACGCGGATTAACAATTCGTGCTCTTAATAATACCAGGCATATCAGGCTGATGAACGTAAAAAAACGTTTTACATCAGTAAGATTATTATATACTGTAAATATAAACAGTGGTCATGTATACAGTATTGCTTGTGGTGTTATAGGAGGAAAGATGCAGGACTATTTTTTGGAGTCTTTGAAGCTCCAGCGCATTGATTTTTTTCTTAAGCTTGTAGCGGCTAGTGAGTGTAGTGATGAAGAGAAGGGGCTGGCTCTGCAGTGGGTTTCTGAATTGACTGATGAACTCATGGCAAAAATCAGAACCCACGAATACAACCGCTCAATGGATGTCATCAGCTGAGGTGACTTTTATGCGCATTGAAATAATGATCGATAAAGAGCAGAAGATTAGCCAGTCTACCCTGGATGCCCTTGAATCCGAGCTTTACCGCAATCTGCGCCCCCTGTATCCCAAAACGGTAATTCGTATCCGCAAAGGTAGCTCTAACGGTGTGGAACTGACCGGACTGCAACTGGACGAAGAAAGGAAGCAAGTGATGAAAATTATGCAGAAGGTGTGGGAAGACGACAGCTGGTTACATTAGGGTACGTTGCGGACGATAAAACTGGTTTTTACCGTTCGCAAGGTTGAGCAACGAGCCGTGCGAGGCGTTAGTTATGGATAAATTGGTTGCAGGGTGATATGTAAATAGGTTAATACGTAGCACTCTTCGAATAGTTTCGTATTTTTGTTGTCCTATAATCATAAGATGACAGCTTCCATGCACCACAATCCGTGGCGTTTGAGGCATAAGGAGGAAAATATGTCTGAACTTCTGCGCAAAGTTCTCTCTGCACCAGGTAAGATTATGCAGGATGTCATCCGTCAGGATGTGCAACAGTCTGATAATAGTAAAATTATCACAGATGCTAATGGTGCGGCGACCTTAAACATGAACAATAAGCAGGTACGTGAATCAATGCGTGCCAGAATGGAAGAATTGGCTGCAAAACGACAAGGATGAGGAATGGGACCCTTAGTTATCATGGTCGTCCTGGTTTGCGGGTTCTGGTACACCGAAAATCATTACCAGTCCCGCATCAGGCAAGCAAGAAGTAATGGTTGGAATTCCTATTTTTATGTAGCTATGCATGGTTGTAAGTTTGCTATTCAGGGGTTTACTCTGATGGCTGTTACATTCGTTACCTTGCTAGTTATAAGCTCAGTTATCAATGTTTTTGGTTATTTTTGGCCTAAGTTACATGTGGACTTTTATTCATGGCTCACAGACGTAAAGATAATGTCTTACCCATTGTTCTTTGTGTTGTCTATGCTGCTTGCGGTGTTTATTGCTTATGACCAAGGTAACAATGCGCGAAGAGCAATAGAAAACGAAGAGATTCGTCAATCTGCATATCGCGAGATGGCAGCTCAAGATGGAATTGAGTCACTGTTAGTTCAGGCTATAGATGAAGGTAAGCTCATCTTTGTTACGCTAAAATCCAGAAAAGTTTACATTGGTTACGTAGCTGCTCCTCGGATGGAGCATCAGGAAACTCAGCATCTGGCTCTCATACCATACATCAGTGGTTATCGTGATAAAGATACGCTCAGATACCATGAGCAGCATCGTTACTATGAACTTTACCTTAGTAAAAATATTACAGCAGACTCAACTCCACTGAACTTAAATCATTTTAGGCATGTAATCCCAATGGATCAGGTTGAGAGTATTTCAATATTTGATACTGAAACTTATAAATCTTTCGAAGATTTTTCTACGCCTGACCAGACCAAAGTCACTGCATGACTATGCCGCATGAATATGCATGATCGTTCGAGGATCGTTTTTGCTGAGGCCCGCCAGTTCTGGTGGGCTTTTGCTTATGTCATGCACCTGCATGAAAATCGCTACAAAAAGCGGGCAGGCGTGGCGGGGATACGAGCGCGCGCAAACATGTTTACTTGCAATTAATGTAGATATATTCTGAAATTGATAACTTACACATGAAAGGAGACGTGAGAGTGGCAAAATATACACCGGGCCAGAAAGTAAAACATGCAACAGGACATGGTCCAATCATGGTAATTGATCACTACCAATCGGCTACAATGGCAGTTTGTACGTGGTTTATTGGTGCTAAGAACCAGCGCGGAGTTTTTCATGAAGATACTCTAGTTTTATTTGTTCCAAAAGCTGAGAGTGATGATGAATGATTCTCTGATAAAAATAGTTGACTGGATGGTTAATACCACTCGTTCTAATGGTGTGTTGTATCAGTCCGAGGTTGTTGAATTTCTAATCAATGACTTTGGGGACGAGTTCATCAAAACTAATGAGAATGGTAATTACGCTATAAGCAGTACTGTGCTAGCAAATTTTAGAAAGGCTAGCAAAGACGATATAGTTTGGGATCGTGAACAGTTAGCTTGGCGTTTACGCAATGAAAGCGATTTACCCGGACGGATGCAGTAGAGATAATACAGATAATAGTGAACAAGCTGATAATTTCAACTTGTTCACTTCTTTTTTATGACTGATTATTTTCTAAGCCATAATATTCAAATTTGACTACCTCTTCATCTAACCATTCATTAATTTCGGCAATGCGTTTTTGTAAAGGCATCAGTTCATTCCGAACAAATACCCGGCTGGCTTTCTCCACATCCCCAAACCCCCCTACATTATTAGGCATAATCCCCATCATCTGCGGCGGCACTCGGTGTGCTGCCATCATGTCGTCCCGGCTCACGTTCTTGATATTCAGAAACTCATCCTTCGCCGCGACTTCTGACAACGGGATGATCTGAAGCCCGTCCTTTTTGCCGTTAGGCGAGTACATAAACAGATTGCGGAAGTTACCTGGTCCTTTGGCGCTTTTCATCGCATTGCGGAGGTTGTTCACATCCTCCTGGTTTTGCGCGGCATCGGTCATGTACATGATGAAGCCTGCATGACTGCCGTTAATGTAATACTTTCGACGGAACAGCGTGGCGGACTCGTTGAGCAGGGCAGACGGAATGGCAGAAAGATAACCGGGCAGGCCGTAGATCTCCTGATTAATATCCGGTTCCATTAGATGAAAAATGCTGCCTTTCGTGAACTGATACGGCTGGGTTGTCATACCGTATTGCACAAACCAGTAGGTATCCAGGTCTAACCCGCGTCGGGTGTATTTTGCCAGCGCAGGCTCAAGGGCGATAACTTCACCGAATCGGTTCGTGCGTTTCTCCAGGTAGGCGTTACCAAATACCAGATAGTCCTGCACAAAACGCGAAAAAGCCTGCTGGCTGAGCAGCGGATGAGGGATATAGGTACTGGTCAGAATGTTGCACTTTACTGCAATCGGGGAACTGTGATGCACGGCGGCGCGGAAGGTGCGCGCCAGTCCGTCAAAGCTGACGGGCGGCTCATACCAACGGTCCATCTGTACGCATTCCACATAGTCCAGCAGTTCACGGCGGTCCAGAACAGGAACGGGATCGCCGAAGCTGAATGCTTCGGCTGTAGTTTGACTTTTAAGCTGGATCTGTTTCGTCGCCGCAGCTCGGTTCTTCTTACTCTTTCCCATCAAAAAATCTCCACAATATTGCTGGTATTGGCGGATTCGCCCTGCAGCGGTTCGTTAAACAGTGCGTGCATCGTTGCCCATGCCAGATCGGCGTGGCTGGCTTCTTCGCTGCGGCTGGCTTCATAGGTCGGGCGGTTGCCACTGGCGGTGGTGGCGCGACGGATTGCCATAAATGACTGCGCAATGTCGGTATGTCCGGCGTCAAACTCCAGACGGCGGTGGCTGATAATGTCGTAGGCCTTGAGTACCAGGGCGTTTTTAACGTTGGGGTTGTAGACAAACTCCCGGACGGCAGGAAAGAACGCTTTCACGTTCTCGTAAACCCCGTGACCAACGCCGGTTGAGTCGATGCCGATGTAGGTCACGTTGTACTGCTCGGTCAGTTTTTTGATTGCGTCAGCCTGGGCGCGGAAGTCCATCCCGCGCCACTGGTGACGCTCAAGAATGCGAAACTTACCGCCCGGCACGGCTGGCGGTGCCACCACCACGCATCCGGCGCTGTCGCCGTTCTGCGTACCTTTTGCCGGGTCATAACCGATCCACACTTCGCGCCAGCCAAACGGGCGCAGGGCCAGAGCATGAAAGTCGGTCCAGACTTCCCAACTGTCCACCATGCACGTCTGCAGCTCGCTGAGCGGAAACACGGACGCGAGATCGTCCACAAACTCGCACATCAGTAGGTTCTGGTATTCGTCCGGGCTGTACTCCATGCGCAACTGGTCGAGGTCGAACAGGTTACAGCCGCCGCGCACCGCATCTTCCACAGTGACTATCTGGCGGTACTGCCCGTCTGCGCACAGCAGGCCGGGGGCCAGATTGCTGTGGGACAGGTCGATGTCCACCTTATCGGCTTTGTTGCGCCCACGATTGAACAGCGCACCGGACCAGAACGGATAAGCACTGTGAGTCAGGCTGGATGGCGTGGAAAAATAGGTTTGTCGCCATTTTTTGTGAATAGCCATACCGGAAGCCACTTTGCGCAGCTCCTGGAATTTCGGTATCCAGAAATATTCATCCAGATACAGGTTGCCGTGATAACTCTGGGCCGTGCGGGCATTGGTGCCGAGGAAGTAAAGCGTGGCCCCGTTAGGAAGCACCATCGGATCGCCTTTCAGCTCCACCTCCACTTCTTTGGCGAAGTCGATGATGTACTGCTTAAAGACGTGGGCCTGTGCCTTACTGGCGGAAAGGAAAATCTGGTTACGCCCGGTAAGCAGGGCGTCAATCAGGGCTTCACGGGCAAAGTAAAAGGTCGCGCCGATCTGGCGTGACTTCAGCAGGTTGCGGATGCGGTTGGTTTTTCCGGCTTCCCACCAGTGGCGCTGGTAGTTGAACATGGAGGAATGGAAGATTTCTTCCAGCTTCTCAATCTGTTCATCGGTGAAGACATTTTTTTCCGGCTGACGGCGCGGGCCTTTGTTGCGGTTGGCGACGTTAGGGTTTAAGTCAGCTTCGTTGCCGCCATTGTTAAACTTGCCGATCCGCGCGTGGCGCTCAGACTGGCGCGCCAGCAGGTCAATCTCTTTGAAATCTTTCCCTTCTTTGTGCTCCTTCATAATGAGCTGGCAGTAGCGTGCGGCGGTGGTGAGCTGCATCTGATCCAGCGGCCCATAGTCACCCCACTTGTCGCGTTTTTTCCAGCTGTGAACGGTTGCAACTTTCTCGCCCAGCATTTCAGCAATGCGGGCGACGCGGTATCCCTGAAAGTACAGCAGCATGGCCTGCCGACGGGGATCGAGATCTGCGGGTGTCAGTGTGGTGTTCATGGCACAAACCTACAGCCTTGAATGAAGGCTTTCCCCGCCTGCGGTTTGTGTGGTTGTCGGTACAAATACCGCGCATTGTTTCACTGCCCCCATCACCGCAACCATAAGGCTCCAGTAAGTTTTTTCTAACGGAGCACGGCTCATGACAGTGAAAGCAAAGCGTTTTCGCATCGGGGTGGAAGGTGCCACCACCGATGGACGCGAAATCCAGCGTGAATGGCTGGAACAGATGGCAGCCAGCTACAACCCGGCGGTGTATACCGCGCTGATTAACCTTGAGCACATCAAGTCTTATCTGCCGGACAGCACCTTTAACCGCTACGGCAAGGTGACGGCGCTGTTTGCTGAAGAAATCACGGAAGGTCCGCTGGCAGGCAAGATGGCGCTGTATGCCGACGTTGAGCCAACGGAGTCCCTGGTGGAACTGGTGAAAAAAGGCCAGAAATTATTCACCTCTATGGAAGTCAGCCCGAAGTTCGCTGATACGGGCAAAGCCTACCTGGTCGGCCTGGCTGCCACTGATGACCCTGCCAGTCTGGGTACGGAAATGCTGACATTCAGCGCCAGTGCAGCCCATAACCCGCTGGCAAACCGCAAGCAGAATCCTGCCAATCTCTTTACCGCTGCAGAGGAAACGGTGATCGAACTGGAAGAAATCCAGGACGACAAACCGTCCCTGTTTGCCCGCGTCACGGCGCTGTTTACCAAAAAAGAGCAGTCCGATGACGCCAGGTTCTCTGATGTGCATAAGGCCGTGGAGCTGGTCGCCACTGAGCAGCAGAACCTGAGCGCACACACCGAAAAATCCCTGTCTGAGCAGGAAGAACGTCTGTCTGAGCTGGAGACTGCCCTGCAGGCACAGCAGACCGCCTTTAACGAACTGGTGGACAAGCTGAGTCATGAAGACAGCCGCCAGGACTACCGCCAGCGTGCAACAGGCGGTAACGCCCCCGCTGACACTCTGACCAATTGCTGATGGAGCACAAAACCCGATGAAGAAGAATACCCGCTTTGCTTTTAACGCTTACCTGCAGCAGCTGGCGCGTCTGAATGGTGTGGCAGTTGAAGAACTGTCCAGCAAATTCACTGTGGAGCCGTCTGTGCAGCAGACGCTGGAAGACCAGATCCAGCAGTCCGCCGCTTTCCTGACGCTGATTAACGTCACGCCAGTGACTGAGCAGTCCGGTCAGCTGCTGGGGCTGGGTGTTGGCAGCACCATTGCCGGAACCACTGACACCACCGCGAAAGAGCGTGAACCTGTCGATCCGACGCTGATGGTCGATGTGGAATATAAATGCGAGCAGACCAACTTTGACACGGTGCTGACCTACGCGAAGCTGGACCTGTGGGCGAAGTTTCAGGATTTCCAGGTGCGTATCCGTGACGCCATCGTGAAACGTCAGGCACTGGACCGCATCATGATCGGCTTTAACGGCGTGAAGCGTGCGAAAACCTCCAACCGTAGTGAAAACCCGCTGCTGCAGGATGTAAACAAAGGCTGGCTGCAGAAAATCCGTGAGGATGCACCGGATCACGTCATGGGCAGCACCACCACGGGCGGTGAAACCACACCGGGCGCGGTGAAAGTCGGTAAAGGTGGCGAATATGCCAACCTGGACGCCGTGGTGATGGATGCCGTTAATGAGCTTATCGACGTGGTCTACCAGGACGATGACGATCTGGTGGTGATTTGCGGCCGTGAACTGCTGTCTGACAAGTATTTCCCGCTGGTCAACAAAGAGCAGGAAAACAGTGAAAAACTCGCTGCCGATATGATCATCAGTCAGAAACGCATGGGTGGCCTGCAGGCGGTGCGTGCGCCGTTCTTCCCGCCGAATGCACTGCTGATCACCCGTCTGGATAACCTGTCCATCTACTGGCAGGAAGACACCCGCCGCCGTTCAGTTATCGACAACCCGAAACGTGACCGGATTGAAAACTTTGAATCCGTTAATGAAGCCTATGTGGTTGAGGACTACCGCTGCGCCGCACTGGTGGAAAACATCCAGATTGGTGATTTCATCGCCGCCGCAGCCGAAACTGGAGCGTAATCCATGAGCCTGAGTCCCGCACGGCAGCATCGCCTGCGCGTTCAGGCTGAACAGGCCGCCCGCGAGGGCGGCAGTGTTCGCCACGCATCGGGCTATGACCTGATGCTGCTGCAACTGGCGGAAGACCGCCGCCGTCTCAAGGGCGTTCAGTCCACGGTCAAAAAAGCGGAAATCAAGGTGGAGCTGCTGCCGAAATATGCCGCCTGGGCGGAGGGAGTCCTGGATGCCGGAGGCGCTCAACAGGATGACGTGCTGATGTACGTGATGCTGTGGCGCATTGATGCCGGAGATTATGCCGGGGCGCTGGAGATCGGGCGTCATGCCCTGCGTCATGGCTGGGTGATGCCGCTGGGTAACCGCAATGTGCAGACCGTGCTGGCAGAGGAAATGGCAGACGCGGCACAGAGCGCAATGCTTGCCACTACCGGGTTTGATGCCGATCTGTTGCTGCAGACGCTGGAGCTGACAGACGGTCTGGATATGCCGGACCAGTCACGGGCGCGTCTGCATAAAGCGATTGGCGCTGTCCTGAGTGAAAGCAATCCGGCTTCCGCCCTTAATCATCTCAACCAGGCGTTACAGCTCGATCCCCGCTGTGGCGTGAAAAAAGACAAACAGCAGCTGGAGCGCAGACTGCGCAATGACAGCCGCTGACAGAACGTGCCCCCGCGCACGGGCGGCACGGGGTGGCGAAAGGCACTGCCACATCAAAACCCCGTCCACCGCCCTCTATTTCAGGAGAAAGCAGCATGAAGTTTGTTGCGCCAGAACAGGCACCGGAACAGGCGGAAATCATCAGGAATACGCCGTTCTGGCCTGATGTGGACTTGTCGGAGTTTCGCAGTGTCATGCGCACTGACGGCACGGTGACGCAGCCGCGTTTAAAGCAGGTTGCGCTGTCGGCAATTTCGGAGGTCAACGCAGAGCTGTATGAGTTTCGCAGACGCCAGCAGATGCTGGGGTATGCCTCGCTGGAAGAGGTTCCGGCAGAACAGCTGGACGGGAAAAGTGAGCGCATTCAGCACTATTTCAACGCGGTTTACTGCTGGGCACGCGCCATGCTCAACGAACGATACCAGGACTATGACGCCACGGTATCCGGTGTGAAGCGGGGCGAGGAACTGGCAGAAGCCAGCGGTGATTTGTGGCGTGACGCCCGCTGGGCCATCAGTCGGGTGCAGGATGCGCCGCATTGCACAGTGGAGCTTATCTGATGAAAGTGCGTGCGCATCAGTATGACACGGTGGACGCGCTTTGCTGGCGTCATTACGGGCGCACGCAGGGTGTCACGGAGCAGGTACTGAAGGCAAATCCGGGGCTTGCCGAATTTGGCCCCTTTTTACCTCACGGGCTGCAGGTGGAGCTGCCGGACATTCCGACCACCACTACCGTGCAGACCGTCCAGCTATGGGACTGAATTATGACGCTTGAGCGAATCAGCGCCTTTATCACGTATTGCATCGCCGTTGTGCTGGCCTGGCTGGGCGATTTGTCCATCAAGGATGCCTCAACGCTGGGCGGCCTGATGATCGGTGTGCTGATGCTGGCTATCAACTGGTACTACAAACACAAAGCCTACCAGCTTCTGCGCGACGGGCAGATCTCGCGGGAGGACTATGAATCCATCAATCGTTAAACGCTGCCTTGTCGGGGCTGTGCTGGCTATTGCTGCCACGCTGCCGGGTTTTCAGCAACTTCACACCTCCGTGGAGGGGCTGAAACTGATTGCCGATTACGAAGGCTGTCGTCTGCAGCCGTATCAGTGCAGCGCGGGTGTCTGGACCGACGGCATTGGTAATACATCTGGCGTCATTCCAGGCAAAACTATTACGGAACGACAGGCAGCGGAAGGGCTGATCTCCAACGTGCTACGTGTGGAGCGGGCGCTGGAAAGATGTGTGAAGCAACAGCCGCCGCAGAAGGTGTATGACTCGGTGGTGTCGTTTGCCTTCAACGTGGGAACGGGCAATGCCTGCAGTTCCACACTGGTGAAATTACTCAATCAGCGGCGCTGGGCAGATGCGTGCCGACAGTTGCCGCGCTGGGTGTATGTAAAAGGTGTTTTTAATCAGGGGCTGGATAACCGCCGTGCGCGGGAGATGGCCTGGTGCCTTAAAGGAGCTGGACTATGACGCGTGCGCTGGCAGTAGTGGTGGCGCTGATACTCGTTGCGCTGGGCTGGCAGTCGTGGCGGCTTAACAGCGCCAGCCACACCATCGAAACGCAGCGCGCGGCGCTAGAAAGTAAAGCGCAGGAACTAACGAAGAAAAATAGCCAGTTGATCAGTCTGTCCATTCTGGCTGAAACCAACAACCGGGAGCAGGCGCGGCTCTATGCCGAATCAGAACAGACCAGCGCGCTGCTGAGACAACGACAACACCGGATCGAGGAACTGAAACGTGAGAACGCGGATTTACGCCGCTGGGCTGATATTCCTTTGCCTACTGACATTATCCGGCTGCGGGAACGTCCGACACTCACCGGAGGTGCAGCTTACCGTCAGTGGTTGTCCGCGAGTGACGCCGTGTCGGCTGGATCAGGCAACGCCGCGCACTAACGGTGATCTGAACGCGTTGCTGGATGAAACGGAGGCCGCCTGGGCGGTCTGTGCAGACAAAGTGGATATGATTATTGCTTGTCAGGAGCGAAACAGTGAACAAACCACAATCCCTGCGCCACGCCCTCAATAAAGCGGTGCCTTATGTCCGCAATAACCCGGACAAACTGCATCTGTTTGTGGATAACGGTTCGCTGGTTGCCACGGGGGCCAGCTCCATGTCATGGGAGTACCGCTACACCCTGAACGTGGTGATTGAGGATTTCAGCGGCGACCAGAATCTGCTGATGGCCCCGGTTTTGCTGTGGTTGCGGGATAACCAGCCCGATGCCATCAATAACCCGGCGTTACGGGAAAAGCTATTCACCTTTGAGGTGGATATTCTGCGCAACGATGTCTGTGATATCAGCCTTAACCTGCAACTGACGGAGCGTGTGCTGGTCAGCACTGACGGCAGTGTGTCGAACGTTGAAGCGGTAGCGGAACCTGATGAACCTGAAGAAATGTGGACGGTGAAACGTGGCTGAACTGCAGAAGGTGGACGACTGGCTGAGTGCATTATTGGCGAATCTGGAGCCAGCCGCAAGAAGCCGCATGATGCGCCAGCTGGCGCAGGAACTGCGCCGGACACAGCAGCAGAACATCAGGATGCAGCGCAATCCAGATGGCAGCAGTTATGAGCCGCGCAGGGTAACAGCACGCAGCAAAAAGGGGCGCATCAAACGTCAGATGTTTGCGAAGCTGCGCACCACAAAATACCTGAAAACTGCCGCCAGCGCCGACTCTGCCAGCGTGCAGTTTGAAGGCAAGGTGCAGCGCATTGCCCGCGTTCATCACTACGGCCTGCGTGATCGCGTCAGTCGCAAAGGACCTGAGGTCCGTTATGCAGAGCGTCGTTTGTTAGGGGGGAATGATGAAGTAGAAACTCGAACTAGGAATATCCTAGTTCGATGGCTTATAAGTTAGCTCTTATTTTTGGATGAGCGTAAAAGACTCATTAATTCTATGATGATTTTTTCTTGAAGTAGATTGGGGGTTTTTTCGAAACTTACATTGTGTTCACGTAATGTTTGAATGATTTTGCCGAACTCATCAGTATCACCTTGCGATAGTAAGAATGCAATTCTCTGGTTGTCATAGTCGTTGCTCATTTGCATGTTGTATTTAATGAACACAATAAATAACCGAAGTATATATCCAGTGAATAATATTCCAGATAAGATTAGTAAATAAGGTGCCGCGGTTTCAATGGCTTTTTCAAAGGTGCTTTTAGTATTTAGGTATGTTGAATTAATACCTGATTCATTTTTTTTGATTATCGGGTTTGAATTTTTTGAAGCGTTGAGGTTTTCTGATGCTTGTGCAAGTTTATCAGTTAACTGTTGCATGGCGGTGAACTTTTCGAAAGCAGATTCTATTTGCTGAGAGCTCAATCTAAGTGAGGCAAGTGCATTGTCACGCTTATTACTTTCTGCTTTATAAAAAATATAAGTTGCAGGAATGCAGAGTACAGCAGTTAATAAAATATATAAAAATAAGAGCGTAGTAATTTTAGAGCGGCTAGCTCGTTTTTCCATTGTTTTCAATATTTCGTTATATTTTTGTTCGTCAAGAACCATCATCTTAAATTTTATCCTTGGAAGATACATTGTGCCATTTATAGCACAATGTACCTGATCTACCGTAGAAGTCGATAATTCATCATCCTTAGTAGATGAACGCACAACTAACAGAAATCATGCGCCTTATCACCAACCTGATCCGCACAGGGGTAGTCACCGAAGTGGACCGGGAAAACTGGCTTTGCCGGGTGAAAACGGGCGAGCTTGAAACCAACTGGATCAGCTGGCTGACGCTGCGTGCCGGGAATGCCCGCACATGGTGGCGACCATCGGAAGGTGAGCAGGTGGTGGTGCTGAGTCTGGGAGGCAATCTGGAAACTGCCTTTGCGTTGCCCGCAGTCTATTCGAATCAGTTCGCGCCACCTTCGACGTCGGCGGACGCCTGCGTGACAGAACATCCTGACGGTGGCTGGTTTGAATACGAACCCGCCACCGGGCGCTGGTATGTCAGGGGCATCAAATCCATGGTCATTGAGGCTGCCGACAACATCACCCTGAAAACCAGTGAGTTTGTGCTGGAGGCTGACCGCACGCGTATTAACAGCGAAGTAGTGATCAATGGTGGCGTTACCCAGGGCGGCGGTGCAATGAGTTCTAACGGAATTGTGGTTGATGCACATCAGCATACTGGCGTCCTGAAAGGCGGCGATACAACCGGAGGCCCGGTATGACGCTTTATAGCGGGATGAACAATACCAGCGGCAAAGTCATTACTGATATTGACCATCTGCGCCAGTCGGTGCGGGACATTCTGCTGACGCCGCAGGGTAGCCGCATTGCCCGTCGGGAATATGGTTCCCTGCTGTCGGCACTGATAGACCAGCCACAAAATCCGGCGTTACGCCTGCAGGTCATGTCGGCAGTGTATGTGGCGCTGAGTCGCTGGGAGCCACGGCTGATGCTGGATTCCATCACCATCAACAGCAACTTTGACGGTTCTATGGTGGTGGAGCTGACCGGGCGGCGGAATAACGGTGTGCCTGTGTCCCTTTCCGTATCAACAGGAGCAGAGAATGGCAGTGATTGACCTTTCGCAGTTGCCTGCACCGCAGATTGTGGATGTGCCGGACTTTGAGACGCTGCTTGCCGAACGCAAGGCTGAATTTGTGGCGCTTCATCCTAAAGATGAACAGGAAGCCGTGATCCGTACGCTGGAATTGGAATCTGAACCCGTCACCAAATTGTTGCAGGAGAACGCTTACCGTGAGTTGCTTCTGCGCCAGCGCATTAACGAAGCCGCGCAGGCGGTGATGGTGGCTTACGCGATGGGCGGCGATCTTGACCAGCTCGCTGCCAACTACAACGTGAAACGCCTGACGGTGACGCCTGCTGATAATGATGCTGTGCCGCCCGTTGCGGCTGTGATGGAAAGTGATGAAGCGTTACGCCTGCGTGTGCCTGCAGCCTTTGAAGGGCTTTCAGTTGCGGGGCCAACTGCAGCTTATGAATTTCATGCCCGAAGCGCCGACGGTCGGGTGGCGGATGCCAGTGCAACCAGCCCGGCACCTGCAGAGGTGGTGCTGACTGTCCTTAGCCGCGAAGGCGATGGAACTGCAGAAAAAGACCTGCTGGACGTGGTGGAAAAAGCTCTGAACAGTGAGAACGTCCGCCCGGTGGCTGACCGTCTTACGGTTCGCAGCGCAGAAATCATCCCGTATCGCGTGGAAGCCACCATTTTTCTCTATCCGGGACCGGAAGCAGAGCCGGTAATGGCAGCGGCAAAAGCCAGTCTGCAGAAGTACATTGCCAGCCAGACGAGGCTTGGTCGGGATATTCGCCGTAGCGCCATCTTTGCTGCTCTGCATGTTGAGGGTGTTCAACGTGTGGAACTGGCTTCCCCGCAGGCGGACGTGGTCCTGAACAAAACGCAGGCGGCATCATGTACGCAGTGGAGCGTGACCAACGGGGGAACGGATGAATAGTCTGCTGCCACCGGGTTCAACGCCACTGGAGCGCCGACTGGCGCAAACCTGTAGCGGGATTTCTGATCTGCAGGTGTCACTGCGTGACTTGTGGAATCCGGCAACCTGTCCGGTCAGTTTCCTGCCTTATCTCGCCTGGGCGTTCTCTGTGGATCGCTGGGACGAGGGCTGGACAGAAAGCGTCAAACGCCAGGTAGTGAAGGATGCTTTTTATATTCATCAGCACAAAGGAACCACCAGTGCCGTACGGCGGGTGGTGGAGCCGTTCGGCTTCCTGATCCGCATTATTGAGTGGTGGCAGACCGGAGAAACACCGGGCACGTTTCGTCTGGACATTGGTGTGCAGGACCAGGGCATCACTGAAGATACCTATCTGGAACTTGAGCGACTGATAAGCGATGCCAAACCATGTAGCCGTCATATGATCGGCATGTCCATCAATCTGCAGACCAGCGGCCCGCATTGGGTGGGAGCCGCCAGTTATCTTGGCGAAGAAATCACGATCTATCCGTATATCAACGAAACAATTATTTCCGGCGGCACCGCGTATGAAGGCGGGGCGGTCCATGTTATTGACACAATGAGAGTGAATCCATGAGCACAAAATTTTATACCCTGCTGACGGATATTGGCGCGGCGAAACTTGCCAGCGCCGCCGCGCTCGGTGTGCCGTTAAAAATTACCCATATGGCGGTGGGCGATGGCGGCGGAGCATTGCCGACGCCGGACGCAAAGCAGACAGCACTGGTAAATGAGAAACTCCGGGCTGCGCTGAATATGCTCTATATCGACCCGCAGAACAGCAGCCAGATTATTGCTGAACAGGTGATCCCTGAAAATGAGGGTGGTTGGTGGATACGTGAAGTGGGTCTGTTTGATGAGTCCGGGGCATTGATTGCCGTAGGCAACTGCCCGGAAAGCTATAAGCCGCAACTGGCTGAAGGCAGCGGGCGCACCCAGACCGTGCGCATGGTGCTGATTACCAGCAGCACGGACAATATCACCCTGAAAATCGACCCTGCCGTCGTGCTGGCAACCCGCAAGTATGTGGATGACAAGGTACTGGAGCTGAAGGTGTTCGTGGATGATAAGATGGCAAAACATCTTGCCGCACCGGACCCGCATTCACAGTATGCACCCAAAGAAAGCCCGACATTGACCGGAACACCCAAAGCGCCAACGCCAGCGGAGGGGAATAACACCACGCAGATTGCGACCACCGCGTTTGTTCAGGCGGCACTGATGGCCCTTATTAATGGTGCGCCAGCCACACTGGATACGCTGAAAGAAATTGCCGCTGCCATTAATAATGACCCGAAATTCAGTACCACCATTAACAATGCGCTGGCACTGAAAGCGCCGCTGTTAAGTCCGGCACTCACCGGAACGCCAACAGCCCCCACTGCCGCACAGTCAGTTAACAATACACAGATTGCCACCACGGCTTTTGTGAAATCGGCAATTGCGGCAATGGTGGGGTCTGCACCTGCTGCACTGGATACACTGAACGAACTGGCTGCGGCGCTGGGGAATGACCCGAACTTTGCCACGACAATGCTTAATGCGCTGGCAGGTAAACAACCGCTGGACAATACGCTGACTAATTTGAGTGGAAAGGATGTAGCTGGTCTTCTCGCATACCTTGGTTTGGGAGAAG
>Ga0129309_1001032_pt1 | contig 16490 bp, 11 predicted proteins | sample L1105metagenome_FD_94439 | JGI IMG/M metagenome (GOLD analysis project Ga0129309, IMG submission 94439) | Ring-tailed lemur group fecal microbial communities from Wisconsin, USA - L1105 metagenome | ecosystem: Host-associated > Mammals > Digestive system > Large intestine > Fecal | place: USA...
AAACTTAATAGTTTTTGACACATGATTAAATTCGCGATATAATAGGCTTGAGAGTGTTTCAGAAACTTATGTCATAAAGTTAAGGGGATTTTACATGATTTTAGAGAATAAATTGGGTTTAACCAATCAAGTTGAGTTGGCAAAAGCAGAAGAAAAACTCAGCAAGCAAAAAGCGAAGGAATTATACGATTCAGGGAAAATAAACGAAATCGAAGTCGGCACGTTTAAAGGCTTATCTGAAATTCATGATTTTCTCTTTTCAGAAATTTACGATTTTGCAGGAAAAATTCGAACGGTCAATATCGCAAAAGGAAATTTTCGATTCGCACCGGTCATGTACCTGGAACATTCGCTAAAGCATATTGATCAGATGCCGCAAACTTCTTTTGAAGAGATTATAAAAAAATACGTGGAAATGAATATCGCCCACCCGTTTCGTGAAGGAAATGGCCGAAGTACTAGAATTTGGCTGGATCTCATTTTGAAGGATGAATTGCAAAAAGTTGTCGATTGGAACTTGATCAACAAAGAAGACTATCTTTCTGCAATGGAGCGGAGTCCGGTAAATGACTTAGAAATACGTTATCTAATTTCTAACGCTTTAACTGATGAAATTAACGATCGCGAGTTGTATATGAAAGGGATCGATGTCAGCTATTTCTATGAAGGTTACTCGGAGTATACGATCGATGATTTGTAAGAGCAGGTGGAGTAAATGACAAAATATGGCTATGCACGTGTTTCAACTGCTTCTCAAAGTACAAAGGAACAGATTCAGCAGCTACTTGAGAACGGTGTTGAGAAGAAAAATATTTTTTCTGAAAAATTTACAGGTACAAAACGAGATCGGCCAAAGTTTAATCAGTTGTTGGATAGTCTGAAACCTGGAGATGAGATTGTCGTTACTAAACTTGATCGATTCGCTCGTAATACACGAGAGGCATTAGAAATCATTGAGCCGCTACTCGATGATAACGTTACAATTAAGGTTTTGAATTTAGGATCGATTGAAAATACTTCGATGGGGAGAATGATCGTTCGTACCTTGTTGAGTGTTGCTGAAATGGAACGTGACATGATCGTAGAACGTACTCAAGAAGGAAAGATGTTTGCAAAAAAGAACAACCCGAACTTTAAGGAAGGTCGTCCGAAAGCTACGATCACTCCCAAAAAACGCCACGCATATGAACTTCTTATTTCTGGTAAATCATATAAAGAGGTTGAATCCATTACCGGCTTCAGTCGTAGTACTCTTTTTAGGATAAAGAAAAAGATTGAAGAAGGCGAGGTTGCGATGGAGGGAACAGCGGATGAACGATAAACAACTCATAGAATAAAGGTGATTGATCAAGAAAGTAACGTCAGATAATACACAACAATTAGCGTAGGATTTGGTATTTCTTTATCCTCCTTTCATTTTTGTAAGTTGTAACTATATTTAAACATGAGTATAGTTACACTATACAATTATTGGATTATAGTGGGAGGAGATTAAATTTGAAAAAAGCAGTTAGAGTATTTTTAGCAGTATTATTGCCTTGGTCGATTATTGTTGGAACAGGTGAATCAGTTGTAGCCGCAGCAGATCAAAAAATAGTTAGTCAAGAAAGTTCAAATCAAGTAGAAGAAACGTTACCTGATCCCATTGACGAAAACCTAAATGAAGAAGCATTAACTGCTTTTGTCTCGGAACAAATTGATGATGGAACTGAAATAGAGTTTACAGAAGAAGGCGTTTATATCAATGGGAATTTCTATACTCCTGAGGAATTTGACCATTTATTAGAAAGTATAGAGGAACCTACTGATTTAAGCATAGGTATTTTAGCTGATTCTACTTCAAATAGTGGGCAAAGCAGAGCATTTTTTATTCCAGCTGTAGGATGGGCTTCAGTTTGGGTATATGGGGTTCCAGGAGTTGGTCAAATTGCTGTCGTAGCAACAGCTGCTGTAGGTGTGACTGTTGGAACATACATTTTAGGAAAAGCCATTATAAAAAGTGGACATTGGGCTTATAATAAAATTCGAAGTCATGTAAATTCGAAACCTAGGCCAAAAACGAAAAAAAAAGTACAATACAATTATAGTAAATCAGTAACTAAGCAAGAATACACTAGCTACACATATGGCATTCCTAAGAGCCTTTTAGACGGAACCGGTCGTGTGAAATTAAAAAATATGAATCAAAAAGTTCATCGTAAGGGGGCACCTCCTGCTTGGAGAGATCCAAAAACTGGCTATACTAAAGAAAAAGATATGTCAGGCCATGCGGGGAAAGAATGGAAAATCAGAGATAAATCAGGGAAAAGAAAAGCTTCAACAGATGGAAATGGAAAGATTATATCAAAATAGCCTTCATATCTTTAAAGAGGTTGAGAGGAGAACTTTTATGAATCCCAATATAAGGAGCATATTTTTGTCTTCATATAATACTTACAAGCTGAAAGGCAATCTAAGATTTGAACTGGCACCTGAATCAGAAGAGAACTTTCAGAAGAGAATTGAAGCAGCAAAGGATCGGGCTAAAACATTGTTTACTGAGGTATTTTCTGACGAGAAAGAACTACAGATAATTATTACAGCTTCTAAATTCTCAGGAGCTGGTTTGATACGTAAGTACCTCTACAAAGCCAACTATCAAATCGTTGATAGTTTTACTACTTCTGCTTTTGATTCATATTATGAAAATCAAGCGACTATTTTAGTCATTAATACACAGAGAAATAATGTAAGAATAGCAAAAATTATTGATGGCTTGTGCTACAGAGATTTCAACGAAGTTGGAAAATTGAGAGTAAGTGACAATCTATTTCTGTATAATTCAAAGACAAAAACTATTGTTAATATCTATGACGATAGGGGATGTGACATTTGGTCTAATAATGTTCAAAGTCAAAAAAAACTGTATGATAGATTTAATGATTGGATTTTAGAGTATGACAAAAATGAAATAGATTTATTTTACAGTAATATTGACGATATCTAAGTTAGTCAAACGATAGAAAAATTATAGTACTACAGCACAAAGGCACTCCTCAACCACAATTGAAGGGAGCGCCTTTTTTATGCTAGTTGTGACTGCTAGCATGTGAGTTGGATAGCAACTTGCTTAGTTGTCGTCTTTGCCTTTCTCACTCAACCATTGTAAACTTAAAGTTCACCCTAATCATACATTGAAAAACCATATTTTTCAATGTTACACTGGCGTCTATTTAGGGTACGCTTTAAATATACAATTTTGTTTTGAATGATAAAAGTTAAAAAGCGTATAAAAAAGCATTGTCCTTCTTTTTCGGTGGGATTAAGTATTTTTAATGTTCCACGAAATCGGTGAGTAATATAAAAGTTTAAACAGTTATTTAAAAAAAATGGCCATTGCGATTAAATGATGATGGATTGTATAATTAACAATATAAGAATTTCGTTAATTGATGTCCCAGATTTTATGTTTGAACTTAATTGGTCTTAATTTCAAAGGAGAGTAAAAGATGAACAATTTTTCGAAAGCGTTACATGAAAAGAACTTTAAATATTTAATTACATTATTCTGCAGTGTGATGATGCTTACTATCGTATTGCCTACCGTCCAAGTGAGTGCAGCAGAAGAATCCAATGTTCAAAATGAAGAAATAACAAATGATCAAATCAACAAGTTAGACAAATATGTTTTGTTTAGCGAAGATGGTTTTTATAGCATATCTGAAACAGCATCTACCGAACTTTCTTCTAATGAATATGCATTACTGGTTGAATAGATTAATGATGCAAACAATATGGTTGAAAGTTTAAATGTTGATTCAAAAACTGAAAAAATGTATATTGATGTTAAGGAAAAAACTGTAACGATCGAAAAGACAGGTAATAGCGCTTATCTTAGAGCATATAAACAAGGAAAAACAGCAATTAAAGGTTACTGGTGGGGCACTAGAATCTGGATTTCAAAAAGCGCAGCAAATAATCTTTCTACTGGAATTTCAATTGGAGGAGTTTTCATTAAATCAAATCTAATTGGTTTAGCAGTTGCTTTAGGAGGTGTCGCCTTATCAAATGTACCTGGAGGTTTTGTATTTAACGTATCTACCATTTTCGTACTTGGCATGACATTTAGTGGGACTTCAATACCATGGGGATTTGAATGGCAATAAAAAAGAGGTGAGCTATCATGAAAATTTCTAAATTTAAAATTTACCATATAATTTTAGTCGTTGTTTTTATTTTAGCTTTAGTATTTCTAAAATATGATCAAAGTTTGTACCGAAATATTTTTTATATAGTCTTAATTATTTCTTTAATTGTAAAAATTATATACGATTATGTAAAAAAGAATAAAACAACTAAAAAATTTAACTGATTAAAAAATTGCAATGACAAAAAAGCGAATCTATAAAAGATCCGCTTTTTTTGTTTACTACCCCATATCCGGTTGTATTTTACTTCCGAATATGGTCTATTTGATCGATAAAGAAGGTAATCGAATTGAGGATTAAAAAGGCGTAAACGATTGAGATTACTTACTTTTAATGAAGAAGCGATTGTAAAAAAATTGGCGAATCACTCAATCAAATCTTTAAAGACTAAGCAACAAACGGAATATTTTTCTAATCTTATAATTGAAAGGAAAAATACTTTAAGTAAGAATAGTAGAGTTTTTTATATTTTGTGAACTGTTCAGGAAATAATAAAAGGGTCAGAAACTTAAAAGTTTTTAACCCTTGTATTTTTTGTCAATAATTAAGTCGTGTAATAAGTATTTTAAATTAGAAGTTATTTTAATGATTTAAAATTATTTGAAGTTTCAGGTCTATTTAAAGTGCTAGTATTAAGGATATTAGGTTAGTGATACGAAAAATAGTTAAATCATGAAGGACATAATAGATCTTAAAGGGAGAGGATAGATTATATGGGAAACATTAAAAATAGTTTTGAGTACTTCCAATTAATGGAGCAGCGGCTTGCTTCTCTGGAGATAGATAAATTCCCAATGCTTTTGAACTACTATCAAGGTATAAAAGATAGTTTTCTTGACTACGAGAACATAGCACTAACTGAGAATATTTTTGACACATTGTCAAGGTTATTGCGACTGGATGCTAAATTGGTTCTACTTTGTCAGGAATTAGAGCATATCGATATGTTTGACTTAAAGCAAGAAGAAATCGTAAAACAAATAGATAAAGACAGTCAATACACAAACAAAGAGTTATGTGGTTACTCTCTAAATGAGCGTACTCATGTTTCTCTCATATTTAATACATTTGATCTTGAATAGATGATCTAGAATAAGCTTGTCAATAAAATATATGCGAAGACTTGAATTATTGAGTTGCTAATTCTTTATCTGTCATAGTTATGAGTATTATTGCATAGTGAGTGTCCTATAGATTAAAACTAACAGAGTAGGTAATAGTTTTTATTTCTTGTGAAAAGAACGCACAACAGAGCAAGAGAATGGAAAGGAGGCGACATTGCTTCCTCGCACCCTACCGAGTTATATAAAATAGCTCAAGACTTGATCAATAATTCTCTAAGAATACTTAGGTGTTTATTTTTCTTGTTTCGATTTATTTGCATTTTCTTTAAAAAATGGCAGTTTTCTTTAAATATGATTTCTAACGAAGTTAGGAGGAGACCAAATTTCTCCCAGTATGATATTAAAATAAATAGTGATAAAATGAGTATGTTGGTAAATGATTGGAGTATAGGGGGAGTCCAATATGAGAAGGTTGCTCGATTCAAGAACTCAAAGAAAAATCTCAATGATAGAAATGATTGTTAATTCTGAACAACAGACTTGTGCTCAGTCTGTTTTATTGGATCAATTTAAAATTACCTATCCTACACTGATAGCTACCTTCGATGCAGTCAATGCTGAACTAAAGAGTTTTGGCTTTGAAGCGTATGTAGATCGATGTGCATCGACCATTAGCTACTCGTTTCACTCTAATGATGGAACTAGCTTGCAAATGATTACTAATGCGTATACAAAGGCCTCCACGAAGTTCCAAATAATGGAACTTCTGTTAACTCGATCCTTCGTAAACATAAAGGAACTTGCTGAATCGGTTCATGTCTCTTATAACACTCTTAGAGGGGACATTCGTGAGTTAAATGAATATTTAGAAAGTAAGAATTTGAAGATATCTCTGGAAAACCGAGTCGCACTGACTGGTGATGAAATAAGTATAAGAATTTTCTATACACTACTATTTTTAATGACTTTTGGTGGAGAATCTTGGCCTTTCTCATTTATCAATTACTTTGAAATCTCACGGTTACTGGATAAGTGTCCTAACGATATTTATGTGTCGGGTACTTTAGACAAAAGTATGCTCATACACTACTATGTTGCAATTCATTTATTACGAAATCGACAAGGTAATTTTGTTTCTGATAATCATAAATTTGAGGTTCCTCTATACCAAGCAACTAGTATAGAAGAAAAAATTACTTTTGATTCATTAAGCTATAACTTGAAAAAGTATCTACCTAATATGGATGAATCATCAGTTTTTAAATCGACGAAAATGATGATTAGTGTGATAATTGCTTTTGGTACATACTCTTCACTTGAAAAAGCTCCTAGGTTTTTCTTCTCTGAAAAAAAGTTTGAGTCAAATGGATTTCTGAAAATAGTGGAGTTTATTTTAGAAGAAGTTTCGAAGGAACTATACATTCCATTTTCCAAGCGAGAAAAAGAAAGGCTGCAATACTCTCTGCTGAGTGTGAACTATCGCTATTTTCTTTTTTATGGAATGAACATAGAAATAGAATCATTTATCCAAGAATACTCCAGGTTAGAGACAAATTATAGAAAGGTGCATAAAGTGAATCACTTAAAGCGCCTTATTGATGAACTTCTAGATTTATCTCCTCTTGAAGCCTTATTGCCGTTTAGAGAGAGGCTGAAAAAAGAATACTTAATTATATTTGATAAAAGAATTGATCTCTCACTTCATACGAATCGGATTACTATAGCTATGTTATCTACCATATCCAATGAGATTGCAGCTTTTGATATCTTCAATTTCTTTTCCAACTATTACAATTTGGAAATTTCAGAGTCCTTAGAGCCAAGAGTTGACTTGATTATTTCAGATTTTTCTATTTCTGATTCTGTATTGAGAGATTTACGAGTGAATCAGCCGATTGTATATGTAAATCCGAGATTAAATGAGGCTGATTATGAGAAGATTAACCAAAAATTGGTAACAATAGCAGAAAGCAAGTTCATAAACCAACCATTGTAAGCAATAATATAGGTCCTATTCTATCGCTATTTATACTAGCACTAGAATAGGGCCTATATTGTTTTAACGGTTCTACAGTATTGGAACCATTGGAAAAATCAGCGGAAGACCACATCCTTAGCGACCAACTGGTCGCTTTAGGCGGTGAGAATTATCGAACTTCCCGTTTCCGCTTGGTCACCATCGAAGATGACAAAGGGAAAGTGCTATAATTTATCTCGAACCGCTTTGACTATACTTCTGCTGAGATTGATGCCATGTACAAATCTAGATGGCAGATAGAATTGTTCTTCAAGCATATCAAACAACACATGACGATCAAAAAGTACTTCTCTCAAAGTGAGCAGGGCGTCATTAATCAGTTGATCTTGACCATGATTGCCAATCTCTTGACCTACTTAGTCAAGTTGAAGACCGGTACGAAGCTTTCTATTTTCCAAATCAAACGTTATTTTCGTTACTTGCTTTTCAGCTCTGCGGAAGATTGGTTGGAGCATCTGGTCCCTACATGAAAACAGAGAATATTGATTGTCGCCCTCTGATTTTAGCTGAATAACCCGAAAATTTTCTGGAAATAGTCATCCTCTGCGTGAGCATTCGACTTTTTGGAAATTTTTCAGAGAAAAAATAATCAGAATATTCTGAGTGCATTTATGCAACGCTAGTGATAAAATCATTCATATTTATTTCATAAACCATCATTGATTATTTTAAAAAAGGAACGCTATCTAATCAAATTATTAGAATTGTTTTTATTTTTTCTGTCTATTTCATTAGTGGCGCTTTTTTACCATATTTCAAAAGAATAGTAGTGCGATATCAATAGATAGCAACAAGATGAGTTTAATCTGTTCTGGGTGCCTTTTTTGCATGATGTTTTTTGTCAAAAATCATGTAAATCGTGAGGGGGTTTGTTAATTAAATTACAAGTGGAAAAAGGCATGTAAAAAGGATTCTTAGATGTGAATGTGAAAAAAATATTTGCTTAGAGTATAAGTTAAAATGTTGTGAAAAATCTGAGGTTTCTAGTAGGATAATAGGTAGGAAAGGTGTAAGATTCGAAAGTGGAAAAGGAGAGGTGTTTGATGGAAACGATAACGAAACGACAAAAGCCAATATATATCATTATGACTATAGTGATATTCTTACAATATTTGGCGCCTATTTCTGCCCTAGCAGAAACACTATCAGAAAGGGCCGCAACAATTCACTTACTAAAAACATCACAAGGATCTGAGCCAAATGAACTAACGCTTGAAGTTCAGACAATTGGGGGAGATAGTGACCAAACGGTCGCAATTGATTATTCTTTACCTGTTGTGACAAAAGTAACAAGTGCGATGGCGAATGATGTAGTCGCATTGGATCAAGCTACGCAACAATTAAAAGTGAAAGTAACTGCAAATGAGTCATCCAAACAAATCATTAAGCTATCATTGAACGCAGATACATTGAAAGAAGCGACAACATTAACCTTTAAAACCAATCAAAACAGCTTGTCATACGCTATCCCAGAGGCGCTCGTTGCAACAGCACCAACTGAAGAAAGTCAAGATGTTAGTGAGTCGTCATCTGAGTCGTCTATGACAGAATCTAGTGGTGGCAATTCACAAGTAGCGGACACGTCGTCCACTGAGTCATCTGAGGCGACATCTACCGACGCATCAGTAAATGCAACAGGTTCCTCATCTGAAGCTTCTACGGAAGCGTCAACTGAATCAACTGATACGGCTGATTCGAATTCAAAAAAAGCAAGAGCAGCAGAAAGTACCGATATAAGAAACTACTTTCCAAATGGCGAAGGTACGATCATCACAGGTACCAGTGTGTTATATACAGATAAAGACGGCAACCCAGTGGAGCCGCCAGTCACCGCAGATACGAATGTGAATTTGAATTATCAGTGGGAAATTCCTGAATCAGTTAGAGAACAAATTCAACCTGGAGATGTCTTTAACTTTAAACTGCCGGACGAGATCAAACCGAACAGAGAACTTTCTGGTGAATTAAAAAATCCGGATACTGGAGAGGTTTACGCTACCTATACTGTTGATAAGGATGGGAACGTTCAATTTGTTTTTAACGAAAATGTGACGAAAGAATCGAATATCAAAGGGGAATTTACTTTTGATGCGCATTTTGATACGTCAATCATAGACGTTCCTGGAGAAAAGACAATCACATTCCCAGAGGAAGACAACTTGCCACCAATCGATGTTATTATCCGGCCGAATACGGATAAAGAGATAGATAAACGGGGGAAAATAGATCGCAAGTTAAATCCAACGGCGGTTGAATGGACTGTTGATTTTAACCAAGCAATGAATACATTAGAAAATCCAAAGATTACTGAATCTTGGCCAGATGGTATTCTTTTTCAATCTGCTAAGGTGTATGCACTGGAAATGAATTTAGACGGGACAGTCAAAGGGCTGGGGAGAGAATTGTCTCCGGATGAATATACGATTGATTCCAACGGCAATATTGTGATCAACGGGGAAACCAATAGTGCCTATCGCATTGTTTATCAAACTGAGATTGACCAAGCCGCGAAGCCCGATGGTGGCGGTGATATAACTTTTGTCAATCTTGCCAAACTTACTGACGATCATGACGCAAGTGGTATAGATGCTAAAGCAAGTGTTAGTGGTAAATATGGCAAGTTATTGACAAAGGAAAATGCGGGATATGACTCCGCAAACCAATCATTTTCATGGCAAATCAAGTATAACTATGGGGAGAAAAATATTCCGAAGGAGCAAGCGGTCTTAACGGATACGCTTTCTGATAACTTACGATTAGAAGACGATAGCATTGTGATTTATCCTACCACTTTCAATGATGATGGTTCTGAAAACAAAGGAACACCTTTAGTGGAAGGGCAAGATTACACACTTGAACCAGATTCAGATGGACACGGCTTTGTTTTGAGGTTCTTACATGATGTCGATCAAGCTTATTCGATTGAATATCAGACAAAAGTAGATACAATTGTGGATGGCTCTACAGCGGTGGATAATTCAGTTTCTGTTGAAGACGGAACAACCGCAAAAGACGAGGGGACTGCGGAACAACAAAATGTGATTAAACATGTAGGCGCGGTGGATTATGCCAATCGCATCGTAGATTGGTCGATTGACGTCAATACCAATCATTATGAAATGAACGATTTGGTCTTAACAGATACCTTCAACCCCATACCTGGCTTATCGATGAATCTACGACAAGGTGCGAGTTATGATTTTGATATTCGAGATACAACGGATAATCGGTCATTGTTTCCAGGGCAAGACTATGATTTGGCTATAACAAGGGACGATAACGGGGATCAAACAGGATTTATCGTTACATTTAAAGGAGATTATCAATCCACCAATCATCAATTTAAATTAAATTATCGAACGAAATTTGATATTAAAGAACTAGATCCCGACAATCCAGATTTAGATCGGTTTATCAATACGATAGGTGCTGATTGGACGGACGAGTCGAATAATAAGCATCATTCCGAGGATAATCAAGATTTCAAACCGAAATATGAATACGCGTTAAATGCAGAAAAGGGCGGTACCTACAATGCCGTTGATAAAACCATTACATGGACCATTGCCACCAATTTAAGTGGCAATAATTTACAAGATGCTATTCTGAGTGATCAAGTCAAAGACAACCAAGATTATGTAGCTGATAGTTTAGAAGTTTTTGAGGCAATAACTGAACCCGATGGGACAGTAGTTAAACGTGACAATATTGCCGATAATGAAAAGATGAAAAGTGTTATAGAGCCTAGTAGTACCAATGACCACACTTGGGAAATTGACTTCCCAGATGATGTTGCAATGACTTATGTCATTGAATTTAAGACATCTGTTGCAAATAGAGTGATTGAAGACAGCGCTGCTTATGAGAATATTGCACAATACGAGAACCATGGCGATAAAAGAAATGTGGTTGGTGAAGTAGATGTCAAAAATGGCGGTAGCGATATTCAAAAATCTGGTGAACAAAATAGTGAGAATCCTGATTATGTCGATTGGCATGTCATGATTAACCCTGCACAATCAACATTGGATGATGTGATTGTAGAAGATACACCTTCACCAAATCAAGTGATTGACCGCGACTCGATTCAGTTATATCCAACAACGGTTGCTGAAAACGGAGACTTAACACCGAACATGGACACACCTCTAATAGAAGGAACAGATTATACTGTAGAGGTGATCACGGACAATGTCACTGGACAACAAGTCATGACTATTAAGATGATAGGACAAATCACTACGGCTTATTATATGTTTTATCGTAGTTTTATCACATCTTCTGCGCAAGGAAATACAGATACAGTAACGAACAATATCAATATTAAAGGAACAGGGAGCAAAACAGTAGATACTGATTCGAAAACAGAAGTAACCGTTGAGATCGACCATAGTTCTGGAAATGCCAGTGGTCAAAAAGGTACACTTATTTTACAAAAAACCGATAGCGATGGTGTAACACCATTAACGGGGGCAATATTTGAGCTGTGGGATACAACAAAGAGTCAATTGCTTCGGGAAGGTACCATTAATGACAATGGACAAATTACATTTGGGGCACTTCCTTTAGGTGACTACCTATTATTCGAAACAAAAGCACCAGATGGTTATACTGTTTCAGATAGTTTAGCAAAAGGCCAGCGGGTGACAGTCGATGCTTCAAATGCGGGAGATGACGCTAGGCCACTGGTACTTAAAAATGAGCGTAACAAAGTAGTTGTGCATAAAGTGGACAGCAATGGCGATGCCATCAATTTGAGTGAGGACATGGTTGGTGCAACTTTCAAATTAGAACAATACGAGTCCTTATCATTAGCTGGGGTAAACTGGAAAGAATTGACGTTGAATCCTAATACTACGAATGCAGATGGAGAACTAGTGATTGAAAGCTTGCCTGTGGGTATATATCGACTAACAGAAGTATCTGCGCCTACTGGCTATGTGTTAAATTCAAATGTTAGTTATTTCATTGTAACAAAGAATAGTAATGGGCAAATTGCCGATGTCAATGTCAATGTCACAAACTATCAAGGAAGTGCTGAGTTAATTAAGACTGATGACCAAGGCACAGCATTGACTGGGGCAGAATTTAATGTCTACCAATCGGATGACAAACAGATGGCGAACCCAATCAATAATCAACCTATTGTTTCTGATGAAAATGGAGTGGTCCATGTTGATGGATTAGCGCCAGGCAGTTATTTCTTTGCAGAGACAAAAGCACCTTCTGGTTATCTGATCAATTCAGAAACAGTTGGTTTTGACATATCGGAAACAGCAAGTGGTCAGCCCCAAACGGTGACAGTTAATCAAAATGGGGATCCGTTAACGCTGGTAGATTATCAAGGGGCCGCAGTATTGACAAAAATAAATCAAAGTCAAGAGGGATTGGCAGACGCTGAATTTGATCTATTTAATAAAAATGATGTAAATCATCCTATAAATGAGACACCACTTGTTTCTGACGAAAACGGGGTGGTGGACGTGGATGGATTAGCACCAGGAGATTATCAATTTGTTGAAACAAAAGCGCCAGAAGGTTATTTGATCAATACAACACCAATTGAATTTACGATTGCGGCAAGCGCGCAAGGACAACCAGAAGCCGTGGTTACGGATGATTTAGTAGATTACAAGGGAGCTTTTTCTCTACGCAAGGTGAATGCTGCCGGGGAGGCGTTGTTTGGTGCTGATTTTACGCTTTATGATAGTAACAAACAAGCGTTAGGCTTAGTCAAAACCTCCGATCGTGAAGGAACAATTACTTTTGAAGATTTAGCACCGGGAACCTATTATTTTAAAGAAACAAAAGCGCCAGAAACTGATAGTGGTGGAGAATATGTGATCAATCCAGCTTTCCACAAAGTGGTGATTCCAACGGAATATGCTGGTGATCCTGGCACCATAAATCTAGGAGATTTCCAAAATTTCTTAGGAACAGCTAAAGTCACCAAAACAGGAGAAGGCGGTTCAATTGCGGGGGCAACCTTTGAGTTATATCGCAACTACGATGGGGAAGAAATTCTTGAAAAAACAATTGTTGTTGGTGAAAATGGAGAATTAGACCTAACAAATTTGGAAGTTGGTAGTTACAAGTTAGTTGAAACAAAAGCAGCATCTGGCTATATTATCAACACACAACCAATCTATTTCGTTGTGCAAGAAAACGATGATGTAAATCCAGTCATTGATAATTTAAACTTTGAAAATTATCAATCTGAGGTCGTTGGGAAGAAAATATCTGCATTAGGTGAACCTTTATCAGGTGCCACGTATCAAATTTTTGTGGCCGATGAAAATGGTCAACCAACAGGAGATGCTGTCACCGTACTCGATCGAAATGGTGCAGAGACGGATACGATTTCAACGGATTCACAAGGTGAGATTTATGGAAAAGGTCTTGAGGTTGGAAAATATGTATTGGTCGAAACCCAAGCACCAGAAGGATATATTTTAGATACTACGGTACATCCCTTTGAAGTTTCTGAACAATTGGGTGATCCAACACCAATTGAACTAGGAAATTTCGTGAATTACAAAGGAGCTGCACAATTAACCAAAGTATCAGAAGATGGCATTCTTTTGTCGGGTGCAGAATTTAATGTTTTCCGGAGTGATGGTAGCCAGGTAAACGTAACACCATTGGTATCAGATGAAAATGGCGTTGTCTCTATTGACAACTTAACTCCAGGTGCGTACCTATTTGTTGAAACAAAAGCGCCAGAAGATTACTTGATCAATCAAACACCAATTCCTTTCACTATTGATGGGGAAGCTGAAGGCAAACCGGCTATTAGTCAAGCAGGTGCACTGATCAACTATCAAGGCTCGGTGCAATTGAAAAAAATAAATCAAGCTGGAAAATCATTAGCTCATGCGACATTTAAAATAGTAGACATGGATGATCAGACAGTGCAAGATAATCTGATTTCTGGAGCAGATGGTCTCCTTACTGCGAGCCATTTAGCGCCAGGAAAGTATCAATTTGTGGAAACTCAAGCACCAGATGGCTATCTTCTGAATGAGGAAAGAATTGATTTTGAGATTTCCACTGCGGCAGTCGGCGAACCAACGGTTGTAGAAATTGGCGATTATATCAATTATACAGGTTCTGCCGAATTGACAAAAACAGATGCCGCTGGCAATGGTCTAGCTGGCGCAGAATTTAGCGTAACGGATAGCTCCGGTGAAGTAGTCCGAGAAAAAGTTATTTCAGATGAAAATGGTTTAGTACAAGTCACAGACTTAGCACCAGGAGTTTACCAATTTGTAGAGACCCAAGCACCAGAAGGATATATTATCAATAGTACACCGATTGACTTCACGATAAGTCCAAGCACAGCAGGCGAACCAGCAGTAGTAGAAGCCGGAGAACTTGCGAACTACCAGGGTACTGCTGAGTTGCTGAAAACCGATGAAGCAGGCAATGGATTAGCCGGTGCAGCGTTTAGTGTGATAGATACAGCTGGTGAGGTAATTCAAGAAAACATAGTCTCGGATGAAAATGGTTTAGTACATGCCACAGTCTTAGCACCAGGAGATTATCAATTCGTAGAAACCCAAGCACCAGAAGGATATATTATCAATAGTACACCGATTGACTTCACGATAAGTGCAAGTACAGCAGGCGAACCAGCAGTTGTGAAAGCAGAGGACTTGGTGAACTATCAAGGAACTGCGCGATTAAAAAAAGTAGATGAAGCAGGTAATGGATTAGCAAATGCAGTATTTAAAGTAGTTGATAATAGTGGACATACGATTCAGGAAAATCTGATTTCCAATAAAGAGGGTTTGGTAACGATAAGTAACTTAGCACCCGGTTCATACCAATTTGTGGAAACCAAAGCACCAGCCGGGTATATCTTAAATACGGAGGCAGTAAGTTTTGACATTGCGATAGAGGCCATTGGCGAACCTGATATGGTTGATGTGGGAATGTATATGAATTATCAAGGTTCTGCACAGTTGATCAAAACGGATGAGCTAGGTAATCCGTTATCAGGAGCGAAATTTAATGTTATTGCTAGTGACGGAACGTTAATCAATATCGATCCAATCGTATCGAATGAACAAGGTGTTGTAGAAATTCACAATTTGGCTCCAGGATCGTATCGATTTGTGGAAATTGAAGCACCGACTGGCTATCAGCTGAATTCAGATGCACGTGTGTTTACAATTGATGAAGCTAGTGTTGGAAAACCTACACTACAATCAGTTGGAACCTTTGTGAATAAAAAGACGCCGGGTACGCCAAATAAACCAAGCAATCCACCTAAGAAACTTCCAAAAACCAATGATCAAAATCTCCTTTGGATCCAAGTTGTTGGCGTGATTCTTATTATTTCAGTTGTGGTGACGTTCGTGATTTTACGACGTAAAAAAGGAAATAAATAAAATCAGTTTTTATAATCCTACTGAAATAAGCGCTGTGAAATAACTGAATTGTCATTGGATATAAAAAAACAAGACACAATGCAGACTTAATCACCTGTATATTGTGTCTTGTTTGTCGTAAGATAAGCGTGTCGTAGAATAGTACCTAAACACAAACAGCCCGATTTGATACACTCAAATCAGGTTATTTGTGCTTAAATTATTTACAGATTTCTTGTATCTGTTGATTCCATGGTAAATAAGCGCGTAGCGCTTCAGGTGTCATCGTAGGCAGATTAGGAATTTCTGTAAATAGATGAATGAAGTATTTTCTTATGTTTAATCCATTCGCAACAGCAGTCTGGATAATAGTCAGTATAATTCCAGTTGACCTAGCGCCCTTTAAACTTTTAGAAAAGAGCCAGTTTTTCCGACCAATCACTAATTCTTTAATGGCACGTTCTGCTCGGTTATTTGAAAGTTCTAATCGACCATCAAATAGTACAAGCTGAAGTCCTTCTTTGTGCTTAACTGCGTATTGGATCGCCTTTCCTAACTGTGACTTGGGCAGGTAGGCAAAATTCTCACACCAATCAAAAAATTCAGTCATCACAGGCTGCAACGTTTCTTTCCTCGCTTCAACTCTGTCCTCTGCATTGAGTTTACTAATAGTTCGTTCTATTCGGAACATCCTATCACAGTAGTTCGGCTCTTTGTCAATAAGGACTGATGAGTTGTGCAAAATCAAATCTGGGTCAGAATGAACCTCATTCTGGCTCGGATTTTTTGTTATCTTACATTGATTAATTGATTGATCAAAAAGATTCTA
>Ga0129309_1001034_pt1 | contig 16481 bp, 11 predicted proteins | sample L1105metagenome_FD_94439 | JGI IMG/M metagenome (GOLD analysis project Ga0129309, IMG submission 94439) | Ring-tailed lemur group fecal microbial communities from Wisconsin, USA - L1105 metagenome | ecosystem: Host-associated > Mammals > Digestive system > Large intestine > Fecal | place: USA...
AATCTGCGGCGTAATGACATATTTTGACAGGGAAAAAGCAGAAGAACTCTATGGGAGCGCAGAAAATTACCTGCAGAAATTTGCAGAGTATACAGATAAACAGCAGAAAGAAGGGTGGCTTACGGAAACAGATGCGTGCAAATTGAAAGCGTGGTCGGAAGAAGCAGCGAAAAATGTTTTCGGCAGATGAGGATAAATAACGCCGCTGGCGTCGGGGCACGGCGGGGCTCAGGAACAAAACGCCGAGGAAGTAGCTGAAGGAATCTGTATATACGATAATTCCGATATAAGTTAAGGTGACGCTGAATCGACCGGGATTCGGCGTCACCCCTTTTTGCGCGATACGCCCGGAGGGCGGCTGCCGTGCTTGTACGGGCAGAAATCTTCCGGGCAACGGACAGTGAACAGCGATGCTGTGAGCTGTCCGCGATATCGTGGCGGATAGGGAAGGAAACCTTCCCCTATCCGATTGGCAAACAACAGGGTTTCCACAAAAAAGCAGATAACCGAAGTTACCTGCCTGATGTGTTGAATGAAATAGGTGGGTGACAATCCACATCTCCTAACTATGGGTGACGGCCGCCTGTTCCGTCCTCAGATTTCACTCAATAACAGTCAAAAATATGTACCTCTTCGTTGGTTTTGGTGATATAGTTCCGATATGTTGCAAATAATAAAAACGAATATCTTTATTATATATGAAAAACGTCATGATGTGAATAGAAAAAAAGCGAAGCATTTATGGAAAACAAAAACATCCGTCTGAATACGTTAAAACGCATACGCCCAACCCCATGTTTTGAAGCAGTTTAGAAAAACTTCAGAAAAATTTAATTTTTTTCGCCATTCTCCCTCAAATGTGATACAATACTACATGGCACAAGACAAAATCTCCCGAATGGAATAAGACGATGAACAAAAAAGACTTACTTGAGAAAATGCTGGATATCTACCGGAGCAGCTACGATATAACGGAGCGCTATGAGATAGGCGGCGAAGTGTATGATGCGTATGCATACTGCAATATCATAAATTCTAAATATGTGCTGACAAAGAAAGCGGAACTCTGGCGGGTGCTCTGTTTCGAACACGTTTTTTTCCGGCTTTTTGATGTATTGACGGTCGAGGATATCGACAGATTTTGTGCGCAGACGAAGGAGCGGATAGAGCCGGAGCTTGTGCGGGGCGGCAGGGAATGCATGGAGAAAGACCATATGTATTCCTATGTAACAGGAATTTTCATCTGCGAAAAAGGGATATCCAAAGAGGTGAAAAAGAAGCTGCGTAAGGTAAGCTTCTATAAAAATTACCGCTTTGGCTTCAGGGGATACTGCGGGATGAGACTGATGGCGGTAGATCTGGAAAACAATAAGCTGGCCGGAAACCGTGCGGCGGCAGAACTGATCAAAGAGTATAAGAAGCTCATCTAGCTTCTTATCAATAAATGCTTCATAATAAAATACATAAAGGAGGAGAAAATTATGAATGCAGTAGTTATTTTAGTTATTGGTATTGTAGTCCTGATAATCGGCTACGTTACCTACGGAAAATGGCTGGCTGAGAAGTGGGGTGTCGATGAAAAAAAGTGACGCCGGCTCACGAGCTGGAAGACGGCATGGATTATGTGCCGGCAAAAGCTCCGGTACTGTTAGGCCATCATTTTTCATCCATCGCGGGAGCAGGCCCTATCAACGGCCCGATTCAGGCGGCGGTATTCGGATGGGTTCCGGTACTTCTGTGGGTTCTGATCGGCGGTATTTTCTTTGGTGCGGTGCATGACTTTGGCGCACTGTTTGCGTCTATCCGCCACAAAGGACAGTCCATCGGTGAAGTTATCGCCGATTCCATGGGTGTAAAAGCGAAGAGATTGTTTATCATCTTCTCATATCTTACACTGATCCTGGTAGTGGCAGCGTTTGCTTCTATTGTGGCAAATACATTTACGGCGTCTTACGATCAGGCAGGCGCGATCGATTATGCAAAGAGCGCGGCTAATGCATCAACAGCCATGATCTCTATCTTATTTATTGTGATCGCAATTGTATTCGGTTTCCTTGTTTACCGCAGAAACGCACCGCTCGGAGTGTCAACGATCATCGGTGTGGCTGCAATCATTCTGTGCATGGTTGTCGGTATGAAATGGCATCCGCTTTATCTGGATCAGAAAACATGGATGATCATTGTGGGCATCTATATTGCGATTGCATCGGTTACTCCGGTGTGGATTCTTCTGCAGCCGCGTGATTACCTCAGTTCTTTCCTGCTCTACTTTATGATGATCGTTGCAGTGATCGGAATTGTCGGTGCGGGCATTATGGGACAGGCAAATCTGGATATTCCTGCTTTCACAGGATTTGTTGACAGTGCGGAGTACGGTTCAGGAGTATCTCTTGGAAGCATGTTCCCGGCGCTGTTTGTTACGATCGCCTGCGGTGCGATTTCCGGTTTCCATTCGCTGGTTGGTTCAGGTACAACATCAAAACAGCTTGACAACGAGCGTGACGCACGCCCGATCGCTTACGGCGGAATGCTGATCGAATGTGCGCTGGCGGTTATCTCCCTCTGCGCAGTTGGATTTATATGGAACAGTTATCATGCGGGCGAGGGCGGAATTGTGACTCCTACCGCAGTATTTGCAACAGGTATTTCTAAAATGTGTGCTACGATCCCGTTCCTTAAAGGTGCGGAAAGCGTTATTTATTCCATGCTGATCCTGGCGGTATCTGCATTCTGTCTGACATCACTGGATACGGCAACACGTCTGGCGCGTTATATGTTCCAAGAATTCTGGCTGAATCCGGGAGAAACGCCGGAGGATGCGGTTGGATTTAAAAAAGTACTTGTAAATCCGTATGTTTCAACTATTATCACCGTTATTGCCGGAATAGCGCTTGGTCTGACCGGTTATGCTAAAATCTGGCCGCTGTTCGGCGCTGCGAACCAGCTTCTTGCAGCTCTCGGACTGATGGCTGTTGCAACATGGCTTGGAAAAGCAGGAAAGAGCAACAAGATGTTCCTGTTCCCGATGGCATTCATGCTGGTGGTAACGATCGTATCCCTGATCCAGACGATCCTGGCAAAATTCGGCCAGATCGCTGCCGGAACAGATACAGCCTGGAATATCGCACTGGTAATCCTTGCAATCCTGCTAGTAATACTGGCAGTTGTTCTTGCGGTTGAAGGTGTGAAGACACTGACAGAGAAAAAAGCGGCTCAGTAAGATTTTTTGTATCATGTAAAAGGAGAAGGTTTCATTATGGATTATGCAGCGGAATCATTGAAAATGCATTATGATTTAAAAGGGAAGATAGAGGTTGTATCCAGAGCGGCCGTCAACTCGAAAGAGGCCCTGAGCCTTGCGTATACGCCCGGGGTTGCCAGACCGTGTCTGGAGATCCGGAAAGACCCGGATAAAAGCTATGAGCTGACACGCCGGTGGAATACCGTGGCGGTTGTTACGGACGGCACGGCAGTGCTGGGACTTGGCGATATCGGACCGGAAGCCGGAATGCCGGTCATGGAGGGAAAATGCGTTCTGTTTAAAGAATTTGGGGGCGTTGACGCGATCCCTCTGTGCATACGCAGCAAAGAGGTTGACGAGATCGTAAATACGGTCAGGCTTCTTGCAGGAAGCTTTGGCGGAGTCAATCTGGAGGATATCTCTTCCCCGCGCTGCTTTGAGATTGAAAAAAGACTGAAAGAATGCTGTGATATTCCGATCTTTCATGACGACCAGCACGGGACGGCTGTGATCACGCTGGCGGGAATCATCAACGCGCTGAAAGTTGTCGGCAAGAAACTGGAGGATGTAAAAATCGTAACCTCCGGCGCAGGTGCGGCAGGCATCGCGATCATTAAGCTTTTGATGGCGATGGGATTAAAAAATGTGATCATGACAGACCGCAAGGGTGCGATTTATGAAGGAAGAGAAGGGCTCAACCCGATCAAAGAGGAAATGGCGGCGATCACAAACTTTAACTATGAAAAAGGTTCTCTGGCGGAAGTGATCAAAGGAGCCGATATTTTCATCGGGGTTTCCGCACCGGGAACCCTGACCAGAGATATGGTGCGGACCATGGCAAAAGATGCGATAATTTTTGCATGCGCCAACCCGACGCCGGAAATATTCCCGGAGGAGGCAAAGGAAGCCGGAGCCGCCGTAGTATCTACGGGCCGTTCGGATTACCCGAATCAGGTTAATAACGTCCTGTGTTTCCCGGGACTGTTCAGGGGCGCACTGGATGTCCGCGCTTCGGATATCAATGACGAGATGAAGATCGCTGCGGCATATGCGATCGCCGGTCTTGTCAGTGAGGATGAGCTGAGTGCAGACTATATCCTTCCGGCTGCTTTTGATGCAAGGATCAAAGATGCCGTGGCAAAGGCAGTGGCGGAGGCCGCCGTAAAGAGCGGTGTGGCGAGACTGCCGCTGAAATAGAAAAGGTGTATCCGGTGAAGCTATGTGGAACGAAGGCAGAGTAAGAATTGTAGATATTGCCGATGAGCTGGGAGTGAGCACGGCGACCGTCTCGAACGTGATTCACGGCAAGACGAAAAAGATTTCCGCAAAAACAGTGGAGATGGTCCAGCGGAAGCTGGAGGAGCGGGGCTACATCCCGAATATGGCGGCCACGCTTCTTGCACAGAATGATTCGCATATTATCGGAGTCATTCTTAAGAAGCATCCCAAATATGAGGACCATATCATAGAGGACCCGTTTATCGCGTCCTCACTGAATTATCTGTCTGCGGCGATCGATGATGCAGGATATTTTATGATGCTTAGGCAGGTTGAAAATATCCATGAGATTGTCCGCTTTGCTTCCATGTGGAATCTGGACGGTATGGTGATCCTTTGTTTTTGTGAAGACGAATATCAGGAGCTTCGAAATGAGATACGTATTCCGTTTGTGGTTTACGACGGGATTTTTGAAAACAAAGGGCGGATCTGCAACCTCGTGATTGATGATTTTGACGGCGGAAGACAGGCAGGCAGACATTTCAGAGAACTTGGACATCAAAAAGCGCTCTGTGTCTCAGACAACAGGAGCTGCATGGATCTGCGGCGTTATGAGGGCTTTTGCGAAGGTTTTGGCGCTGATGAAGGCAGAAGCGCCGCGTTTATGAAGATACCGATGCAAAAGCAGGAACGTTACCGGTTTTATGAAGAAAATCTGACACAGATCCTTTCCTGTTCGGCAGTGTTTGCCGTGTCTGACTATTATGCGGTTGACCTGATGCAGTTTTTGCAGAGTCACCGGATAAGAATACCGGAGGATATCTCGCTTGCGGGATTTGACGGCAATCCGATCTGCGAGCAGGTTGTGCCGAATCTGACGTCGGTGCGTCAGGACGGCAGACAGCGGGCAGAAATGGCGGTGGAGCTGCTTAAAAAAATGAAAAAAGAGCCCGATTATAAAGAAGATATCCTTCTTCCGGTCACACTGACCGTAAGAGAGAGTACAGCAAAATATACAAAAGAAAGCCAGGAAGTTTGGAACGGGTTACGCGATTAACCCATTGAAAATCCCCTGTTTTCCGTGAGATAATCACAGTCGGAAAGCGGGGGATTTTTTATGAATGATACAAGACAAAAAAACAGGTTTTTCAGGTCTGTAATGCAGATCGCAATTCCGGTCGCTCTGCAGTCCATGCTGCAGTCGTCGTTTGCCATGATCGACCAGCTTATGGTCGGAAGGCTGGGGAGCGTTTCGGTTGCGGCGGTGGAGGTAGCCGGACGGCCGCCCTTTATATATTCAGTAGTCCTTGGAGCAGTTGCCTCTATCACGGGCATCATGATCGCGCAGTACCTTGGCAGCGGGGATATGAAAGCTGCCGACCGGAGCCTTTCGGTGAACCTGACGGCGGTGACGGCGCTTGCCGCAGTATTTATGGTGCTCTGCCTGATGCTGCCGGAACCGATCGTGCGGATTTATACGAAAGATCCGCAGATCATAGAGGCGGGCACGGAGTATCTGAAACTGATCGCATGGACGTACGTGCCGATGGGACTGTCCTCTGTTTTAGCGGTCATGATCCGCTGCATGGACAGGGCGGCATATCCGCTGTATGCGGGGATCGCCTCTGCGCTTGTGAACACGTTTTTAAATTATCTGCTCATCTTCGGCAGATGCGGGTTCCCGGAGCTTGGCGTTACCGGGGCGGCGGCCGCAAGCGTGATATCGCAGCTCGTAAATGCGGGGATCATTTTGATCCTGTTTATAAAAATACAGAAACAGAGGAAAGAAAGCTTCTGTTTTTCCGTGAGACTTGGCAGGGCAGGCTTCATACAATACCTTGTCATGCTGATGCCTGTCGTGGTCAATGAATTTCTGTGGAGCCTCGGGCAAAACGTAAACACCTTCATCTACGGACATATCGGCACGGAGGCGCTGGCGGCCATGTCGCTCACCGGTCCGGTACAGGGCCTTTTCATAGGGGCCTTAAGCGGATTATCGCAGGCTGCGGGGATCCTGATCGGCAAGCAGCTCGGAGCGGGAAAATATGAGCAGGCATATGCGCAGTCTAAAAAACTGGTATGGTACGGGTTCGCCGGTTCGCTTATTTTATCGGGGCTTCTGCTCGTACTTTGCCGGCCGTACACGCATCTGTATAATGTAGAACCGCAGGTGCGGACAACGGCGGCATATCTGCTGGCGGCATTTGCCGTACTCGCGCCCGTGAAGGTGGCAAATATGATCCTTGGCGGCGGAATCTTAAGAAGCGGCGGAAAGACGTTCTATCTGGTAATCATCGACATGACCGGGACATGGCTGGTAGGAGCGCCGCTCGGGCTTCTGACGGCGTTTGTTTTTCATCTGCCGGTGACCTGGGTATATTTTATCTTATCGCAGGAGGAACTGGTGAGGCTTTTGATCACCTTTGCGGTATTCAGAAAAAAGAAATGGATGGACAGCATCTCAGATCAGGAGGTTTTGCTGTAGTGTTAAGGGGAAAGAGTAATTGTCTTTCCCCTTTATTAATGCTATAATCAAAATCAAAAGTGGGTTGATCCGCTCATAAAAAACGGGAAGGGAGTGGGTGTAATGATACGAATTGCGATTGTAGAAGACGATGGGATGTGTGCACGGCAGCTTGAGGAATACATTCGCCGCTATGAACAGGAAAGCAGGGAAAATATTCAGATTACCGTCTTTGGAGATGGCGAGGACATTGTTACCGGTTATCGCCCGGTTTATGACATTATCCTGATGGATATTGAAATGCGTTTTATGAACGGGATGTCGGCGGCGGAGGAGATCCGCAGGATGGACGAAGAGGTCACGATCATTTTCATCACAAATATGGCGCAGTATGCCATCCGGGGTTACTCCGTGGGCGCGCTTGACTATGTATTGAAACCGGTGTCCTACTTTGCGTTCAGCCAGCGGCTTGACAGGGCGGTGGAGCGCCTGAAGAAGAAAGAGAAGAGATACCTGATCGTGCGGGTAAAAGGCGGATCAAAACGGATCGCGGTGGACGATATTTATTATATAGAAAGCCAGGGGCATCTGCTGCTCGTTCACACGAAGGGCGGAATGGAAGAGACGGGCGGCACGATGACGGAGATGGAGGAAAAGCTGGCGGGCATGCATTTTTGCAGGTGCAACAAAGGATATCTGGTCAATCTGGAGCATGTGGACGGAATCAGGGACGGATGCGTGCTGGTGGGAAAAGACCTGCTGACGATCAGCAGGCCACGCAAAAAGATCTTTCAGGAAACCCTTACGGCTTATATGAGTGAGGTGATCCTATGAGCTTTGAACAGGTCATTCCCAATATTCCAAGGGCATATACGGCGCTGGCTGAATGGCTGGCGTGTGTTGTTTATATCGGAATCTTAAAAAAACGGTATTCAAAATGGATGACGGCGGGGATTCTGGCGGGAGGACTCCTGCTTCAGACGGTCATCCAGCTTGTGGACGGAATGCTGCCAAAGATCCTCTGGGTCCCGGGCATGCTGGCGGCGGTAGCCATGATGATCGGTCTGCTGTATGCGTGCTGTGAGACATCTTTTAAAAATGCGGCGTACAACGGAATGCGCGCGTTCCTTCTGGCGGAGCTTGTTGCGTCTCTCGAATGGCAGCTTTATTTTTATCTGGTACATGGAAAGACGTGGGATGAAGCGTGGGTCAGGGCCGCATATATTGTGGTGATCTACGGAACCGGCTATGCCGTCGCCTATTTTCTTGAGCGGCGTGTGCTGGTGGACGGGAATACGATGCTGCAGGTTTCCACAAAAGAGCTCCTCTCGGCAGGACTGATCACCGGACTTGCCTTCTTCTTGAACAACCTGAGTTTTGTATACGAAAAAACACCCTTCAGCGGCAGTCTGGAGACCGACATTTTCAACATCCGCACATGGATCGACATGGCAGGCTTTTTCATCCTCTATGCGTACCATGCGCTCCTTTATGAGATGCATATTTTGTACGAGAAAGATACCATGGAGAATATGCTGCAGAACCAACTGATGCAGTATAAGCTGTCAAGGGAAAGCATTGAACTGGTGAACCGCAAATACCATGACCTCAAGCACCAGATCGCGGTTTTGCGGGCGGAGAGCAGCGCGGATAAGCGCAATGCTTATCTGGATGAGATGGAGAGCGAGATTAAGATATACGAAGCGCAGAATAAAACGGGAAACAGCATTTTAGATACGGTGCTGACCTCGAAGAGCCTGTACTGCATCAAGCACGGCATCGGCATCACCTGCGTGGCGGACGGACACCTGCTGGATTTTATGGAAGTGATGGATATCTGTACGATTTTCGGGAACGCGTTGGATAATGCGATCGAATGCGAGCTGAAGATCCCGGAAAAAGAAAAGCGCCTGATCCACCTTTCCGTAGCCGCCCAGAAACAGTTTTTAATGATATGCATAGAAAATTACTGTGAAGAAAAGACAGTGTTCCGGGACGGGCTGCCGCTCACATCTAAAAAAGACCATGCGTATCACGGGTTCGGCGTAAAGAGCATTCAGTACTGCGCACGCAAATACGGCGGGACGATGTCAGTGAATCAGGAAAAGAACTGGTTCCGCCTGCTGCTGATGATCCCGCTGCCGCAGGACAAGGCGTTTGACTGAAGTGCACAAAATAAGAAACAGTAAATTATATATTTTGTACAACGACTCCCTGATACATCGGCCCGGTATAGACAATTTATGCAGAAAGAGCGACAGTTTGTGAAAGCAATATGCCGTAAAAAAAGGAGTATGCTATAATTCCTTCATCAAAATCACGAAGCCGCTGTGAGCGCGGCAGGGTGGAAATCCAAAGGAGGAGAAAAAATGGTAAACTTATTAGCAAAGCTCCTGGGGCCGATCTTCGGAGGCCTTGGAGTCAGTGAGGCGGACCTGCTTTCGTATCTGACGCAGCTGCAGGGATATGTGTATTTCATCCTTGCTGCCATCGTGGTACTGGTCGTTGTGCTGGTGCTTGCGTCGAAAGCCAAAAAAGGCTTTAAGCATGTGATCCGCTGGGAAGCAGTTATGGCGTTCTTTGCCGCACTGCTGATCACGGTCAATGCGATCTGCTATGGACCGATGTACACAAACGTTTCCGGCTTTTTAAATGCATCGAAAGTGGTGCTGGCGGAGGAAACAGTAGCCCAGAGTAAAGATACGATCAAGAAGATCGGTGAAGAAGGATTTGTTCTTGTAAAGAACAACGGACTTCTCCCGCTGGCGTCTGAGGTGAAAAACCTGAACGTCTTCGGATGGGATTCCACAAACCCGATTTTCGGCGGAACAGGTTCCGGTTCTTCTGATTCCTCTTCTGCGATCGGTATTCTGCAGTCCCTGCAGGATGCGGGATATGCTACCAACGAGACGCTGACAAAGCTTTATACGGATTACCGTGCAGACCGCCCGCCTGTAACGATGAGCGAGCAGGACTGGACGCTTCCGGAGCCGACAGTGGATGCATACACAGACGAGCTGATGACAGAAGCAAAAGAATTTTCCGATACGGCAGTGATCGTGATCGGACGTTCCGGCGGTGAGAACGCCGACCTTCCGACCGATATGAACGCGGTTATCAAGGGCACTTACAATGTTGCGCAGGAAGTTGCGGCAGCACCGGAAAACTTCGGTTATATGAACTCTTCTTATACAAACAACGGCGATTATGATGACTTTGAGGAAGGCGAATCCTATCTCGAGCTGTCTGTCACAGAAGAGAATATGGTTGAAAAGGTTTGTTCAGAATTTGATAATGTTGTAGTGATCATCAATGCCAACAATGCAATGGAGCTTGGCTGGGTGGATGAGTACGAGCAGATCGGTGCGGTTATCCTTGCTCCGGGCGCCGGCGCTACCGGTTTTGCAGCTCTTGGCGAGATCGTAAGCGGTGCGGTGAATCCGTCAGGCAAGACGGCAGATACGTATGTAAAAGATCTGCTGGCAACACCGTACATCAATAACATCGGAAATCATTCCTACAATAACGTAGCCGATCTGAATCAGCAGATCGTAGAAGCGGACGGCGCAGCAGTAGGTAACTTATCGTTTGTTAATTATGTGGAAGGTATCTATGTAGGATATAAATTCTATGAGACGGCTGCGGAAGAAGGCCTGATCAAGTATGAGGATCATGTACAGTATCCGTTCGGTTATGGCTTAAGCTACACAACCTTTGAAAAGACGATTGAAAACTTTAAAGATAACGGCGACACGGTTTCATTTGATGTTGTTGTAAACAACACAGGTGATACGGCAGGCAAGGATGTAGTAGAAATTTACTTTACACCGCCTTACACAAACGGCGGAATTGAGAAGGCTTCCGTAAATCTGGTTCAGTTTGAGAAGACAGAGATGATCGAGCCGGGAGCTTCCGAGACACTTTCCTTTGAGATCGCGAAGGAAGATATGGCTTCCTATGATTCCGAGGGCATCAAGGTTCAGGGCGGCGGATATATCCTGGAAGCAGGAGATTATACGATTTCTGTTCGTTCCGATTCACATACGGTTGATGCGGAAGAGACATTTAAGGTGGACAGTGACATTGATTACAGCAAGGCTGCCCGTTCGACGGACCTTGTGGCGGCAACCAACCAGTTTGAAGATTACTCACGCGGAGACTTTGTACAGCTTTCACGTAAGGATAAGTTCGCAAACTATGACGAGGCGTGCGGACCGGTAGATGAAAAACTGTACGAAATGTCAGACGAGACGCGTGCGGAAGTTGAGAAAAATGTATTTGGCATTTATGACGGAACAAAATATAATGATGATGCGGATGAAATGCCGACGATGGGCGCAAAGAACGGACTGAAGCTCTTTGACCTCAAAGGCGCTCCGTATGATGACGCAAAATGGGAGCAGCTTCTTGACCAGCTTACGTTTGAAGACATGTCTACCATGATCAACGTCGGCGGATGGCAGACAGCGGCGATCGAATCCGTTGGAAAAGTTGCAACTTCTGACTGCGACGGACCTGCAGGTCTGAACAACTTTATCACGGGTGCATACGGTACGGCTTACCCGGCGGAAGTTTTGATGGCACAGACATGGAATAAGCAGCTCGCTTATGAGATCGGACATTCCATGGGACAGGAATACAGAGATGCAAACAACTTCGGATGGTATGGCCCGGCTATGAATACACACCGCTCTGCATTTGCAGGACGTAACTTCGAGTACTACTCAGAGGACGGCGTGCTCGGCGGATATATGGCAGCTAACCAGATGAGCGGCGCAGGCGAGCTTGGCGTATATCCGTACATGAAGCATTTTGCACTGAACGATCAGGAGATCAACAGAACGTCCATGCTTCTGACCTATGCTTCCGAGCAGGCGATCCGTGAAATCTATCTGAAACCGTTCGAGCTGGCGACGAAAGGATATACAGGAGCTGCGGAAGCAGTGATGTCTTCCTTCAACTGGATCGGCACAGAACCGAGCTGCGGCAACGCAAACCTGCTGATCAATGTGCTCCGCAATGAATGGGGATTCCAGGGACTGGTTGAAACGGACTATGACGGTTCCTATGGTTATATGATCTCTGATCACTGTGTACGTTCCGGCAATGACCTGATGCTTGGCTTTGCAAGCGCAGAGTCCAACCAGTTTACAGACCAGAGCGCAACGGCGATCAAAGCAATGCGCCAGTCCTGCAAGAATATCATGTACACGATTGTAAACAGCGGTTACTATGAAGGAGATGAGGACCCGACAGGCGGCATGTCCAATATGGATAAGCTCTTCCTGAAAGTGAACGTGATCGGCGGCGTTGTGATCGGCGGTATCGCAGTGCTCGTACTGGTTCGTTACCTTCTGAAAAAGAAAAAAGCTTCTGCCGGGCAGGCACAGAAATAAAAATACGGTTATAATGAGTGTAACCGGGAAATATTGAAAACAGCGGGAAGGGACTGCGGCGGAAGGCCCGGTCCCTTCCGCTCATAAAAGGAGGGTGAATGGCTTGGATATCAAAAAAATAGTGAAAGATATGACGCTGGAAGAAAAATGCTACATGCTCTCCGGCAGGGACTTCTGGCAGACCAGAAGCGTGAACAGGGCAGGCGTTCCTTCTATCTTTCTTTCTGACGGACCTCACGGCGTGCGCAAGCAGGCCGGGGCGGCAGACCAGCTTGGATTAAACGCGAGCGTTCCGGCTACCTGCTTTCCGACTGCCGCGACGATGGCGAACAGCTGGGATGTGGATCTTGCACAGGAGATGGCGGAAGCGCTCGGGGAAGAGGCAGTCTGCCAGGAAGTAAACGTGCTGCTGGGACCGGGGCTGAATATCAAGAGAAGTCCCCTGTGCGGACGTAACTTTGAGTATTTCTCAGAGGACCCGTATCTGGCGGGCAAGATGGCGGCAAGCTATGTAAAGGGAATCCAGAGTAAGGGCGCTTCTGCGTGCCCGAAACACTTTGCGGCAAACAGTCAGGAGCTGCGCCGTATGGCGAGCAATTCCATTGTGGATGAACGCACGCTGCGGGAGATCTACCTGACGGGATTTGAGATCGCGGTAAAAGAGGCGCATCCGAAGGCGATCATGTCTTCTTACAACCGTGTAAACGGAGTTTATGCGAATGAGAATAAACATCTTCTCAGGGATATATTAAAGGATGAATGGGGATTTGACGGATTTGTGGTTTCCGATTGGGGCGGATCGAACGACCATGTGGCAGGCGTGGCAAACGGTTCGCATCTGGAGATGCCGACTACGGGCGGCGACAGTGATGAAGAGCTGATCGCTGCGGTAAAGAGCGGAAAGATTTCCGAGGCGGTTGTAAACGAACGTGTGGAGGAACTTCTGAATGTGATCATGCAGCTTGCTCCGGTGACACAGGCGGCAAAGGGACAGACCTTTGACGCGGAGGCGCATCACGCGATGGCGCAGAAGGCGGCGGAAGGAAGCATCGTTCTTTTGAAAAATGATAAAAAAATACTGCCGCTTAAGAAGGGCGAGAAGGTTGCCGTGATCGGTGACTTCGCAAAAACGCCGCGTTATCAGGGCGCGGGCTCTTCGGTGGTAAATCCGACAAAGCTTGACAGCACGCTGGATGTGATCGGAAAATCTGATCTGCAGATGACAGGCTTTTGCGCCGGATATGAGCGCACGGGAGAAGCAAATGATGTGCTGCGTCAGGAGGCGGTAAATCTGGCGAAGCAGGCGGAGACAGTGCTTTTGTACATCGGTCTTGATGAGATCAGTGAATCGGAAGGTCTTGACCGCGCGCATATGAGGCTGCCGAAAAATCAGGAGGCGCTTTTGAAGGCGCTGCTGGCGGTAAACGAAAGGATCATCGTAGTGCTCAGCGCAGGTTCTCCGATCGAGATGCCGTGGGCAGATGAGGTTCCGGCGATCATACACGGCTATCTGTCAGGACAGGCAGGCGCATCCGCAATGTTAAAGGCCATTACGGGACAGATCAATCCCAGCGGAAAGCTGGCGGAAACGTATCCGTATAAATACGAGGATACGCCGGCGTATCATTTCTTCCCCAGCAAAGAGAGAAACGCAGAGTACAGGGAAGGACTTTATGTGGGCTACCGCTATTACACAACGGCGGACGTGCCGGTGAGGTACCCGTTCGGTTACGGACTTTCCTATACCGTGTTTGAATATTCGGATCTGGAACTGACCGAAAAAGAAGTGAAATTTACGGTTAAAAATGCAGGCGGCGTGGACGGCGCGGAGGCAGCGCAGGTTTATGTTGCGGCAAAGGACGGCAGGGTCTTTCGCCCGGCGCTGGAGCTTAAGGGCTTCACAAAAGTATTTTTAAAGGCAGGGGAAAGCAGAAGGGTTACTGTTCCTCTGGATGATAAGGCGTACCGCTATTTCAATACAAAAACAGATAAATGGGAGATTGAGGGCGGCAGCTATGAGATAATGGTAGGAGCTTCCTGCATGGATATCCGTCTGAGAGGAACCGTGACGGTCGCAGGGACAGACGCACCGGTTCCCTCTGGAGAAGCGCTTGCTTCTTATTACAGCGGCAAAGTGAAAGAAGTATCTGACAAAGAGTTTGAGGCGCTTCTCGGACATCCGATACCGGACGGAAAGTGGAGTAGCGCTGGCCTTCTGGAGGCAAACGACGCGATCTGCCAGATGTATTATGCAAAGAGCGCTTTGGCAAGGCTGGTATGGAAGATCATGACCAACATGAAAAACAAGAGCGAGGCCAAAGGAAAACCGGATCTGAACATTCTGTTTATTTATAACATGCCGTTTCGGGGGATCGGAAAAATGGCGGGCGGAATGTGCAGCCAGGAGATGGTGGACGGCATTTTGCAGATTGTCAACGGCCATTTCTTTAAGGGACTCGGAAAGGTTATCGGAGGATTTTTCCGCCAGCGCAAGGTAATGAAGAAAGCCAACAATATGAAATAAACGGAATCTGTAACCTGCTTTTGCAGGCATGTATCGACAGGAGAGGATAAAACTATGACAGCATTTAAGAATTGGTGGGGAAATTTTGCCGAAAAGCATCCCACCGCGGCAAAATGGATGCGTGAGGGCGGTCTGTTTCTGATCTTCAGCAACGCAGTCACGGTGATCCAGTATATTATTTATGCGTTTCTTCCGCAGGCGCTTGGTCTGGAACTGGCAGGGACCGCATGGAGCTGGCCGGCGATACCGGCAAAGCTGTTCGGGATCAGCTTTACATGGAATGCGCTGGGTTATGACGTTCTTTACAACGAAGTGGGAGAGGTGATCATAGGCGGGGGCCTCGGATATTTTATCGCCATGCTGGTGGGTTCGTTCTTAGCACAGTGCATCAACTTCCCCCTGCAGAGAAATATCACCTTCCGCAGCCACGGAAACGTCGCATGGCAGATCATGTGGTATGTGATCGCATGGTGCGCGATCACCGTGATCGTAAATTCCATCAACTGTGTATGGGTGGCGTGCGCAAGCGTCCTGCTTCCCAACTGGCTGTACAATATCGGTACCACAGTCCTGATGGGCGGAATATCGATGGTCATATTTTTCTTTGTCTTTAAGATCATATTTCCGGAGGGAGAAAAGAAATAAGGATTGTTTTAAAAAACAGATTATGGTAGAATTATGTCATAAGTCGGGGCATTGCGTCACACGCAATGCCCTGTTTTCCTATGAAAAACTGCATTTTATGGGAAAACGGCGCTTACAAAAAAGGAAAGAGAGGAACTATTTATGCAGGAAAAGAAAAAAATGTCACTGGCCATGCAGATTTTTATTGCACTGGTACTGGCTGTTATCGCGGGCCTTCTGCTGGGAAAACATGCGGATTTCGCGAACAGCTGCATCAAACCGTTCGGAACGATCTTCTTGAATCTCATCAAATTTATCGTCTGCCCGATCGTACTGTTTTCGATCATGTGCGGCATCATCTCCATGCGTGATGTGAAGAAAGTCGGTTCTATCGGATTAAAAACGGTTGTTTATTATCTCTGCACGACTGCTGTGGCGATCGTGATCGGTCTTATCGGAGGAAACCTGTTTAAGGGACTTTTCCCGGTGGTTGCAACTACGGATCTTGCCTATGAGGCTGCGGAGTCAACCTCCTTTATGGATACGATCGTGAATATCTTCCCTTCGAATTTTATCTCCCCGCTGGTAAATGCCAACATGCTGCAGATCATCGTTATGGCGATCCTGCTTGGGTTTGCGATCATTCTGGTCGGGGAAAAGAATAAAAAAGTTGTGAGCGCATTCAATGATCTGAATGATGTGTTCATGAAGTGTATGGAAATGATACTGAAGCTGTCGCCGATCGGTGTATTCTGCCTGCTCTGTCCGGTGATCGCGGAGAACGGCGCAAAGATCATCGGCTCTCTGGCGATGGTGCTTCTGGCTGCATATATCTGCTACATCGTACATGCGGCAGTTGTTTATTCACTGACGGTAAAAACGATGGGCGGACTCAGCCCGGTGGCTTTCTTTAAAGGAATGATGCCGGCGATCATGTTTGCATTTTCCAGCGCGTCTTCGGTAGGAACGCTGCCGATCAATATGGAATGTACGGAAAAGCTGGGAGCTTCCAGA
>Ga0129309_1001035_pt1 | contig 16477 bp, 13 predicted proteins | sample L1105metagenome_FD_94439 | JGI IMG/M metagenome (GOLD analysis project Ga0129309, IMG submission 94439) | Ring-tailed lemur group fecal microbial communities from Wisconsin, USA - L1105 metagenome | ecosystem: Host-associated > Mammals > Digestive system > Large intestine > Fecal | place: USA...
ACTGGGGTGTGTTTTTTCGACCCGACTTTCAAATTTTCTCTATTCTCTTGAAGAAGTGGAAGCATGAATCAAAAGAATTTATCCGTACTTTTCTGCTGTCGGCTACGCTGTCTGATGATGTGGTTGACACCTTGTTTGCACTGTTTGGTTCAAATGGAAAAAATACTCAGGTTCGTTGCGATGCACTTCGCCAGGAGCCACGATTCTATTTCCATTCTGCAAAGTCTCGAAGAGAACAAGTTGATAAGACTATCGAGGTCATCAAATTGCTTCCAAAGCCGATGGTTGTCTATGTGCTTGAACCAAGAGAAGCGAAGGAATTGCAAAAAAGGCTTTGTGAATTTGGATACAAAAATATCCCCGTTTTCACCGGAGAAACCAAGGAAATAGACCGAAATGCTATATTAACCGGCTGGAAGAATCACGACTTTGATGTTGTGATTGCCACTTCTGCCTTTGGTATCGGTGTTGATAAACCTGATGTCAGAACAATCATTCATGCTTGCTGTCCTGAAAATTTAAGCAGATTTTATCAGGAGGTAGGGCGTGGTGGCCGTGATAGACTTCCATCGCTTAGCCTGTTTATCCCTTACCAGAGCAGATATGACAGCGATGGTGATGTGCGTAGGGCACTGGGGCTGGTCAGCAAAAGAGTTCTTACGGTTGAACGAGCTGTTATCCGTTGGAAAGCACTGCTTTCTACCCCGACCGCAATGATTGATTCTGATGAGTGTGTTTTGAACACCTCCGCTACTCCGCCCACGATGACCGACGAGGAGGCCGAGTATGCAGGGAACCGGAATGTTGCATGGAATGTCAACCTGCTCCTGTTCCTGCATCGGACTGGGTTTATTGACCTTCTGGATGCAAACTATGTGTTCGACAAGAAATCGAATCCTCCCAAAAAATATTACACGGTTACAATCAAGTTGCTACAACCCGATATTCTCAGCGATGATGACAGCCTCGCGGATGCACTGACAGAACCCCGTGCCCGAGAATACGAATCACAAATGGTTGGATATAGAATCATGAGTGAGCTTGTATCCTCTCCCAAAGCATTGTGCTGGGGACGTGTTTTCAGGCACCTTTTTCCGCTTTCCAGGGAAGTGTGCAACGGCTGCCCAGCAGATCCCGAAGGTCGAATCACCAGTGATGACGCCTATAAGTTACGAACAGATCCAGAGATTACACTTCCCGCTGCACCTCCGTCTCCTCGCTTGGGACGAAATATGGGGTCTTTTAATGAAATGATTATCAGCAGACCATCGACCGGGCTTTGTAGCACCGAAGAGGTTGCTTTGATTGCAGAAAAGGCTTCTCAAAATGGTATCGGAGCATTGGTTGTTCCAGGCCGGCTGGCCGATGAGATTGTTTACAATGGCATCCTCTTAAATTACGAAGAGTTCTATTATGCGGTTGTCCATTGTCCCTATCTCTTTGCTAAAGGCGTTGTCTGCATTTTTGATGGTGACACCGCCACAAACTTTACCTTGTACAAAAACCTTGGAAAACTGGACGCCTTTGGCTATCGTAAGATACTCTACTGCAACGAGAATACCATCGTTGCCAATGGTGGCAGGACGATAAGAGAGTATAGCGACGGTTATCCTATTCCGATTCAAAAATTCTAAAGGAGGTATTCGTATGTTCAAAGCCAATCCAGACGGCATGCGAATGGAGCCGACTCCGGAGAGGGTTCTCTCTGTCTGCCGCTTGATTTCCCATGATAGTATGAGCCGGGATGAAGTGCGCAAGTGCATGACATTGGGCATCAGTGACGAAAAAGAAATCGACCAAATCAACAAGTCAATCAATGTGGCCCTCGAAGAGCTCTCCCTCATCAAAGCTAATGCAGAGAATTTGGTCTTAGCAGTTGATCCCGGTGTAATCGCCTCACCTAAAGATTTTCGGCGGTATGTGAGTGCGCGGGTCTTCTCTGCGAAAGACACCACATTTCACATGTTCACCAAATGGTTGATTGCTCAAAATGAGCGAATCTTTGCTCTGAAATCCTGGGAAGGCTTGGCTAAGACCTGCGCTTCCGAAGTGAAAGAGCTGGCTGCACTGAATGAAAACGCTGTCCTGGGATGGCGCTTTTGGGCTGCTTTTTTAGGGCTTGGCTATTTGAGCGGAACAATGATAATCCCCAATATGAAGCTGCGATTAGAAGATGTATTGGCAACTACATACACAGAAAAGTTCAAATATAACGAGACTGTTCTCGCCCAGGACTTCGTACTTTGGCTGAGCACAAAAATCCCCGAAGTCGAGATTGGCAGCAATCTTCCTCTGGCTCTTTCTGCTGGACTTCGCACACTGCATGAAATTGGTCTCATTAAACTTGAAACATGGTCTGACTCCACTCCAGTCATGCTCTACTATGTAGACGGTGATCCTATCAATGGGTTCACACATATTTCAGTGAAGGAGGCGATGGCCTCATGAAATGGGAACAATATCGTTCTGTCATGGAACGGTATGCAATTAAGACAGACGATATGGCCACTGAAGATGCCTATTTCATGTCTACTCACATGCCGTTCTCGTCTCTTGAGCTTTTCCGTGGTGGCTATTATGAAGAGGGGAAAATGCCTGCCCCTACAAAGTTGATGAGCGAAGATGAGGTTTTTGAGCAACTGATCTATAATCCTGACAATGAGCATCGTATGGTCATTGTTCGAGGTAATCACGGCACTGGTAAATCTCATCTTATCCGCTATTTAAAAGGCAAGTTTGAAAGAAGTCCCTCTACTATATACAATCCTGCAACGGAGCAGCTGGTGTTCCTGCGTCGTTTGAATAACTCTGTCCGTGGCGCTTTTTCTCAGTTGTTGGAACAGGATGCTATCAAAGATCCTGATGTTGCAGATAAGCTGCGCAAGTTTGTGGTTTCTTCCGATTCCAAGGATGAAGGTTCTTTCAAAACAGAGATTTTGTATGCCTATATTGCAGCTGTACGAAACGATGTGTCCGGTGAAACCTACAAAGCGGTCAAGTGCCGTGACATTGCCAGCTACCTTGCTGACAGCCGTGTAAGTGAACATCTATTGCGTGAAGGTGGCGCAATATCCAGATGCTATAATGTCATCACTGCTCCGAGTAATCAGATTCTTCAAGATACCACAATTTTTACAGAAGAAGATTTTAATGTATCTAAAATCATCCGAGCTGTAATGAAACAGGGTGATCCCCAAGCGTCCCTGTTTGCGGCTTCCTTGAAAGGTGATGACTTTGAGATTACCAAACTCATCAACTATCTTAACAGGTTTACGAGAGAGGTCATTCAGCGTTGTGCAGACATTTCCAGCGAAAATGCGGAGACGATTTTTGCTCAGCTGAGACGAGATTTGAAAAAGCAAGGCAAAAACCTAACGATATTTATCGAAGACTTCACCGGCTTTACCGGAATTGACCAGGAACTCATTACGGCGCTTTCTTATGAGCATGGCGGCGATTACGCAGATCTGTGTCGTGTTACTTCGGTAATCGGTATTACCAACGACTATTATTATGCGTTTCGAGGCAATTTCAAAGACCGTGTAACACACCAAATTGAGGTCACAGAGCGCTCCTATGGAACTGATGAGTTTATCATTCAGATGGCTGGCCGGTATTTGAACGCAATTTACTGCGCCCCCGAGGAACTCCATAGTTGGATTGACTCTGGCGCCGATTTGAGTGAATTGCCAATCAGTGATTTTACACCACCTTGCGAATGGGATACCACGACCATCGGCAATAAGGAGGTAACACTATATCCCTTTAATCGGCATGCACTATTGACTCTGTACGAATCTCTTGCGACGAAAAGCCCGAGAATGTTCTTAAAGAATGTTATTCGTGCTCAGTTAAAAGAATATTTTGATGGCAAGCAGTATGGGGATGGTTGGTATTTTCCGCTTAACCCCAGTAATGCTCAGATGTCCAATGACCCACACAGTTCTTCCATTGACCGTTTGGAAAGTATGGGTTCTGACGATAAGAACCGTTTGAAAGCGTTGTTTGCTATTTGGGGTGACGGCTCTGCATCCGGTGTGAAAGAAACCGATGGGACACTGCGTTTTGGCGGCCTTAATCAAGCTTTCCTTGCAGATGTAGGATTGACTACCTTTACTGGCATAGGTGAAATTGTGGACAAATCCACAGGGAAAACTGTATCTCCGGCTACTGCATCCGAGCCTGTAAAACACAGCGGGAGCACTCTTGTTCGCCAAACTACTACTCCGGAGCCTCCCAAGGCTAAACCTCCTGTCGATGGTGCTACAAAGAATTATCTGAAATTTAAGAACGACATCACGGCATGGTTTACCAAGGGGGAAACCTTGAAATACGATCCCGATTATCGTGGCTGGCTTCGTACTCTTGTTCGTGGCGACTCCAAACAATGTGGCGCAATTAACTGGCAGGATATTGGTATCCCAGCCTATATTGCAGAAGAGCGCCTTTCTGACCTGGGTTGCTACTATATCGACGATCAAAGTTCTCCCACAAACATTGATAGAGCTATCGTTTACATGGATAGAAGTTCCGAAAGCCGCGATGCTCTGATGGCCTTGAATGAACTAAACTACGCAAAGGGTTGGGATTTTGAGGGCGCGGCTTACTATCAGCAGCGATTGATTACTTGGTTGGAACGCAGAAAAGCCGAAATTATCGAAAAAGTTTCTGCTACGAAGCAAGGGGAAGATCCTCTTCCGGTATTGGAGTGGTGCCTTGCGATTCAATATCTTAAAGCGTGTATTTTGGGGCAGAGGGTTGATACAAGTTCTCCCTATTCAGTAATCAAATCCTTGTTCAAGGATTTCAAGAAAGATGATAGCATCAAGAGAGATACCCGTGAGTGGAACGACATGATTCAGTTCGTTCTTAACCGCAAAGCTGACTTCGATAGCGCACTGACCTTCTTAAAGCAAGCTTCCGCGACTACAATGGGTGCTGTCCATTTTGCTGTTGACCCCAACACGAAATCCTGCTACAGAACAGACGAACTGGTGCTGGCCACTGAAAATCTTATGGCTGCCGACTGGGATATTGAAGCAACATTGCCCGGTAGTATCCCACAGAAGCATCTTCTCTACAATCCTGCTACGCTGTTGAAATCGCTCTATCCAAGCGTTAAAAAAGCTATGGCTGCGGATACTCAGGAAGCTGCAAAGGTGGAAGGAAAACTCAAAGAGTATATTGGTGAACTCAACCAGAAGAATCTCATTGATACTCTGTCTGCTATTCAAGAACTATTTTCTGTGTTTTCTGCAAATGGAATCATAGGAAGTACAGAGCTAAGAGTAAAGTATGAAAAGCCTCCCATTGAAACAGCCAAGCCTGTTCTGGGGCATATTAAGCTGATTGAAGATGCTGCCTCTGTTCAAGCAGTAAAGCAGCTAACAGCATACTCTGGTAACTCCCTGCATGTTCTATATGATTTCCTTCGAGATATCCAGCTGATTGCCCAAAAGGCTGACCAAGAAGGAGCTAAAGCCCAAAAAGATATAGCAGCTACTGGTGGTTTTGCCGGTACAGAAGCATTGTCTGAAGCTGCCTTATCTTCTATGGAAGCACTTTACGCACAGCTTGAGAATATGGAGGTGTACGAAAATGCTGTTAACTGACACAATCAAAAATTGCACCTCCGCCATCAAAAAACGCAGAGCAACGATCGAAAGCAAGCAGCACGCTGAAACTTATGCGAAGGCGTTGGCACAGCTTGCCCAGGCCACTGAGAGTATTAAAGACACCATTGATTGTGCTGCTGCCATGAAAGAAAAGGGCATTGTCAGCACTTCACTTATGGATGAGTCTACTCGCAGCGAATTGCTGGCTTGCATTGACGATTGCGGCAACGGTGTTTCCGAAATGCGGTTGACCTTGGAAGCGGTTAGGCTGCTGAAATCTAAGGGAGATGCGGTTGCAGCGCAAATTAAAATCGTATGGCGTGATGCGGCTCAGAAATATTCTGATGGTCCGAAAGGTTATTTGTCTATGATTGGCGGTCTATCAAATGACCCCAAACGAGCAAAGGACCTGACAGACAGTATTACCCAAACAGTCACTGGAAATCCATCCATCAAAGCAGTAAATAGCTTGGTTTCCTATGTGGTGGAAGCAAAGCAAATTACTGAACAATTCTCTTTGAACCCTGAAATCGAAGACTTCTTGAAGAAGGTATCTTCTCAGCGAGCTACAGTTTTGGATTTGACCCCCAATATCATGGCATGGCTCAAGGAAAAGAATCTCGCAGGCAAGCTAAGAATTAGATTTTAGAAAGGAGTGTGACAATGACTATTCTCGAAGCGATTAAAGCTGTACTTAGCAAGAAAAAAGATGGATTGACCTGTAAAGAGATAACAAATCACATACTTTCTGAGAAATTATATACCTTTAATACGGCAGATCCAAACTCAATTGTTGGACATAGTCTCCGCAGGCACTGTCAGGGACTTGAATTTCCCTCGGCACATCCAGTTAAACATTTCTATATTGTATCAGGGAAACGCGGAACAGCTGTTTATTCACTTATAGATTCAATATGCGCTACTTCAGCTAATGATGTAACTAATAGGCATCCAGTGTCCTCTGCGTCCGACCTGTTACCAGAGGAAAAAATGCAGAAGTACTACAATCAACATAAAGAGAGCGTAAAGAATCAACTCCTTGATATGATCCTCAATAATGATCCAAGTTTTTTTGAACACCTTGTAGTTAAACTTCTTCTTGCTTTAGGATATGGTTACGGAACAGATGCAGGCCAAGTTGTAGGGAAGTCTCACGATGGTGGAATTGATGGAATCATAAATGAAGACAAGCTTGGTTTGGACAAAATTTACATCCAGGCCAAGCGATATGCATCAAGTCACAATGTTGGCTGCAAAGAAATACAGGCGTTTTCTGGGGCAATGAAAAAAGTAACCAAGGGGGTTTTTATTACGACTTCCAGCTTTACGAAAGATGCACGAAAGGAGGTTTTAGAGCAAGTAGGAAAGCAGATTGTACTGATTGATGGCTCCCTACTTACGGATTTAATGCTCCGTAGTGGTATAGGAGTTCGATGTGTGCAAACATTCGGTACCTATGAAATTGATACGGATTTTTTTGGTACTGCTTGACAAATAACAAAAAATCCATTTTAGATGACCATCATGCTATGTAAAAGGCTCTCGATTAGACATCTAATCGAGAGCCTTTAGTCTTATTCAGTCATAGACTTTACATAATCCGTAAGGGCAGAGAAGTCAACCTTTGTATTATGGTTCCAGGAAAGACGGATAGCCTCACTTACTTGTGATTCATCCAGCCCCATGGCCGTTAGTACATAGCTTGGCGCATGACTGCCAGAGTTGCAGGCAGAACCATTTGAGAACGCATAGTTCTCTTTCATTGCAAGGAAAATTCCTTCGGCATCAACACCACGGAAACTAATGTTGACAGTGGAGGGTAGGCAGTGTCCCTGATCTCCATTCAAAATGTAGTCCAGGCCTTCCACGGCCTCCATGAATCTTTGCTTGATTGCTCTACAGCTTTCCATGTGGGCAGCGGATTCCTGATCGCTTAGCTGAGCTGCGAGAGCAAATCCTGCAACCAGGGCCACCGGTGTGGTTCCTGGACGGTATCCGCGTTCCTGTTGACCACCGTACATGAGCGGTTTAACTGGCGGCCGCTTATATGTGCGGTCACGCCGCATGATAAATGCACCAATTCCCTGGGGACCGCTGATCTTATGGGCGGTAATACTGAGCATATCATACTTGGTATTTCGCAGGCTGTCGTTCAGCTTGCCAAAACCTTGTGTGGCATCAACATGAAAATACGCTTTCGTTGCTGCCAATGCTGCACCAACTTCTTCAATTGGCTGTATCACACCGGTTTCGCTGTTGACCTGCATCATAGAAACAAGTAATGTCTTGTCCGTGACCAGGTTGAGAATCTGCTCCGGCCTAATTCGGCCAGATGCATCGGGCGAAACAAAATCCACCACACAACCTTTTTCTTGCAGGTGTTTCATAGCTTCCAAAACGGACTTGTGTTCGATGGATGTGGTAATGAAGTGATTCCGACCGCTCTCAAGAGCATAGTCAAGCAGCCCAAGAATCGCCATATTATTACTCTCGGTGGAACCGCTGGTAAAAAAAACATCTGTACTGTCCACAGTTAGGATCTCCGCAATGGATTTTCTTGCAGAGGAAACAATTTCTTTGGCTTCTGTGCCAAAGATGTGGGTTCTACTATCTGCGTTGCCATAATGAGAGCGATATACTTCAATCATTCTCTCCAGAACCCTTTCATCTATTGGAGCAGAAGCGTTGTAGTCGAGATAAACAGCCATTATGCTTTCTCCTTCGGAAGAGCAGATTCGAGTAAATCTGAGCAGCTTTTCAAAACGTCTCTGGTGCTGTAATGGTTAATGCCACGATAAAGATGAAGTCGAAAGTACCGGATTAAAGTGTTAGGGTCATCTCCCAATCCATCATTCAAACAGCGCTGGCGTATAATTGCTTCATAGATTTCTGCATATTCGCCGGCAAAAGTAGTCCAATCCATTTCAACATTGCTGTCAGACTGTGGATCAATACTGCCTGGAATGGTAGGTTCTGAAAGCGACCAACATAATGCCCAACGGCAAAGAATATTCCAGTTTTGAACACCGGTCTTTGCCTTGATTCGAATGAGGCGCTCCTTCTCTGGCTGTGACAGTTTAAAATGCTTAATAATCATACTATCACACCCCCTCAAAATAGCCGTTGATGATAGAGGTGCATTGCTCACCTTCCCGATAATGTAGAGTAAAGTAATTTACAACATTTTCTCGAATCATATCAAGATATCTACCATAGATCTCTTCATCTGTGGAAAGAACCATAACCTGGGAGCTTGCAGACGGTAGATAGCTGGTAACAAAATTTGCCCGGTGGGAAGAGTCTAAGCGAGCCATGGGTGTATCAATGACCACGGGGGCCTTATACCCAGAGGTTCTGGCCAGTGCCCATACAATGGAAATAGCAAACATCTGCTGCTCTCCTGCGGAGAGTTGGTTCTTTAACAGCTCATGCCCATCTGGATCAAGTATGGTTACATCTAAGCTGTCTGTATCAATATGGATTTTACTCACAAGGGAATCTTTTTCAACCAGAGTCTGGAAGCATTCTGTGGCAGTGGCAGAAAGCTTGTCTATCTTTTCGCGCTGCAAACGAACTTTAAATTCATTAAGAACTTCGATAGACATCACAGAATATTTGATAATGCGGGAGTTGTCATCATTCGTATTCTCTTTTTCTGCGATAGTCTTGATTAACTGCAAGCGCTTAGAATGGAGAGCTTCTTTCTGGCGTTCCAAACTCTCGATTAAGCCCTGCTGCTTTTGAAATTGATCGTCAGCCAAAGCTTTTTTGCGCTCATATTCTTTGAGCGTTTCATAGAGCTTCATGGCCATCGTCTTTTCGTCTGACTCACCGAGGTGTGCGTCCAAGCTCATGAGCTCATTTTCTTGCGCATCGACATGACTGATTAAGGTTTCGATTTTTTGATCAAGGGAATGGAATATCGTGACAATTAATTTGTCAAAGAGGAGCATGGTCGTGTGGGACATGTTGATGTGTTCCGCACCCTCGCCTGATGAAGTGAATTTTCTGATCTCTTGCTTGACAATATCAGTAATGATTCTGAGCGTTCTGTCATCGAAATTACCCTGATTAAATCGCTCCAAAATATTTTTCTGAATACTTTCGACAATTGGGTCAGAAAGCTTCAGAGCCGCTTTTCTCTGTTCCTCAATCTCTGCATCATAAGCTTGTGTAACTAATTTGCGGCACATGAAGAGCGGAGTTGCAGGATCAGATACGCGCAGCATAATTTCGTCACGAACTTCTTGCACATATGCCTTGATTTTCTCTTTTTCTTGTCTAATGGCCTCCCGGCTGAGTGTTAAGTCGCCACCAGAAGCCCAAAACTTTTTTTCTTTAGTTTCTATAGCAATTGCAATACTCTCACAATTTGCCTTTAAGACATCAGCCTCTCGACGAGCTGTTTCGATTTTGGAGTTGACTTCTTTGAGTTGCGCTTCTACCTCTTGGTAACCTTGGTTGACTTCGCTTTTTTCAAAGGCTTGCAGGGCATCTTTTTTTCGGCGAATTACTTCATCAATATGAGTAATTGCTTTTTCAATTGTAGAAACACCAATTGCCGATTTAATAGAAGTCTTAATTTGCTCAAATGAAGCGTCATCAGCCAGCTGAGCGATTTTTTCGTTATCAAAGAAGAAAAATCTTGCTATTCCAAAAGGTAAAATTTCTTCAATATAGTAACTCCAACTTTCGCCAAGGTACTTATCTATAGTTCCGTTTTTCTCAACGACAATAGCTTCATCGACTTTCTTGCCTTTTAACTTCCACTTCCGGCAGACACGCAAAGCGGTTCCATCATCCAAACCAAGTGATACAGCAACATAAGTAAGATCATCTGTCGCGTGCTTATTAATGTGCTCTATGAGCAACCGTTCATAGGAACGCGCGTTTTCCTGGACATACTTTAATGCTTGCTTTCCATATAATGCAAGCAAAATAGCATCAAGAAAGGTCGTCTTTCCGCGACCATTCAATCCACCGATGAGGGTAACATTGCGATTACCGATTTGGTCCGAAAGACACATTTCGTGATGGCCTTTGTAGATGCCAAAATTATGCAATTCGATTTTTGTAAAATACATATTCTTGGCACCTCACTCCGTCCAATTTTCATCGTCAAAGGATTCTTGCATTCCTGTTATTTTTTTTGCACGTTCTTCTGCAATAAGGGCTGCATCATCCTCATCACGATAAAATGCTTTTTTTATCTCATGCTCAAAATTTTGAATTACATTTCTCTTGTTAGAGATGGCGGCTGCTTTAGCTTCGACATCTAATAGAGAGCGTTGCATTTCGTACATCAAAGTCTCGTCTGGGCATACTGCTTGGCAAGCCCCACGAAGAATTCTGGCTTCAGCTGGACCAAAATACTTGTTTTTGCTAATAGATCCATCTTCATAGCGTTTTCCGGTAACAGATTCGTAGATTTCGGGTAGCAAATCTTCAAACTCATGTTTTTCATCTAACCATATTTGACGGATAAACCGAAGTTCGTCCATGGTAATCAAGGGAACATCCTTAATTTCCTCTGGTCCGATCTCATGAACAAGTTTCTCAACCTCTAACAGACGAGTTAAGAAGTACTTGCGGGTTTCCTGTGTATATGGGCCGTGTACCAGTCGCTCGTTATGCCACGTTAGGCGCCCATCCATACGGCGAAAATCTCTACGCTTTCTATCGATATCCCAATTACCGGCAATTTCATTTCTGAATTCAAGCATGGGAAGCATCCACGCTTTCTCTTCGTCATTCTGGATCATGGCCGCCATGGATTTATCCTCGGAAACCATAGTACATACCCAACAACCGAAACGACTGTTGCCGCAACTGGGTGTAGATGTATCAAGCACCAACGGACACTCGCCATCCGCAGAGGCACCACTATACATTGCCAACAAGTCCTTATTTGAATGTCCCCAGGGGTTGGGGTATTGTACGAGATATTGCCAGACGTTGTCGTTGCTCCAGTTTTCAATAGGAGTAAAAACATAGGAGTTTGGAAACGATCCGTTGGGGCTAAGATGATCTCGGTATCGCTTTTTCTCATAACCCTCCATGACGGCTTTGCGGGTGGCGCTCTCGGCTTTGCGCGTTCCAAGAACCAGGATTGCTTCGCTCTCTGCATCCAGGATTTTTTTAACAAAGCGATTTGAGGGGTCGATTTTCATACGGTCAGTACACCAACGAAAATCACGCCGAGGATATGGATAGCCCCGCCCTATGAGATTTACCCAGAAGGTGTTGGTGACCTCTGGAACAAGCCTATGTGGAATAATAGGTAATTTGTGTTCGGGGTTATTTGCAGCCTCCTTCATGCGCGCAATAGAGCGAGTGGCCCATAGTGCAACAACTGGGGATTCGACCAGAGTGTCTGTGCTGATAACATGAACGGGTTTATGTAATTTATCCTTTGGAAGCTGGGAAAGTGCGATCCAAACAAGTTGTACGACGGCAGTAGAATCTTTGCCGCCACTGTATCCACAAATCCAGGGTATCTTATCTGCTAAATACACTTCCTGTATCGTGTTAAGTACAATACGAATATCTTCTTTTGTCAAATTAGCCATTTTATCCACCAATTTCTTCTGTCATAATATTCTCTATATATGTAGCTATGGCTCTCTGCGAAGCACGATTTGTAGCAACTTTTCCGTGAACAAAGACGAGATTTTCCCACACTGGGTTGGTTTTGCTCCAATCAATATGCGCCAAGTGGCAAAGATGCCTCTCCCATGTGTCTGGATATCTTTGAATAATTTGATTACCTCCAGCCCCGATGGCATTAAGCGTGATACTTAAGGTACAAATTGTGTTTTTTCGCACATCAGAGGACTTGGCCTGACCGTTCTTTACTGCTTTCCAAAAAGGAATATACTGAGATACTTGTTCCCAAAAATGAATTGCTAAGTTGCATTTCTCCTCCAAACCTAAGTCCAGATCTTTTAATAAGGCTTCCGTGCCGCTACAGATCGCACTTAATGTAAACAGTGCTTTAGATCGGTTGGATATGGAGGTATGTTCTTTTTCAGTCACGTCCCGAAAGACATTAACCGCATTAATAACCCGCTTTGCAACAATGGAAGACTCTTCCCGCGAGTTAAAAAGAATGTTGATTGATTTTGTAGGACGAATTGCATAGCGGTTAAGATCCGAAAACATTTGCTGCGAATGAGCGAGACCTTCATCTCGATAGAAAACAACTTAGATATGCTCATTCTTTAGCTCGGGGTTCTTTTTTATTGCTTCCGCAATAGCGGCTTGTCGATGCTGCCCGTCATTTATGAGAAACTTGGCACTCATAGAAATTGTAATGTGACCGAGAAGGGGCTCATCCTCATTTAATGGAATAAACTCCATGCCACCATCAACGGAAACTGTTATTGAAGAAAACACGTAGTCATCGGGATTTTCTAAAATGTAATCTCGAATTTCTGGAATCCTGGCACGGTTGAGAATACGCTGTGCCCGAATTTCTGGTGGTAGTTGTTCGTCAACAAACTGAAAGATTTTCGGGATCACCTCTAATGGAACCATCGAGGTAAAGTATTCCCTCTTTGCTTGGATACCCTTGACGGCAGGAAACACAAAAGAAGCGGAACTCAAGAATGGCACCCTCTCTATAACGTAATAGTTAACTATAGTACACAGTAAGTCCTGCTGAGGAGCGGTCATAACATATCACATTATAAAGCATCGCGGAAGTCATGTAAAGAGAGTGGAAGTCTCTTGTTTGCTTGTTCTTTACAAGATACAAACAACAGCGAAAAAAGTTATACTTGTAGAGAATAATGAAGGCCGCTATACTTGGTACATGGGCGGTATGTACTGATAAAGTACGCTAACCCCTTGAAACTGCTGGATTCCGGCGTAAGAAAACACGAATTTACGCCACACTTACGCCACGAAAAAAGCGCATAATAGGGTAACAGATACCCGGCACTCACGACTGTTGTGGGTGCCGGGGATTTTTATGGCGGGAAATGGCCCCGGCCTCTTGCAAGCGGGGGCGGGTGGCCGTATAATGGGCTTGACAAAATTCCGTGCCGTTTCGGTACGATCAGGAGGGTCTGTGCTGTGGGCTTGAAAGATAAGATGCTGAAAAAATCAGCAGAAATCACCGCTAATCGGAAAGATTTTGAACCGTTAGAACTGGCTGAGGGCAATGTCCAGGCCATCTATACCCGGTGCTTGGCGACGGAAGAGGAGAAGCAGAATATTGACCTGTGTCACCTGACTACAATTTTTTATGAGAGCAACACGGGAATCAACTCCGGGACGATCTGGTTCTCGAAAGAGAAACTCAAGAAAAACACCAAGGAGATCAATTATCTGTTTGGGCAGTTGAAAGCCGTTCACGTCCCAGACGAAGATCAAATCCTCACTTTGCAGGATGCCGCCATCAAGTATGACAAAACGGCTTGGACAAGTGAGCTGGAATTTATGTTCAAGCTGTTGAATCTGGCGTGTGCGGTGGGCCATTTCCCGACCTTCACAAAGCAGGATAACATTATTTACACAGCCAGAACAAAAGACACTCCCCCCACCCTCTCCCCGAAAGACCCGGCCTTCCCCATCTGGTGGGAGGCCCACAAGGCCGAGTGGGAGGACTAAGCCAGCCCGCCAACCGAACAATCATCCTTTTTAGGGGAGTACGCCAGTTTGTGGCGTACTCCCCTTGATTACTTCCCAGCCCAGGCCGCTCCCGGTGTCAATGGCGGCATAAGCCGTTTATCTTGACCATTGATAGTGGGAGGGGCCTGGGCTACTGGCGGGAACGACAGGAACCACAAGATGTGGAAATGGTTTACCGATTGTTCACCAAATACAGGATATTTCGTGCTATTCTATAATAGCCGCAGAGCATAAAGGTTGAATTGTTTACAAGAGGAAAATCGAAACCCAAGAGGAAAGCCGCCTAACAGCGGCCACACACGACGCCGAGCAATCGGCACACATTGAGGAAAGGGCGAGCGACGCCATGCGCTTTCCCGCAGACATGGGAAATGTGGCTTGACCATATTTCGGACAATCGTTTTATAGTGTTTGTGGGTTCTGTCGTCGGGGGTGGTATTGTAACACATACCATCTCGACTGATTCCACAAAGGAGGTGATGCGTATGCAGAGTGCTTTTTATGATTGCATTTCCGGCATACTTCAATCACGGATACCATCACCTCCGGCGACGGGAACCATTAACCACTAACAGGTAATTTGGATTGCTGCAAGACGGGAAAACCAACTCCCGTTTGACAGCACCCAAACAAGAGACATTCCAGCAGCTCACTTCCGGGGAACGCCTGGAAGAATTGGGCCGCAACATCAAGGATGAACGACGCAGGCAGGGTCTTTCCCGTGAACAGCTTGCGGAAAAAGCAAATACTTCGATTGATACAATAAAGCGGTTTGAGAACGGAGAGGGTACCCGGTTAGACATGGCGTTTAACATAGCCGACGCCCTCCAAGTTCCGCTTCAATCGCTGCTCCCCCAAACGGAGCACACGCTTGAACAGATCCTGCGCGAGATCATCGTGCTTGCTCTGGCCGCTCTAAAGCATCTCACAACAGGATAAAACGATTAGCAAGAGCAGAACTGCACCCTACACGGGGCGGTTCTGCTCTCGCTGTTTTTCTGGGGCTTTGGTATGATAATGATGCAATCCGGATTGACTATTTAACTTTTGGAGGACAAAACTCTATGAAAATTTCTGACCTTATCATTTCTCCCAAGAGCCTGGGAGACAAGCTGTGGCTGGTGGAGGTGGCCCCGGCCTACGAGTACCAGAACCAGAAGCGCACGAATAATATCCTCGGCTACCGCTATACGCTGGCACTGCCCGAAAAGGGCCTGGACAAAATCAATGTTCGCATTGACGGTGAGAAGCGTATGGACACCCCGGACGGCTATGTGGAGGTGCGCCTGGACGGCCTGGAGGTCTATATCTATTGGGCCAAGGGCGACTACCATGTGGGAGCCATGGCCACCGGCATCCATTTGGTCAATCCTAAGTCCTAATGCTATTGGGCGGCGCTGGAGAGGCAGACGGGGAAAAGACAGTTCCCCCCAAGGGAAATGTCCCCCGGCGGCAGCGCCAGCGCCGCCCGCTTGCCATAAGGGTCAGTATTACCCTTATGGCAACCATGTAGCATGTAGCAAAGAAATGGAGGCCAACTATGGGAAACAATACGCAATCCCGCAAGTGGGCTTTGGTCATCAACAACCCATTGGAGGCTGGACTTGACCATAGCGCCATCAAGACAATCTTACAGCGATTTTCTCCCGGCTATTACTGCATGGCCGACGAGATCGCCACGACGGGGACTTATCACACGCACATTTTTCTGTATGCTCCCTCGCCCATCCGCTTCTCCACCCTAAAAAACCGTTTCCCCACGGCGCACATGGAGAAAGCATACGGGAGCGCAAAGGACAACCGGGCCTATATCCGCAAAGAGGACAAGTGGGCCGACACCGACAAGGCGGAGACTTCTGTTCCCGGCACCTTTGAGGAATGGGGCGACCTCCCCAACGAAAAGGAGGAACAGTCCCCCCAGATGTTCCGGCTCATTCAGAATATCCGGTCGGGAATGTCCACCGCTGAAATCATCGAGGACGAGCCAAACCTCGCTTTCCGTGTCCGGGATATTGACACGCTGCGGCAGACGCTTCTGGCGGAAAAGTACAGCATGGAAAACCGGGCCTTGGAGGTGATTTACCTCTACGGCGCCAGCGGAGCGGGCAAGACCTGGGGCATCTTTGAACGGCACGACCCCCGGAGCATTTGCCGTGTCACCAACTACCGGGCCGCAAGGGGCATTTCCTTTGCCGGCTACAGCGGGCATGATGTGCTGGTGTTCGAGG
>Ga0129309_1001042_pt1 | contig 16343 bp, 12 predicted proteins | sample L1105metagenome_FD_94439 | JGI IMG/M metagenome (GOLD analysis project Ga0129309, IMG submission 94439) | Ring-tailed lemur group fecal microbial communities from Wisconsin, USA - L1105 metagenome | ecosystem: Host-associated > Mammals > Digestive system > Large intestine > Fecal | place: USA...
CCCGGTTATCCTCTACACAATTCTCACGAAATGTGTTGGGACTCGCTCTCCGACAGAGACTCCGTGCGATCATCGGATAGGACGCACCGGACGGCACTCTCAGATTATCTTCTAAGACATACCAGACGCCGTCTTTTCCTTTTACGAGATCGATTCCCGCAATATGAGCAAAAATATCTTGCGGCGGAACAATTCCCTGACACTCCGCTAAAAATCCGGGAGATGCAAAAATGAATTCTTTTGGCACGACTCCTTCTTTAACGATTGCCTGTTCGGTGTAAATATCCAAAAGAAAACGATTCAACGCATTGACTCTTTGAATCAGTCCTTTTTCCAGTTCCAGAAATTCTTCATGTCCGATCACTCTTGGGATCGGATCAAATGGAAATAACTGCTCATGAAATTCATTATTTTTATAAATTCCGAATTTTACCCCATAGCGGGCAAGCAGCTGATTGATCTCATCTTTAAAAAATACTAATTTATCCATATACAGATCCTCCTTTCAAACGAACAAGACCAAAGCGGACAAGTCCGCTTAGAACGAAAAAAAGACGCTCTGTCTGAAACAGAACGTCTTTGCCTTGTTTTCTACATCATAGAGTATCTGACGAAAAATGTCAAGCTGCTATGCATTTTTTAATGTTTTCTCTTTTAAATTTACTTTATCACCACGAAGTTTTTTTACAGAAGTCAATACGATTGTCACGCCGAGGATCATGAGTAAAACCGCAATGATAATCTGAAGTCCTTCAACCATGAAAACTGCCGTTCCAGCCTGAAATGCTTTCACGAGTGCAATAAATCTCTGAACCAATGCCGTAAAGGTTACACAGAGCATAATGATCAATGGTGGGAATAACGTCTTATTCTGTCTGCCGGTCACTTTTAAGAACACGCAAAGTGTGATCAGTACTAATGCACTCAACAGCTGGTTCGCACTTCCGAACAGCGGCCAGATATTGGCATAACCGATTCTTGTAAGGATATATCCGAATACAAGCGTGATCATGGTTGCAAAATATTTGTTGCAGAGAACTTTTCTCCATCCTTCTGCATGTTCCATATCATCGACACTGAACAGTTCCTGGAAAGACATCCTGCCGATACGTGCAACCGCATCCAGACTTGTCAGTGCAAGTGCTGACACACACATCGTCATAAAGCAGGAAGCCACATATACCGGGATTCCGAACATTTCCAAAAGCCCTGCAACACCTCCCGAAAAGATCTGGAATGGTGTTCCTACTGCTGCCGTTCCATCTGAAGCTGCCGCTGCACCTGCAACACAAAGTGCCAAAACTGCTAACAGACTTTCCAGAACCATTGCACCATATCCGACTTTCAACATATCTTTTTCATTTGCAACGGTCTTTGAGGATGTTCCGGATGAAACCAGACTGTGAAATCCGGAAACTGCACCACATGCAACTGTTACAAATAAAATCGGGAACAGGTTACCAAGTGTTTCATTCGTAAATCCCGTATAAACCGGAAGATTCATCGAAGGATGAGCCACGATGATGCCGACTGCGGCACCAATGATCATGCCGGCGAACATAAATGTCGTCATATAATCACGCGGCTGTTTTAAAAGCCACATCGGAAGAACAGATGCCAAAAAGATATAAGCAAATGTAAATCCGATCCATGCATTCTTTCCTCCGATCAATGGAAACTGCATTCCAATTGCCAATGCAGCTACGGTAAAGATCAGACCGACGATCACTTCTTTGGAACCTTTCAAATTCCATTTTTTCTGGATCAATCCAAACATGACCGCAAACACAATGAACAAAATGGAAATCGTACCCGCCGCACCATTAATATCAGCAGTCGGTGCAAGCTCAACAGCAGTTCCATCTGCCACATAGGCATTAAAGGTACCTGCTACCATATCTGCAAATGCCGCAATAACAAGCAGCGTAAAGAGCCAGCAGAATATCAGGAATAACTTACGTCCTGTTTTTCCTATGTACTGTTCGATTAAAAGTCCCATAGATTTGCCTTCATTTTTTACGCTGGCATACAATGCTCCAAAGTCTGTAACCGCTCCGAAGAAAATGCCGCCAAGTAAAATCCACAGTAAAACCGGAAGCCAGCCAAATGCAGCCGCCTGGATCGCTCCCGTGACAGGACCCGCTCCTGCAATCGACGAAAACTGATGTGCAAATACGATCCATCCATCGGTAGGAACATAATCCTGTCCATCTTCATGTGCGTATGCAGGTGTCTTTGCTTTGGGATCAATTCCCCATTTTTTAGCCAGCCATCGTCCATATAATGCATATCCTGCAAATAGACACACAGCTGCAACAAGAACAATTACTAATGTATTCATTTCTTCTCTCTCCTTTTTTCGCTGAACCGATTGTTCAGCTTTTTTTCATCCCTCATTTTAGTCTTTCATTTTTGAAAGTCAAGGAGATTTTTAGAAATATTGCTACATTTAATAAAAAATCATTCTCTTCATGTGATAAATGAAATAATTTCATCTGTTATTATTTATGATTTCTCGAAAAATAAAAGATGAATCCGAGGAATAAAAATGCAATGCACATCCAAAATGCCAGAACCTTTGTTCCCATGCCTGCGAACATATCATAGTATCCTTTCAGATATACAATTACGATAATCATCGGGAGAACATAGGTCATATATTTTCTCACAAACATCGGGAAGTTTATGCCTTCTCCGGTATTACATTCTTCTCTGAAATGATCAAATCCCCATCCGCTTTTCTGTGTACAGAACATAACGAATACGAGACTTCCAAGCGGAAGCAGATTATAGGATACAAGAAAATCTTCAAGATCCATAACACTTGATCCGTCACCAAGCGGCGAAAATCCGCTTAATAGATTGAATCCTAAAATTGCAGGCAATGCCAGTATGATCAAGGCCACAATATTGATCTTAACCGCTTTTGTACGGCTCCATCCCGTCAATTCCATATTCGATGCGATAATTGCTTCAAATACCGCAATAATCGTTGACATCGCTGCAAATGTCATAAATATGAAGAACAGAGTTCCCCAGATTCTTCCGCCTGCCATATGATTAAAGACGTTTGGAAGTGTGATAAATAACAGGGAAGGACCGGCATCCGGCTGCACATTGTAGGCAAAACATGCCGGAATAATGATCAGACCTGCAACCAATGCCACAAACGTATCAACGAGTACAATACTGATCGCTTCTCCGGTTAATTTGCGGTCTTTGCTCAAGTAACTGCCGAAGATGCTCATTGCACCAATACCGACACTGAGCGTAAAAAATGCATGCGTCATTGCTGCAAATACAACGGTTCCAAGTCCATTTTGCCGAATGCTGTCAAGATTTGGAATCAGGTAGAAGCGCAGTCCTGCAGAAGCATTGCTCAGACGCACCGAATTGATTGCAAGAACGATCATCATGATCAAAAGCAGCGACATCATCACTTTCGTAATCTTTTCTACTCCATTTTGCAGTCCCAGTGCAACACATCCAAATGCGAGCAGTGTCACAACAACCATCCAGAAGATCATGGTTCCCGGAGACATCAGCATATTGCTGAATACGGAGATTACTTCCACGGTCTTTAATCCGATCAACTTTCCGGACGCCATGTGAAAAGCATAGTACATCATCCATCCGCCAACCATCGTATAAAACATCATCAAAAGATAACATCCGATAATCCCGATCCATTTAAAATGATGCCATTTCTGCCCTTTCGGCTCTAAAACATCAAAGGATTTGGCAATACTTGTCTTACTGCCTCTTCCAATCGCAAATTCGCATATAATGATCGGCAGCCCTAAAATGGCAAGGAATACCATGTAGATCAAAATAAACGCCGCACCGCCGTACTGGCCGCAGATATATGGAAACTTCCATACATTTCCAAGTCCGATCGCGCACCCTGCTGAAACCAAAATAAATCCAAGTCTGGATCCAAAATTTTCTCTTTCTTTCATATATTTTTCCTCATCTATACCTGTTCTGTTCTATTTGCTGTATCGAAAATTTAACGGAATTCCCTATACAACAGGAAAAGCAGGAGACTTCCAATGACTCATTGGAAATCCCCTGCCTGATCCTTTGCTTTTTTATTGATTTCCCATCTTATTCATATAAAGGATACTTTTCTGTCAATCCCTTTACCAATGCTTTTGCCGTTTCCGTATCTTCATCCAGAATTGCAGCCTTGATCGCATCCGCAATAACCTTCATGTCGTCTTCTTTCAGACCACGTGTCGTTACCGCAGGAGTTCCAAGACGAAGTCCGGATGTAACAAATGGTGATTTCGGATCATTTGGTACCGTATTCTTATTACATGTGATATGAACAGAATCCAATAATTTTTCCATATCTTTTCCTGTTTTGTTCAGCTTGCGCAAATCTAACAGCATCAGATGATTGTCCGTACCGCCGGATACGATGTCAAATCCATTATCCTGCAATGCTTTTGCCAGTGCCGCAGCATTCTTAACAACCTGTGCCTGATATGCCTTAAATTCATCGCTCAATGCCTCTTTAAAACATACTGCTTTTCCGGCGATCACATGCATCAGAGGTCCACCCTGAATACCCGGGAAAATCGCTTTATTAAAATTGTACTTTTCATTTACTTCGTTGCTGGACATGATCATGCCGCCGCGAGGACCGCGAAGTGTCTTATGCGTTGTTGTTGTTACAACATCTGCATAAGGGATTGGGCTTTCATGGACACCTGCTGCAACCAGACCCGCAATATGTGCCATATCGACCATAAGAACCGCACCGACTTTATCAGCAATTTCACGGAAACGTTTAAAGTCAATTGCTCTCGCGTACGCAGATGCTCCTGCAACGATCAGTTTCGGCTTGCACTCAATCGCAATTCTCTCAACTTCATCGTAATCAATATATCCATCGGCATTTACTCCGTAAGGTACGACATTGTAGTTCTTGCCGGACATGTTCACCGGACTTCCGTGAGTCAGATGTCCGCCATGGTCAAGATTCATTCCCATGAATGTATCTCCAACATTCATCACCGCAAAGAATACCGCCATATTGGCCTGAGCACCGGAATGCGGCTGAACATTGACATATTCACAGCCAAATAATTCTTTTGCACGTTCTCTTGCAAGATTCTCGACAACGTCAACATGTTCACAGCCGCCATAATAACGTTTGCCCGGATAACCTTCTGCATATTTATTCGTCAAATGGCTTCCCATCGCCTGCATAACTGCTTCGGAAACCAGGTTTTCTGAAGCAATTAATTCTAAATTATTGCGCTGTCTTCCGAGTTCCGCTTCCATCGCTGCCATCACTTCAGGATCCTGAGCAGCTACTTTATCAAAATTCAACATCTCTGTTCCTCCTCGTAAGTTCTCTATTCAATACCTGAAAATTTATCTTTTAATGCTTTGATCGCACGGTCGACTTTATTTCTGCGGACAGAAACCGTAATCTTGATCTCTGAAGTATAAATCATCTCAATATTAATCCCACAGCTGTAAAGTGTCTCAAACATCATCGATGCAGCACCCGGATTTGACATCATGCCGGCACCTTTGATCGATACGATTCCCATATCTTTATCAACTTTGATTTCTTTGTAATCATCTTTGGAAAATGTCTTTTCCAATACGGCAACGATCGCATCTGCATCTTCTTCCATGACAACAAAAGAAATGTCTTTTGTATTGTTGCCTCCGATCGACTGCAAAATCAATTCAACATTTAAATTCTCCTGTGCAATTGCTCCAAACAACTTTGCTGCAACCCCGGGTTCATCTTTTAATTTCATAACGGAAATCTGTGCCGTCTTTGCGTTGGACTGAATTCCATTTACTAACATCTTTTCCATAGGATTTATTCCTCCGTTTCTTCTTTTATCTGAATTTGTAATTCATCCAGCTGTAATGCATCAACCGGAGCAGGTGCTTCTGTCATCAGGCAGGAAGCGTCTTTTACTTTCGGGAATGCAATTACATCGCGGATACTTTCTTCACCGGTGATCCACATAACAAGACGATCCAGACCATATGCAAGCCCTGCATGCGGTGGAACTCCATACTTAAATGCATCGAGCAGGAATCCGAATCTCTCATGTGCTTCTTCTTTTGTAAATCCAAGACATTCGAACATCTTTTCCTGAATATCATCCTGGAAAATACGAACAGAACCGCCGCCTAATTCGGTACCATTCAGGACAATATCATATGCTTTCGCACGAACACGTCCCGGATCAGAATCGATATACTGCAGATCTTCTTCCATCGGCATCGTAAATGGATGATGCATCGCCGTGTAGCGATTTTCTTCTTCATTCCATTCGAGCAATGGGAATTCGGTTACCCATAAGAATTTGAACTGACCTTCCGGGATCATGCCATATTTTTTTGCGATCTCCAGACGCAGATTGCCTAACACATCCCATACGACTTTGTTCTGATCAGCAGCAAACAAAAGCAGATCTCCTGCTTTTCCACCCATTGCTTCGATCAATGCTGTCATCTCTTCTTCTTTCATAAACTTTGCAAATGAAGATTTGACGGTTCCATCGGTCTTCAACTGGATATAGGCGAGTCCTTTCGCACCAAAATCCTTTGCAAATTTTACAAGTGCATCGATCTTCTTTCTTCCGAGATCTCCCTGTCCGGAAGCATTGATTCCACGTACGGAACCGCCTGCTTCAATCGCACTCTTAAATACGACAAATTCACAATCTCGGACAACTTCCGTAACATCCGTCAATTCCATGCCAAAACGCATATCCGGCTTATCGGAACCAAAGCGATCCATTGCCTCCTGCCATGTCATTCTTGGAATTGGAAGCTGCACTTCAACATCTAAGATTTCTTTAAAAATCTTTGCCAGCAGACGTTCATTGACATCAATGACATCATCCACATCTACAAAGGACAATTCCATGTCGATCTGTGTAAATTCCGGCTGTCTGTCCGCACGCAGATCCTCGTCACGGAAGCACTTTACGATCTGAAAATACCGATCATATCCGGAACACATCAAAAGCTGCTTAAACAGCTGCGGTGACTGCGGCAGTGCATAAAATTCTCCGGGATGTACGCGGCTCGGCACAAGATAATCTCTCGCACCTTCCGGTGTTGACTTTGTCAGCATCGGTGTTTCGATTTCTAAAAATCCTTCTTCACTTAAAAAGTTCCGCGTGATCATCGCAACCTTGCTTCTTGTAATCAGGTTCTTCTGAATATGTGGTCTTCTCAAATCCAGATAGCGGTATTTTAAACGCACTTCGTCTTTGACCGATACATTGTCATCGATCGGAATCGGCGGAGTCTCCGCTTCTGATAAAATACGAAGCTCCTCTGCCTTTATCTCAATATTGCCTGTCTTTAAGTTTTTATTTACGGCACCGCTTCTTGCTTCCACAGTTCCAACAACTGCGATTACAAATTCATTTCTTAACTTTCCGGCTTTCTCAAATCCTTCTTCGCCAATTGTCTCTCCATCAAAAATGATCTGGAGAAGACCGGAACGGTCACGTAAATCGACAAAGATCAGGCTGCCAAGATTACGTCTTTTCTGAACCCAGCCCATCACGGTTACTTTCTCGCCAATCAGCTGATCGGAAACTTCCGTACAGCGATGAGAACGCTTCAGGCCTGTCATAGATTCTGCCATATGCTTTATCCTCCTGCTTCTATCATTCAGATACCATCCGGTATCCTGTCAGAATAAAACGGATTGATCCGCTTCTTTCCTATTCAAATGTAATCATACTCTTAACATTATAAACAAAGAAGTCAAAAAAGTATAGTCTGAATTTCTGTACATTTCTATTTTTTTATACTATAATTGATTTGTATTTTAAAATGGAGGTATTACAATGGCTCAATTAAAAGAAATCAAACCGGAAGAACTGAAAAACAATCCATTCCAATTAATCGGAAAAGACTGGATGCTCGTAACCGCCAAAGACGGAGACAGAATGAATACGATGACTGCTTCCTGGGGCGGCATGGGCGTTATGTGGAATAAAAATGTAGCCGTAACGGTTTTACGGCCGCAGAGATGCACAAAGAAGTTTGTCGATGCTGCTGAGCGTTTCAGCTTATCCTTCTATGATGATACCTATAGAAAAGATATGACTTATGTCGGCAGACATTCGGGCAATGACGATCCTGACAAGATTGACAAAACGAATTTTACTCCTGCTGAAATCGACGGTGTTCCATATTTTGAAGAAGCTAACATGGTCTTAATCTGCAAGAAACTCTATGTTCAGGAGATGGATCCAAAAGGATTTATCGACACGGAACTTGATGCCAAAAACTATCCTGATAAGGATTATCACTTTATGTACGTTGCAGAGATCGAAAAGATGTATGTTGCAGAAGCATAATGATTTCTAACCGCAAAGAATCCCCTCCTTCTCTGATATTCAGGGAAGAAAGGGGTTCCTTTTTGTCTATATTCATCCGTTCGGATTACAATGTCTGTAAAATGCCATCCAGCACTCCGATCATCTCATCGACATGTTCTTTCTCAATAATCAACGGCGGAACAAAACGAAGCGTATTTGCTCCTGCATTAATAAAGATCACACCCTGATCCATCGCTTTTGTAATGATCGTTCCAACCGGCTGATCAAGTTCCAGGCCGTGGATCAAACCAACACCGCGATGTTCTTTGACACAATCATACTTTTCAACCAGCTCATCCAGTTTCTGACCAAGATATGCTCCAACTTCTCTGACATGATCTAATATATGTAAATCCTCATACAGATCAAATACCTTGCTGACTGCTGCCGTTGCAAATGGATTTCCTCCATAAGTCGTACCGTGATCTCCCGGAACTAATGCACCATCTGCCTTTTCATTTACGACAAATGCACCAACCGGCACACCGCAGCCAAGTGCTTTTGCAAGTGCCATAACATCCGGTTTTACACCATATTGTTCATGTGCATACAAAGTACCCGTTCTGCCCATTCCGCACTGTACTTCATCAAAGATAAGAAGAATGTCCTTTTCATCACAAATCTCGCGAAGTCCCTTTAAGAAATCAGGGTCAGCAGGATAGATGCCGCCTTCTCCCTGTACCGGTTCACAGATGATCGCACAGGTTTTCTCCGTTACTTTTGATCTGACATCTTCCAAATCATTAAAGTCAGCAAATACCGCCACACAGTCCTTCGGCACAAATCCTTTCTGATATTTGGCATTTCCGGTTACCGAAAGTGCTCCCTGGCTTCGTCCATGGAACGAATGGTTCATTGCGATGATCTCATATTCTTTTGTATCGTCTTTATTATAAGCATACTTACGTGCGACTTTTAATGCACCTTCAATTGCTTCCGTGCCGCTGTTCGTAAAGAACACTTTCTTCATACCGGTTGTCTTGACGATTTTTTCTGCTGCTTCAATCGCAGGTTTATTATAGAAGAGATTCGATGTGTGAAGAATTTTATCAATCTGTGATTTCAACGCATCATTATACGCTTTGTTGCCGTATCCCAGTGCAAATACCGCAATTCCCGCTGCAAAATCGAGATACTTCTTTCCATTCATATCATACAGATATACGCCATCGCCTTTTTCCAGTACAATCTGATAACGGTTATAGGTTTTTAAAATATACTCTTCCGCTTTATTTATATATTCGTTCATAAATATCATCCTTTCCAAAAATAGGCTCTTTCAAAATCGCCGTTCCAATACCTTTTTCTGTAAAGAATTCCAAAAGCAGACAGTGTTCTACACGACCATCCAGAATATGTACGCGTGCAACACCATTTTCAATCGCTTCAATACAGTTGTTTAATTTCGGAAGCATACCTCCGCCAACAACACCTTTGTCGACAAATTCATGTGCCATCTCCAGATCCATCTCCGGAATCAGCGTTCTCTTATCCATAGGATCTACAAACACGCCTTCGATATCTGTCAGGAATACGAGCTTTTCTGCTCCGACTGCTCTTGCAACCGCACATGCCGTGTCATCCGCATTAATGTTGTATCCTTCGTTATGCTCACCAAGACCGATCGGAGAGATCACAGGGACAAAATCATCTTCGATCAGCGATTCCAGCAGATCTGTATTCACTTCTTTGATCTGTCCGACATATCCGATATCCTTGCCGCCGGCAAGTTTCTTCTCGACGCGGATCATCTCTGCATCTTTACCGCTCAGACCAACTGCTTTAATCCCTAATTTGCCCATCATGCCGACCAGATTCTGGTTTACCTTGAACAATACCATCTCTGCAATTTCCATCGTATCTTTATCCGTGACACGAAGTCCATTGATAAACTCCGGCTCCTTTCCGGACATACGAACCCATTTGCTGATCTCTTTTCCACCGCCATGAACAATGATCGGTTTTAAGCCGATCAGCTTTAATAAAGCAACATCTTTTAATACGCTGTATTTTAAATTGTCATCTAACATTGCACTTCCGCCGTATTTTACGACAATCTTCTTCCCATTGAACTTCTGAATAAATGGCAGAGCTTCAATCAAAGTCTGTGCTTTGAGCATTTCTTTTTCCATATAATCCATTTTCTTTTCCTCCTGAATCTGTCATCTTCTATCTTATATCTATTTTATGAACGATAATCTGCATTAATGGAAACATAATCATAAGTCAGATCACATCCCCATGCAGTTGCCTCGCATTCTCCCGCTTTTGCATCGACGACCGCAATAACCGGATTCTGAGATAAAATCTCTGTTGCGAATGCTTCACTGTAATCCGTTGCCACTCCATCTTTTACAATTGCAAGTTCTCCGGCACTGCTCTTTAATACGATATCCACTTTTTCCGGATCAAAATCCGCACCGGAATATCCCATTGCACAGAGAATTCTTCCCCAGTTTGCATCTTTTCCAAATACCGCTGCTTTCGTAAGAGATGAACATACGACGGATTTGCTTAATAATTTGGCATCTTCCTTTGTCGCAGCACCTTTGGCCTGTACTTCAAATAATCTCGTACATCCTTCTCCATCTCCTGCAATCGACTTCGCCAGATGTTCGTTGACTGCATGAAGTGCTTCTCTGAATGCATCATATGCTGCTCCTTCTTCCGAAATACACGGATTGCCCGCCATGCCATTTGCAAGCACCAATACCGTATCGTTGGTCGAAGTATCGCCATCGACAGATACCATATTAAAGGTATCTTCAATGTCTGACTTTAATGCTTTTACAAGTAATTCCTTGGAAATGCAGACATCCGTGGCAATAAATCCCAGCATCGTACCCATATTCGGATGAATCATTCCGGATCCTTTGCACATGCCGCCGATTCTGACAACCGTATCTTCCACCATAAATTCATAAGCAATCTCTTTTTTCACGGTATCCGTTGTCAAAATTGCATTTGCCGCATCATCGGCTGCTTCTGCCGTATCGGCAAGTGTATCAGCAAGTACCCCGACTCCCTTCGTGATCACGTCCATCGGAAGCTGTGCTCCGATTACACCCGTTGAAGCTACCAGTACATCCTCCGGCTGAATATGCAGTTTTTGTGCCGCAGATTCGGCTGTCAGCCTGCAGTTTTCCATTCCTTTTTTCCCGGTACAGGCATTGGCAACTCCGCTGTTGACTACAACCGCTCTTACTGTCTCCCGGCTGTCCACAATCTGCTGATCCCATTTTACCGGAGCAGCTTTTACTCTGTTCAACGTAAATGTTCCCGCACATACTGCGTCGCATTCACTGACGATCATTGCCATATCTTTTTTTACGGCTGTCGGTTTTACACCGGCACGAATTCCTGCTGCCCGAAAGCCCTTTGCAGCTGTAACGCCTCCATTGATTTTCTTCATCTGTTTTCAACCTCTCTAAACTTTCATTCACTTTTTCTGATTTTCTTCATTGCAATCCTTCCGTGCAAATACCGGATTATCTCCATATCATTTATGGAAACATCGGAACCAGTTCCAGTCCCTGACTTTCCGGATATCCAAACATCAGATTCATATTCTGAACTGCCTGACCTGCCGCGCCCTTGACCAGATTGTCCATGGCTCCCATCATAACGACGCGGTGTGTTCTTGGATCAATCTTGAAATTAACATCTACATAATTGCTGCCTTCCACCCAACGGGTTTCCGGTGTCGCATCTTTATCCAGCACCCGGACAAACTTTTCATCCTGATATGCTTCGTCATAAATTGCCTTTAGTTCCTCATAAGTAACATCTTTGACAAGATTTGCATATGCCGTCACTAAAATTCCTCTCATCATCGGAACGAGATGCGGCGTAAAGATAATCTTTGTATCTTTTCCTGACGCATAAGTCAGCTGCTCTTCGATCTCCGGCGTATGTCTGTGATTTAAAACGCCATATGCTTTGATATTTTCATTCACTTCGCAGAAAAGATTCTGAACCTTTGCTCCACGACCCGCTCCGGATGTACCGGATTTTGCATCGATAATAATACTGTTCATATCAATCACGCCGGCCTTTGCCAACGGATAGATGGATAGGAAGGAACACGTCGGATAGCATCCCGGATTCGCGATCAATCTCGCATTCTTTACTTTCTCGCGATTGATCTCACACAGTCCATAAACCGCTTCCTCAATAAATTGCGGGCTTGCATGCTTGATTCCATACCATTCTTCATAAATATGTACATCTTTGATTCGAAAATCTGCACTTAAATCAATAATCTTTACTTTCGATAATACTTCTTCACTGACAAGTTTTGCACATAATCCCTGTGGTGTTGCCGTAAAGATGACATCCACCTGCTCTGCAAGCTCATCCATATTATCATCCATGCACTTCGCATCGACAAGCTGAAACATATTACGAAATACATCGTAATACTTCTGATCAATATAACTGCGTGATCCATACCATTTTATCTCTACATCGCCATGCTGCAGCAGTAATCGCACGATCTCCTGTCCGGCATAACCTGTAGAGCCAATAATTCCTGCTTTTATCATCATAATCTCCTTAAATTATTTTATCCTATTAAATGCGCCACTCTACAACGTTTTATAATTATACAACCCTTTTCTTTCACATGCAACATATTTTTGATATTTCTTGAATGTGTATTAATATTTATGCATTATATTCACATATTTATGCATAAAAAATGCGAAAAAATTAAAAAAGTACTTGCATATTATTCATAATTGACGTATATTTATATTCGACAATAACGAACACAATCTATTTAGGAGGAATTTATAAATGAAAGAAAAAGTTGTTTTAGCATATTCCGGCGGATTAGATACCACTGCTATTATCCCGTGGTTAAAAGAGAATTATGATTATGAAGTAATCTGCTGCTGTGTTGACTGTGGACAGGGCGAAGAATTAGATGGATTAGAAGAACGTGCAAAGTACTCCGGTGCATCGAAATTATATATTGTTGATATTACAGATGATTTCTGTGAAAACTATGTTATCCCTTGTGTACAGGCAGGAGCTGTTTATGAGAACAAATATTTACTCGGAACTTCTATGGCACGTCCGGGCATTGCAAAAGCACTGGTTGACGTTGCCCGCAAAGAAGGTGCTACCGCAATCTGCCACGGTGCTACCGGAAAGGGCAATGACCAGATCCGTTTTGAATTAGGTATCAAAGCATTGGCTCCTGATCTTAAGATCATCGCAGCATGGAGACAGGATTCCTGGACAATGAACTCCCGTGAAGAAGAGATCGAATACTGCAAGGCACATGGCATTCATCTTCCATTCTCCGCTGACCAGTCCTACAGCCGTGACCGTAACTTATGGCACATCAGCCATGAAGGTTTGGAATTAGAAGATCCTGCATGCGAACCAAATTACGATCACTTATTGGTATTAGGAGTTTCTCCTGAAAAAGCTCCTGATGAAGGCGAATATGTTACCATGACATTTGAAGCAGGTGTTCCAAAATCCGTAAATGGCGTAGAGATGAAAGTTTCTGATATCATCCGCGAATTGAACAGACTCGGCGGAAAACACGGTATCGGAATCTGTGACATCGTAGAAAACAGGGTTGTCGGCATGAAATCCCGTGGTGTCTATGAAACTCCTGGCGGAACAATCCTGATGGAAGCTCAGAAACAGTTGGAAGAATTAGTTCTCGACCGTGCTACGATGGATGTGAAAAAAGATATGGGCAATAAGATGGCTCAGATTGTATATGAAGGAAAATGGTTCACACCACTTCGTGAAGCAGTTCAGGCATTTGTAGAATCGACTCAGACTTATGTAACCGGTGAAGTAAAATTCAAGCTCTACAAAGGCAATATCATCAAAGCAGGTACAACTTCTCCATATTCTTTATACAGTGAATCTCTTGCATCTTTCACAACAGGTGATTTGTATGACCATCATGATGCAGAAGGCTTTATTACATTATTCGGTCTTCCATTAAAAGTTCGTGCGATGAAGCTGCAGGAAGCAGAAGCAAATAAATAAGCATAGAAAAAGAATCTCGTCTCGTTTGCGAGATTCTTTTTTTATAGAATTTTATAATAGGGTTTTTCTTCGTCAAATAACTTATATCTTAAATAATCATCCAACAGAATTGCTGCAAGAGACAGAAAAAACCACACAACAGAAAAAATCAGGCAGATCTGCCCCTTGAAATTATATGGCAGATTGGAATAATCCCATACTTTCCATCCCAGCCATAAGTTCACGATACAGCCCGTAATCAATTCTAACGCGGTAATCAACAAACTGGACAGTACCATCTGACTGATCAGACTCATTTCTATCTTTACGGATTCATTTAACATGCCGCATCCAATAAAGCACAGGCCTCCGCACAGAAACATAGAATAATGGGAATACCCTCTCGACAGAATTTCCAGACAATAGTATGCGGCACCACCAACAAAAAACAAAAATAAATATTTTTCAAACTGCATCCACTTCTTCATCTCGTTATCCTTAACCTCATTCGCTTCAATACTACCAGTATATACATTTCACATGAGAACTATTCAGTCGGATCAATAAGCTGTTCTCATTTATGATAGAAAGGATTCTTCAGAAATTTTGACTTCATCGGACTTTTATAGTAATATGGAAATGTATCATGCCTGATGGCAAATACAAATAATCATAGTAGAAATGAGGAAATTATTATGGCACAGTTATGGGGCGGACGCTTCACAAAAGAAACCGATCAATTAGTATATAATTTTAATGCTTCAATCAGCTTTGATCGAAAGTTCTACCGCCAGGATATAAAAGGAAGCATGGCACATGTTACGATGCTGGCATCTGCCGGAATTCTTACCGAAGAAGAAAAGGATACCATTATCGATGGATTACAATCCATTCTGGATGATGTGGCATCCGGAAAATTGGAAATCACAAGCGAATATGAAGATATCCACAGCTTTGTAGAGGCTGTATTAACCGATCGCATCGGTGATGCAGGCAAAAAACTCCACACCGGACGCAGCCGCAATGATCAGGTTGCACTTGATATGAAGCTTTATGTACGTGATGAATTAGAAGAGATTGAAGATCTGGTTCTCGCACTGTTAAAAGCACTTCATAAAATCATGAAAGAAAACATCGAAACTTATATGCCTGGATTTACGCATTTACAAAAGGCTCAGCCGGTAACCGTTGCACACCATGTCGGAGCATATATGGAGATGTTCAAACGTGACTATGACCGACTCAATGACATCTACGACCGCATGAACTACTGTCCTCTTGGTGCCGGTGCATTAGCCGGAACAACTTATCCGTTAGACCGGGAACAGACAGCGGAATTGCTTGGCTTTTACGGCCCGACACTTAACAGTATGGATTCTGTATCCGACCGTGACTACGTCATTGAATTTTTATCCGCTCTGTCGACCATTATGATGCATTTAAGTCGTTTTTCAGAAGAAATCATCATCTGGAATTCAAACGAATATCAGTTTGTAGAAATTGATGATGCATACAGTACCGGAAGCAGCATTATGCCGCAAAAGAAGAATCCGGACATTGCCGAGCTTGTCCGCGGAAAAACTGCCCGTGTCTACGCCGCTTTAACGAATATTTTAGTTGCTATGAAAGGCATTCCTCTTGCATATAATAAGGACATGCAGGAAGATAAGGAACTGACTTTTGATGCGATTGATACCGTTAAAGGCTGTCTGGCACTGTTTACCGGCATGATCTCTACCATGACATTCAAAAAAGAACGCATGGAAGCAAGTGCAAAAGGCGGTTTTACAAATGCCACAGATGCTGCTGATTACCTCGTAAATCACGGTGTTCCATTCCGCGATGCACACGGGATTGTCGGTCAGCTCGTATTATACTGCATTGAGAAGAATATTGCCCTCGATGATATGTCCTTAGATGAATTTAAAGCAATCAGTCCGGTATTCGAAGAGGATATCTACG
>Ga0129309_1001045_pt1 | contig 16259 bp, 13 predicted proteins | sample L1105metagenome_FD_94439 | JGI IMG/M metagenome (GOLD analysis project Ga0129309, IMG submission 94439) | Ring-tailed lemur group fecal microbial communities from Wisconsin, USA - L1105 metagenome | ecosystem: Host-associated > Mammals > Digestive system > Large intestine > Fecal | place: USA...
ATCTGCCGCAGCACGGATAGTTTGTGCCGCGCCTTCAATGTTCTTAGCATCCATGCGTCTGCAAAAGGCGGTACATTTCCGGCCTTCTGTCCCTGAATACACCCCATTCACGCCTCATCTGCGCAATCTCATCCAGATCAAATTTCGCCGTCACCGCCATCTCACTCTCCCGGTCTGCCTCTGCGATTATTTTGCCTGTCTGGTCCGCGATAAATGAAGATCCGTAAAACGTCATTTCTATATCTTTCTCCGCTTCATAGCCGACGCGGTTTGAAGCAATCACCGGCATGATATTCGCCGCCGCATGGCCCTGCATGCATCTCTGCCAATGAGGCTTGCTGTCGATCTGCAGCGTCGGTTCACTACCGATCGCAGTCGGGTAAAGCAGCATCTCCGCGCCCATCAGCGCCATGCATCTTGCCGCCTCCGGGAACCACTGATCCCAACAGATGCCGATACCGATTGCAGCATATTTTGTTTTCCAGACCTGAAATCCTGTATCCCCCGGCGTAAAATAAAATTTCTCCGCGTATGGTATTCCGTCCGGAATATGTGTCTTGCGGTATTTCCCGAGGACCTTTCCATCGGCATCGATTACTGCAACGGTATTGAAAGCCGTATTTCCGGCTTTCTCAAAAAAGCTGACCGGGATAACAATATCCAGTTCCTCCGCCACCTTGCAAAAATGCTGCACTGCAGGATTTTCCTCCATAGAAGAAGCCAGCTTCAGATGATCGAAATTATGTGTTTTACAAAAATACGGTGTTTCAAACAATTCCTGAAGCAGAACAATGTTCGCTCCCTTTTCCGCAGCTGCTCTCACCATGCAGTCTGCTTTTTCCAATGTCTCTTTTCTGTCCCATGTACAGCACATCTGCGTTGCTGCAACGACCACTTTCCTCATTTATCCTCCTCCCGAAAATGAAACTTTCTCTTTACTGCTTCTACAAGAAAATCCGCCGTTCCTTCCACCCCAAGCATACTGCTGTCAATCAGAATATCCTTATGGTTCTTGTCATCCGGATAATATCCCGCATAAGACATATGGTAGGAATTTCTCGCCTGATCAACCTCGACTATCATCTTTTTTGCTTCATCCGGTTCCATACCGAGATCCTTCACACAGTGCTGTACACGGTCTTCGTAAGGAGCATAAATGTAAATATGAATGCTGTTTTCCATTTCCCCCAGTGTAAAATCCGAACACCTTCCCACAATAATGCAGGTTTCCTTTTCAGCCAGAAACTTGATAATATTCTGCTGGGCTTCGAATATCTGGTTCTGTCTCGCATCCGTATTTTTTCCGAGCGGCAGCGCCATTCTGGAAAACGGGTTTTTCCTGATCCTGCGCGCTGCCTCTTCCTCCTCCTGAACGACCGAGGCCGGAAGATTCAGCTTCGCCGCCGCCTGATCCACAATATCACGGTCATAGTATTCAATTCCCAGCTTCTTCGCCATCAGCTTCGCGATCGGTCTTCCCATACTGCCAAACTGTCTGGTGATCGTCACTACATATTTGCTCTTACTCATTTTCCGCATCCTCCGTTTCATGTTCATACCATCCGACAACGCCCGGATTCAGATTAATATTGATCTGCTTGATTTCCTGATATTCCTCCAGCCCGTGTACGCCCAGCTCTCTGCCGATGCCCGATTTCTTATAGCCTCCCCACGGGGCCTCGTTGAAGCAGGGATTGTAGCAGTTGATCCATGTGATGCCCGCCCTCAGTTCTTTAATAACACGCAGCGCTTTGGCCCCGTCCGAGGAAAATACGGCTCCCGCAAGCCCGTATTCTGTATTATTAGCCATATCGACCGCTTCCTGCTCGGTTTTAAATGTCTGGACCGTAACAACCGGCCCGAATATTTCTTCCTTAACGATCGTCATATCATCCGTGCAGCCGTCAAATACCGTTGGGCGCACAAAATAACCCTTCGCGCATTCTCCTTTTGTATACCGTTCGCCGCCGCATACCAGATCCGCGCCTTCTTCTATGCCTTTTTGGATATAACCGAGCACCCTTTTCATATGCGCTTCTGATACGAGCGGTCCCATATCCGGATTTTCCAGCGGATTCCCGATCGTCATGGCATTCGCTTTTTTTGCCAGACGCTTAACAAATTCATCCTTTATGCTCTCTTCAATGATAATTCTGGAACCTGCGGAACAGATCTCGCCCTGATTCAGAAAGGCTGCCAGCATGGCCCACTCCACTGCACCATCCAGATCCGCGTCGGCAAAAATGATATTCGGTGATTTTCCTCCGAGCTCCAGTCCGATCTTTTTCACATTGCCGGCCGCTGCGCGCATAATGCTCTGTCCCACAGAAGTGCTTCCGGTAAAAGTTACCATATCCACATCCATATTTTCCGCCAGTTCGTTTCCTGTGGTTCCTCCCGGGCCGAGCACCAGATTCACACTGCCCTTCGGCATACCGGCTTCTTCAAATATCTTAAACAGTTTAATCGAAGAAAGCACACAGTTAGAACTCGGTTTATAGACAACGCTGTTTCCGGCCGCAAGCGCCGGAGCGAGCTTCCATACGCCCATCAGCAGCGGATAGTTCCACGGCGTGATCAGCGCACAGACTCCCACCGGTTCATGCACCGTATAAGAATGCATTTTCCCAAAGCCCTCGTTCACATCATAGACACCCCCGTAGGGCGCTTTGATAAGGCCCGCGTAATACCGGAAGTTGTGGACCGCGTCGTCCACATCGCATTCGGCCTCCCTGAGCGGCTTTCCGTGGTCTAATGTATCGAGTCTTGCAAATTCCTCCCTCTGCGCTTCGATCGCATCCGCTATTTTCAGAAGCATATCCCCCCTTGTCTGGGAATCCATATCGCGCCACTGCCTTGTCACATAAAAAGATTCTCTTGCCGCTGCCACTGCTTCTCTTACATCCTGCACGGAGCTTTCCGAAATCTCCGCCAGAACTTCTCCGTTTGCGGGGTTTATGCTGGCAAAGGTTTTTCCCTCGCTGCCTTCTTTCCACGCCCCGTTAATAAACATCTTTTTCCGTACCATGTAAATATCCTCCTTCCTTCCGCTGTTTTTGGTATATATACCGCCCTTCAAAATAAGTGCTGTAAACGGATGCGTCACGGATTTCCTCCGGTGAGGAGGTAAACAGATTTCTGTCCAAAACGATCAGATCTGCATCCTTCCCTTCCTCTACGCTTCCCATCGTTTTTTCTGTGTGATACACATAAGCCGCTTCTCTGGTATAGCTTTTTAGTGCGTCTGCCAGTGAAATGGTTTCCCATGGATTATGGCCTGTCGGAATACCATGGTCGTCTTTTCTGGCTATGGCCGCATAGATCGTCTTAAACGGGTTCAGCCCGACCACCGGATAATCGGTTCCAAAAGCGATCCTTGCCCCGTGCTCCTTAAGCATCCGGATGGGCCATTCATATCTGCACCTTTCTTCCCCGATCTGCAGAATCTTATCATTGTTTGATAAAACAAGATGATACGGCTGCATGGACGCAACGACATTCAGCTTCGCAAAACGGTCCAGATCATCCGGATGTATGTTTTCGATATGTTCGACCGTATTCCGGACGTCGCGTCCGCCGTCCCGGAATGCGGCTTTTTCGTACATATCAAGTGCCATCCGTACCGAACCGTCCGCTATGCAGTGAAGCCTGACCTGTATCCCCTGTGCGTTTGCCGCAATGATTTCTTCCTGCATCTTTTCCCTGGGCCAAAGAGGAAGTCCCACCCCGCATGTTTCCGGCCTGTCAGTGTACGGTTCCAGCAAAAGTCCTGTGTATGTTTCCGTCACCCCGTCGATAAAGCCCTTCAGCCCGCTTATATGAAAATGCCCGGAATTAAAATGAGCTTTCATTTTAAAGTACGGAGTAAAATCCGTGAAACCAAACAATTTTGTGTATACGAAAACATGTGCAGACAATCCCTTTTCTTCGTCCATGCGTTTCATAAGACCGTACGAGTGATATGTCTCTTCCGTATAGTCCTCCGCAAACATCTCGCTAACTGCCGCAATTCCGTTTGCTGCCAGTACTTTTTGAAAATCTTCATGAATAAAGAGCATTTCTTCATCAGAGAACTCCATATATTTTTCCATAGCCGGCGCACATGCGGCCGGTTCAAGAAGCATTCCCGTCAATTCCCCTTTTTCATCCGTTTCGACAATGCCGTTCTTCATATCCGGTCTTGGCACAATTTTTGCTTCCTCCAGCGCCTTTGAGTTCAGCCACATACTATGACCGTCTGCGCATTGAAGATATACCGGGCGGTCACAGATTGCTTTATCCAGCATATATCTGTCGGGCAGCTCATTATTGCCCCATGCTCCTACAAACCAGCCGCTTCCTCTCAGTCTTTTCAGATCCGGATTCTGACGGGCAAACTCCGCCATCTTTTCCACGCATTCCTCCGCGCTTTTGCAGCTTCCAAGCTCAAAGCAGACAAAACGGCTGGCGTTGACTGCCCCGCTGAAAATGTGTGTATGTGCGTCAAGAAAAGAGGACATGATCATCTTCTCCCTGTAATCCGTGACCGGATACTGTTCGTATCCTCTACAGTCCCACGGGAGGATCTTTTTGATTTTCTTTCCTTCTATCAGGATTGCCGCCTCATACGGTTCATCATGAACACTGTCAAATACCGCCTTGCTGCGGATAATATATGCCTGTTCTTTCATACTGTCCTTCCTCCTGCCTGAACGGCTCCCGTGTTTTTATATAACAGCTCCGCAGATCAAAAATCCGACGATCGACATCACGGCCGCAATGATAACATATGGGAGCTGCGACAGTGCATGTTCCAGGTTATCAATACCTGCTGCCTGAGAAGACAGCAGCGTTGCATCCGTATAAAAACATGCGTGTGAACCAAACGCGCCTCCTGAAACGATCGCCGCCATGATCAGAACCGGATTTGCTCCGATCGCGGCTCCAAGCGGAAAAATAAACGGAGCAACAATCGCGCTCATTCCCCACAGGGAACCCGTCGCAAAGCAGAGCGCAGATACCAGAACGAAAGTAACAGCCGGGAATACGGTGCCTCTCAGCAGCGGCTGTGCAACCCCGATAACAAATGCCGTCATCTCCATCTCGTCACAGATTCCTACAAGAACAAAGGAAATCATCAGCATAAACAAAATCGGCAGCAGATCCGCAAACCCCTTCACCATCAGGTTAAAGAACTCGTCAAGCGGAATTACCTTTCTCGGGATATACAATACAAAGCACACGATCAGCGCCAGAATAACCGCCATCAGCAGATCACTGGCAGCAATCGTGGTACCTACCAGGATAACCATGGGAATCACAAAGTCCCATATGTTTCCATCCTGTTCAAATCCCTGATATTCTTCATGATTATATTTTCTTGATGCATCTGAATAAACTTTTCCTGTCTCCGCCACGCGCGCGTAAGCTTTTTTCATCAGTCCCAGTCTGGGGAAAACACCCAGTGCAAAAAGAAATACAATGATCAGTGTAAAGATCGGGTAAAAGAAAAACGGGATCGCGTGTATGTATGCCTGCATGCCGCTGGCAAATCCAAGCGTCTTTACGCTTTCCTGCTCAAAAAACAGGCTTGCATAAAACGCCGCCCATGTTGAAAAAGGAAGTATGACACATACCGGCGCTCCCGTTGCATCCAGCATGTATGCAAGGGATTCTCTCGGCAGCCTGCGCCTGTCATATACGTTTTTCATGCATACTCCAATCGACAGTACATTCAGGTAATCATCCACAAAAATAACGATACCCATAAGGAATGACATTAATAAAGTTTTTCTTTCATTTTTGCAGATTTTGGAGACTGCCTTTGAAAATCCGTAGCTTCCCTTTGATTCCTGCAGCAGTGCGATCAGCGAACCAAACAGGCCGCAGACCAGCATAATCCATACATTTTCAGCAATCTTTGCCTGCAGCATTCCCGACCACTGCGGCAGAAAATCCCGCGGTCCCCAAAGAAACAGTCCCGCGATCAGTGAACCCGCAATCAGAGCTTCTGCACATCTTTTAGTCACAACGGATATCACAATGATTGCCAGTATTATTAAAAGTGCAACTAATCCAGTATTCATACCTGCTATAACTTCCTTTCATTCAAAATTTCTGCGGTTTGTGTTATGGAAGACACGGTCTTCTATGACATAAAAAAGGAGCCTTGACGGGATTTCTCCCATCAGTGCCCCTTCGCATTTTTACTTGTTTCAAAGTCCCATTCTTTTCTTTGTGTCTGCAAGCGCTTCGTCCATGCGGCTGATCACGTCTTTCATATCCTGCTCTGATATAACCGCTGTCGGTTCAAAGCGGATTGATTTTGCATTAACCAGTGTTCCCGCCGTCATAACGCCTCTTGCAAACAGGCCTTTTGAAGTTTCATATCCAATCTCACAACTTTGGAATTCAACCGCAAGCATCAGGCCCGTACCTCTCACCTCCATGATCAGCTCCGGATATTTCTCCGCCAGCTTCTGCAGGCCGCTCTTTAAAAATTCACCCTTTGTCCTGCAGACACCTGGTATATCGTTTTCCAGCATATATTTAATGGTTGCCAGCGCAGCCGCACAGCAGAGCGGATTTCCGCCAAATGTCGGGGAACCGAGCAGCCACGGATTATCGATCAGGTCCTGCGTCCACATCTTAGGCGTACAGATAATGCCGGTGATCGGCAGAATACCGCCGCCAAACGCTTTGCCGAATGTCATGATATCCGGCGTCACGCCCTCCGCCTCGCATCTCCACATCGTTCCGGTTCTTCCCATACCGGTCTGTATTTCATCAAAGATCAGCGCGACTTTCGTCTCATCACAGATCTCACGCACTCTCTGCAGATAACCTGCCGGAGGTACGATCACGCCTGCCTCGCCCTGAATCGGTTCAAGGATAACGGCAGCTACCTTTTCTCCTACGGCCTGAAGGTTCTTTATCGCTTTTTCTATGTCTTCGGCAACGCCGTACTGCACATGCTGTACCTGCTGCACCATCGGCGTGTAGGGAATCCGGTATGTTCCTTTTCCGCCCATGGAGATCGCCCCCATGGATTTCCCATGAAACGCCCCGACGGTAGAAATGTACCACCTTCCGCCTGTCGCGATACGCGCCAGCTTCAGCGCCATTTCAACCGCTTCCGCGCCGCCGTTTGTGAAAAAGCACTGCTGCAGGTCTCCCGGCGTAATATCCGCAACCGCTTTTGCCAGATATCCGCGGAGCGGATCCAGCAATTCCTGCGAATGCAGCGCCTGATGATCAAGCTGCGCTTTTACAACCTCCATGATCTCCGGATTCCTGTGTCCGCAGGTATAAATTCCGAATCCGCCCAGACAGTCAATAAATTTCTCACCGTTCAGGCCATAGCAATAAGCCCCTTCATCGCTCCATTCCAAAACCGCACCGCCCTCTGAATCCGAAGAAACCGATTTGCGGTACTTCAGCCATCCCGGGCTCACATAATTGTCAAAATAATTCAGTGTGTCTGTAACCATCTGTTTCTTGTCTTCCTCGGAAATATCCTTGCTGTCCATTTTGATCAAGCCAATAATCTTGTCCAGATCCTTTACTACCTGCGCCTTGTCTGTCATAATAAACCTCCATTTCCATGCAACCGCTTGTTTGCGCCCAAATCTCCTCAAACATAAAAAGCGTATTCCCCATATCCTTCTTCGGATGTCCGTCAAAAGATTTATGAGCAATACGCCATTGTATCATGCCTTCAGGCAATTTCTGTCGGGCTGTTTTTAAGATATTCCAAGCATACACAAATACATACCTTTTTTCAATCATTAGCTTTCGGTATTTTCTATTTATTTTTTTCTATATATACTTGTTTTCAAGTAAATATAATGGTATGATCTAATAAAAAAAGAGGTGTCAGAATGGAAAAAAATGATTTTCTGATTTATAACGATATTCTTTATGAATTATATTCCTGTTCCACAATGGACGATATACAGATGCGCTTTCTGCCCCGCCTGAAGATGCTGATCCCGTTTTCTTACGCCAGCATCCTCCTCGCGGATACATCGAATAATCCTCAGTTGCTTTTTCGCGATCCCCCGTTCTGCCTTCCGCAGTCTTTTACGGAAGCCGAATCAGAATATATCCGGCACTATGAGGAGGACCCGCTGCTCTGGATCATACATGGAAAAGAGCCCGCCCTCATCTGCGAGAGCGAGCTGCTTCAGGAGGAAACGCGGCTGCACACATCTTTGTATAACCGCTGCTACCTCAAATATGACATCTATGATTCCCTGCAGTACAGTATCGTGTACAAGCAGAAATTTTTAGGAGTTATCACCTTATTCCGTACCCGTTCGGACGGCACCTTCCACGCAGAACATTGTTTTTTTCTGCGTTCCTGCGGTATGCATTTGAATACAGTCATGCACAGGATCCTTCACGACGCCGAAAAAGACGCATCCGCAGAGCATAACCTTACACAGCTCACATCCGCGCTGAAGCTTACGGCACGCGAAGCCCAGATCCTTCGCATGATCTTCGCCTACAAAACAAATCAGGAAATTGCCGCCGCCCTGTCTATTAAGGAAAACACGCTGCAGAAGCATCTGCAGAACCTGTTCCGGAAAGCCAATGTTTCTTCCAAATGGGAGCTGTTAAAGCTATGACCCTCCCCTATTACCTTTCCGGACATTTTCCGGCTGCCTTCCCGCTTCCGTTTATTCATCCTGCACCATTAATTCCCTGTAAAACTCCGAATAGTCTTTTCTGCCTTCTTTTGTGAAGGAGATCGCTGTTCTCGGATGCTGGTTCAAAAGCCCTGTCATCAGATACTGGAAATCGTATCCCCATACCACGCCTTCTTCTTTGAGCTTATTCATGTGCTTTTCGATAAACTGCACTGCCGGATAAATATTGTATTTCGGGTTCTTCAAAAAGCCCAGCAGCAGTTCCATCGCGCAGTTGCCGGCTCCGCGTCCCATACTCGCGTACGTTGCATCCAGCCAGTCCGCCCCGTCGCCGACCGCCTCGATCGTATTGGCAAAGGCAAGTTTCTGGTTATCATGGGCATGAATTCCCACTTTCTTTCCGTATTTTTCAGCGGCATTCATGTAAGCATCCACCATGCGCTGCACCTGCTCGGGATAAAGAGCGCCGTAGCTGTCCACGATATAGAGACAGTTCACCGGGGACTGCCCCAAAATTTCCAGCGCGGCCTCCAGATCTCGCTCCCGCACGCCGGAAATAGCCATGATATTGCAGGTTGTCTCATACCCCTTTGCGACCGCATCTTCGATCATTTTTACCGCCGCCGGGATCGTATTTATATCTGTCGCCACACGGATCAGGTCGAGCGGGCTTTCGTTTTTGGGAATGATATCCGTCCGGTAATCGCATCTTCCCACATCCGCCATAACGGAAATTTTAAGGTCCGTCTCATTGTCTCCTACAATTTTGCGGATATCCTCGTCCTTACAAAACTTCCATTTTCCGAATTTGTTCTCATCAAACAATTCCCTCGACGCTTTATAGCCAAACTCCATATAATCAACGCCTGCTTTGATATTTGTCAGATACAGGGCTTTTACAAATTCATCCGTAAAATAGAAGTCATTCACCAGACCCCCGTCGCGAAGTGTAGCATCTACCACCCGGATGCCGGAACGGTAATTCATCAGCTTTGATATGTCTTTCATGATCCTTCTCTCCTCGCTTTAGCACTTTAAATCGTAAGTGTATCTAGTATAAGACATATCAACCGCTTTGTCAACCGTACATTTACCCGGACTTTTTCCTGCATAGACTATTTGTCTTTCCTTCCGTCCTGCTGCCCTCTCTCCCATGCTCCAAGCAGCCCCGCTGTCACGAGCGACCAGTCGAGATAGATCAACAGGGCGTAGCGGTCATTCGGGGGCGCGCCGTCTCCAAGGGAAAACCAGAGTGTCAGGATGACGCCCATTCCAATATGTGGCATCATGGTTCGAAGCAGCAACCTCATCCCGCACTTTCTGCCTTTTATTTTTCTGCAGGCAGTGAGGACAATTCCCATGCCCAGCAGAATGAGAAAAGTAACCTGATAATACCGGTTATAATGCTCTGTCAGTTCCGGCTCCGCAGACGACATGCAGTGAATATTCCATGAATCACCCTTATCACAGAGTTTATAGCTGTTCAGCAGGGAAGAAACCGGCGTAACGGCCATTGCCAAAATATCCTCGCCGATATCCCCGAGAACCTTTCCGGGCTGTCCGGAAAATACAACGGACGCCATTGTGCGGTAAATCCGGCCTGCATTTTCTTTGCCTGCCCGCGCTTCCACAATCGGAGCCATCTGATACATCACATTATTGTTATGCTTGTCAAAGGTTTTTGCTTCTTTCCGCGTAATGATCTCCTGTATCTCCTTTGGAAACCGGTCATAATTGGCCGCCATATTCGGCCACACAATCCTGTCGAGAAGGATAAAATCAAGATTCGTTTCAATTCTCCCGTTGATGCCCGGCATCTGTGTTGCAGCTCCGATCCCTTTCACCAATACCGTCACCGTCAGGCAGACAGACAGCATAGCCGCAAGCACCTGTCTCCTGCCCCGCGGGTTTTTGCATATCCTCACAAGAAAGGCGATTACCGCCAGCAAAAGGCAGCTGTACAGCCGGTCGGCGCGAAGCAGGCACTCTGCCGTCAGCGCCGCCGCAGTCAGCGCATAATTCCACACCGGCACCCGTTCCTGCGCAAACAGGATCACCAGCCCGGACAGGAATACCACCAGCATAGAAGTGGCTAAAGAATCTGTCAGGACGCAGAAATTCATAAATGTGATCATGGGAATGCTCATCAGATAAAGGCTTAAAAATATCACAAGGCCCATGCGTTCTTTTCTGACAGGGCGCTGGTATCCCATCGCCCTGTCGATCGTAAATACGCCATATAAAATCGATCCGAAAGAAACAAACGTCTGCATCAGATACAGCCACACCTGATAAGCCGTTCCCGTTATTCTTCCGATCTTCAGGATCACTTTCAGCACCAGCGGATATAACACCGGCCGGTATTCGTCAAGTCTCATTGTAGAGCTGAGTTCCAGATATTCCGCCGAATCCCCAAACGCAGGCACAACTGCGATATTTTTGCACATCCAGACGAACGCCCACAAAATCTGTACCCCCATCAGGAAAACCGCAGCCGCCAGTACTATTTTTTCAGGAACACTCTTATTTTTGATATCCGTCATTTTTTCTGTCTCCGATAAAAATAAGTCTTTTCTGTATCTGATAGCTGACAAAAAACAGCGCCGTGTCAACTATCAGCTTAACAAGCACTTCATCAGTCCCCAACAGGTGACAGCCTCCTGTCACCAGCAGCGCCGATGCAGCAGCCTGAACAATACACAATCCAAAATAACGTACTGCAGAAGAAAAATACCCCGCATCGCTTTTAAAAACAAGATTCCTGTTCATGCAAAAATTGTATACGGACGATACCGCTCTTGCCATCCCTGTAGCCGCAGCGATTCTCCATGAGATTCCTGCCAGAAGAACCTTTGAAAACAGAGCAAACAGCAGGAGGTCAAGTACGCTCGAACTGAGCGATGAAAAAATATATCGGAAAAAGGTACCGAAAATCATCCTGTAGATTCGGAATGAATCCACTACAGGATTGAAATGTGTACCTTTGTTCTCTTCATAATATACCGTCTCGATCGGAATTTCACAGATACCGGCCGCTTTCCCGACATCAGTGAGCATCGTTGTCTCATATTCAAAGCGTTTGCCCGGAAGATGCAGACATGGTTCAATCAGAACATTCGGAATCCCGCGAAGTCCGGTCTGTGTATCGCTCACCTGAAGCCGCAGCAGATACCGGAATATCCACGAAGTCAGATTATTGCCAAAACGGCTTTTGGGCGGCACTTGGGGCAGCGAAAAATCCCGCGTGCCGAGAATAAGCCTCTGCTCTCCACCAACCAGCTTTTCTGCCAGCCTGCGCACATCCCTGCACAAATGCTGTCCGTCAGAATCTGCTGTGATCACCCCGGCATACTCCTTATGATCATAATGCTCCTGATAATAGGAAAGCCCTGTTTTTAACGCCTGTCCCTTACCCTCATTGACCGTGTGCTTCAAAACCACGCAGCCCATATCCCGTATCTGATCAAAGTACTCCTCACTGCTGCTTCCGTCATTCACCACCAGTATATCGCCAAATCCTGCTTCGAGAAGCTCGCGCACGTACTCCGGGAAAACTGCCGGAGGGTCCAGAGCCGGGATCAGCAAAACAACTTTTTTCATGCTGTACGTCCTTTTCCTATTCTGTTTGTGATTACTTTTTGCTTGATTGTACCATAAATCTCATTCTTTGAAAAGGAACAATTCTTATACCTAATCCACGGAAAACCGGAAAATAATGACGTCTGCCGTTAAAATAGCCTTTATCTCAATACCTGCGTGCCGCTTGCCGTATAAATTTCATACCATTCATGATGCTCCAGCTTAACATCAAGGGCCTTCAGCGCAAGATCAAGACGTTCCAGTTTGTTGCTGCCGGAAATCGGAGCTGCCCCAACCGGATGATACATCAGCCACGCGTAAATAATCGTTTCCGGCGCTTCTCCATGTCTATCGGCAATCTCCCTGATTTTCTTAATCGCGCCTTTGCAGCGTTCATCCTCATCTTTAAAAACCCTTCCTCCTGCGAGCGGTGACCAGATCATCGGATGAATTCTGTTTACTGTCAGATAATCCATCATGCCGGAATCAAAATGCTCAAAGCAAACCGGATTCCATTCGATTTGGTTTGTCACAAGTGTTCCGTCCATCGCCTTATTGATTGCGTCAAATTTAAATGGATCAAAATTAGAAACGCCCGCTTCCCGGATCAATCCTTCTTTTTTCAAAGTCTTCAGCGCTCTTGCCGTTTCCCACGGATCAAAGCACGGGTCCTCACGATGAATCAGGTAAAGATCCAAATAGTCCGTATGCAGTCTCTGCAGACTTTCCTTACAGGACTGGATTACCCTGTCATACGTTGTATTATAATATCCAAATCCATCTTTTTGGAAAATCCCTGTTTTTGACACAAGCTGAATCCTGTTTCGAATTGTTTTATCCTCTTTAAATGCATTTCCCATCAGCGTTTCACATAATGTGCCTGCATAGATTTCAGCCGTATCAAAGCTTGTCACACCGCGTTCAATACAGTCATTCATAAATCCGGCCAGTTCCTGTGCCGAAAAATTCCATCCGTCCAGTCGCCAGAACCCCTGAACGACCGGAGATAACGACAATTGTTCTGATAATTTTACTGTTCTCATATTCTAATTCTCCTTTGCTTACTCAAGCATTCTTTCTCATATCCAGCGCAACAGCGCTGCAGATAATGATACCTTTTATAATCAGCTGCCAGTTTGCATTTACACCGATAAACGCAAGGCCATAACTGATAAATGTAAAAATAATAACACCTATGATCGCACCGGAAACCTTTCCGATACCTCCGCTTAAGGAAACGCCGCCGACAACACAGGCCGATATTGCATCAAATTCATAAGCATTTCCATAAGAACTATTCGCACTTCCTGTTCTTGCAACCTCCATAATACCTGCAAGACCTACAAGACAGCTCTCAATAATAAACACGGAAATGATCACTTTATTGACATTGACACCGGAAACCTTGGCTGACTCTGCATTACCGCCGACAATGTAAATGTTCTTTCCGAATACTGTTTTATTCAATACAAACCAGACAACAATAATCATCACTATAGCGATCACAACAAGCAGGCTGATCTGGCCGAACAGTTTATAGCTGCTCAGGAATCTCAGAGAATCCCTGATACCGCCGATCGGCTGAGAGTTGTTCGGCTTTTTGGCAAAGTAAAGGCAGTTGATACCGTATACAATTGTGGACATACCAAACGTTGCGATGAACGGCGCCATCTTAAGCTTTGCTACCATAAATCCATTAATTGCTCCAATTACAGCTACTACTGCAATTGTCAGAAGCATCGGGATAATGATCGGCAATTCCGGCAGATTCGGCCAGAATCTGTTGGAATAAGTTGCCGCCTGAGTAAGAGATGCAACAATTACAGCCGCAAGGCCTACCTGCCGTCCGCCGGCAAGGTCTGTTCCTCCAATCAGCAGAGGAAACATAAGACCGAGCGCACAGATCATCTTAACAGCTGCCTGCGTAAGTATATCCGTAAATACACGAAGCTGCAAAAATGACGGTTCTATAACAATAATTGCAGCAATCATAAAAAGCAATACTATAATGAGTGCTTTATCTATTAAAAACTTCTTTATATCAAATGTGTTTTCTTTTCCGTTCATCTCTATTCATCCCCTTTCGCTTTGTTGGAAAATTTCGTCGCAAATTTCATAACATTGACCTGTGTCGCTTCGTCATGTTCAAGAAAACCAGATACCCTGCCCTCGCACATAATCATGATCCGGTCAGACATCCCCAAAAGTTCCGGCATTTCTGAGGAAACCATGATTATAGATTTTCCTTCTTTCACAAGATCACGCATTATTTTGTAAATCTCATACTTTGCTCCGACATCCACTCCTCTGGTCGGTTCGTCAAGGATCAGCACATCACAGTCTGCAAGAAGCCAGCGTCCGAGCAAAACCTTCTGCTGATTGCCGCCGGAAAGATTTTTGATCAGCGTCTGCGTACTCGCCATTCTGACATCAAGCTTTTTACATACATCATCCACATATTTCTGATTCTTTTTTCGGTTAATATATCCAATTGGATTGTCGGAAATTTTCCGGTATGCAACTGCAAGGGTATTATCAAATACGGAAAGCATTGGAATAATGCCGTTTGCTCTCCGTTCTTCTGTAAGAAGAGCAAATTTGTTTTTGATTGCCTCCTTCGGAGTACGATTGTAAATCTGCCGTCCGTCCATAATAAGAGTCCCGCTTTTGATTTTCCGAAGCCCGAAGATTGCCTCCACAAGTTCTGTCCTCTGCGCACCTACCAGACCACCGATACCAAGTATCTCGCCTTTTCTCAATTCAAAGCTGACATCATGAAAAGAGCGTTCCTCAGCGCTTGTATAGTCTTCCACTTTAAGCAGAATACCGGACTGAACTACGTTTTCTGCCGGCGGAAAGCGTTCTTCCATGTTTCTGCCCACCATCTGCTCAATCAGCCCGTCTATTGTAATATCTGAAACATTCCACTGTCCCACATATTTTCCGTCACGCATGACTGTTATTTCATCCGCCACCTCAAAAATTTCCTCAAGCTTATGGGAAATATAGATGATAGAACGGCCTTCGGCCTTAAGACGCTCTATGATTTTAAACAGATGCTTCGTTTCAGCCACTGTCAGCGATGATGTCGGTTCATCCATAATAATAATCTTGGCATCATAAGAAACAGCCTTCGCAATCTCTATGGCCTGAAGCTGTGATACTGACAATTCTTTTGCCAAAGTTTCAACCGGTATATCAAATTCCAGATCCCTAAGAAGCGCCTGTGTCTTCTGCTTCATTTTCTCCTCATCAACAATCAGGCCCTTCTTTTCAAACCGTCCTACCCATATATTATCCACCACATTGCGGTAAGGAATAGGATTCAATTCCTGATGTATCATAGAAATTCCCAGATTCAGCGCTTTATTCGGATCCGTGATTTCCACCTTACTGTCATCAATCTCAATGCTTCCCCCGTCAGGGTGATACAGCCCGAACAGACATTTCATTAAGGTAGATTTTCCTGCACCGTTTTCACCGATCAGCGCATGAACAGATCCTGCCTTTACCGTCAGATTTACTTCATCAAGCGCCTTTACCCCGGGGAAATACTTGGACATGCCGTTTATCTTCAATCTAACCTGTTCCAAATCGACTACCTCCTCCTGTGTAGATTTTGCGGGGCTGCCGCATTAAGGCATCTTTTCCTTGCCCTTAGAGCAGCAGCCCCGTTTTTAAAACACCCTCTATTCTTAATGCAGATTCGATTATTCCTGTGCAATCGAGCTCATCAGTTCAAGAGTATCATCCAGATTTGTTGAATCTACGATTACGTAAGGTACCCAGACATATTTTCCGTCTACTGTACAATCTACCCCAACCACATCTTCCGTGATTTCTTTTCCTTCTTTTACTGCTTTAATCACATTGATGATTGCATCAGACTGGTTCAGTCTGTCGTTAAGGACTGTTCCCAGCAAAGAACCCGCTTTCATTGCTTCCAAAGCATCAATATTAGCGTCGATACCTACAATCGGAACAAATTTTTCAGGATCTCCGGAATTGTAACCGTTATTAATGCATGCCTGAACAGCTCCCATGGCCATA
>Ga0129309_1001046_pt1 | contig 16225 bp, 11 predicted proteins | sample L1105metagenome_FD_94439 | JGI IMG/M metagenome (GOLD analysis project Ga0129309, IMG submission 94439) | Ring-tailed lemur group fecal microbial communities from Wisconsin, USA - L1105 metagenome | ecosystem: Host-associated > Mammals > Digestive system > Large intestine > Fecal | place: USA...
ATCCCTCTCGGGCCGGCAGGTTACGGGGAACGGGTGCTCCGTTCGCTTCAGGCTCCCCGCCCCTCCCTCTCCGGGATCGGACGCGGGGTCATGCTGCTGATCTCCGGCGTGGCCAAACAGGTGGCGATTTCCGGGGAATTTATCGCTCTTTTCCGCACCCTCTCCCACCTGGACCCCAACCAAATCGCGCTGGCCACCAGCTGGCTTTATGCCCTCTGCTGTGTCCTCGGGCTTTACTTCGTGCTCTCCGGCTTCAGCGACATCGCTCAGGGCCTCGGGCTGATCTTTTCGATCGATCTGCCCCGCACCGTCTACTATCCTCTGCAAGCGCTCGGCCTGCGGGAATATGTCTACCGGCTCAACATGCCGCTGGAGGATTTTCTCCGCCGCATGTTTCTGCCCGGCGCCCGCCGGGAACAATCGTGCGCGGGTGCCTCTCTCGTTTCGATGGTCTCGACGCTTCTGCTCGGACTTCTGATCGACCCCACCGGCGGATTCCTGCCCTGGAGCCTCGCTCTCTGCGCCCTGCTGCTGCTCGACGGCCTCGTGTTTTGCCGCATCCCGGTATTGCTCCCCCCGCTGGGTCGGGTGATCACCTTTCTGCTGACCCTGCCCGCCTATCTTCTCCTGCTGCCGGTCGGGCTTGGGCAGCGGCTTGAGATGTTTGGCGCAATGTTCGGGATCGGCGGTCCCGAACTGTTCAACAGCACCACCCTTTATCTGCTTCGCTCCAACATTGTTCTGCTGCTCATCGGCCTGCTCTTTTCCTCCAGCCTGTTCGACCGGCTCGGCCGGCTGACCGAGCGGCGGTTTCCCCGCCTGTGGTGGCTTGCCTCCTCGGCCGGACATCTCGCTCTTCTGGTTGTGGCGACATCCTTTCTTCTTTGGAATGTGAGGTGACCTCCCATGCTCAAGCACGCCGCTTCCCTCTTCCTTGCCGGTGCAATTCTGCTGGTCTGTGCTCTGACCGCGGCTTCGGCCTTCGTCCGCGGCTCCCTTCCCGATGGGATTTCCGGCCTGACCGCATGGTCCAACCAGGCCGTGAAGGAACAGCTTCAGAAAATTCCGGTGCTCGAACAGATCGCACCGGCCCTTCTTCTCGGCGTGGGAGCCAAGGAGCAGGACGGCATCTTTATCACGGAAAACTACCTGCTGGAAAATATCCTTCCTGCCGACCGGCTCACCGCCAGCGAAAATGTCGCAGGAATCGATCAATTTCTCACCAGCCGCAACCTTCCGGCAGTGCTGATGCTGATTCCTACCGCCTGTGCGATCAAACAGCAGGAGCTGCCCGCCAATGCCGTTCTCTACAACCAGAAGGCCCTGATTTCAGATACCTACTCCGATCTGGCCGGACTGGTTACAACCGTCGATGCCTACTCCGCCCTTTTTGCAGCCAAGGACCAGTATACCTACTACCGTACCGAATCAAATCTTACCGGGCTGGGAGGTTATTACCTCTACAGTGCGCTCGCCTCCCGGCTGGGGCTTTCAGCCCGTCCTCTCGACCAGTTTGAAATCGAACACCTCGAGCAGGATTATTACGGAGATCTTTACCTCCGTTCCAACTACAGGGGAATCCGCCCGGACCTTGTGACCTTCTACCGCTTTTCCCGCTATGACCGGCAGTACCTTCTCTCCCACACCGCCAATGGAGAGACCAAAAACTACTACTCTCTTTTTCCCACCCATCTTGCCCTTCTCGGTTCCCCTGTCTCGGCTCTGCTCGGCGGGGTGGGGCAGAGGCTCGATATTTCGGTCGTTTCCCCGTTTGAGGAATCGATGCTCATCTTTGGCGATGAAACAGCTACTGCCTACCTGCCCTTCCTTGCGGTCCATTACGGGCAGATCACCCTTGTCGACCCCATGCAGGCCGACGACGAACAGCTCGCCGCCATCCAGCTCGACGATTACAACCGGGTAATGCTCGCCTTTTCGGTCGACTATTTCATCAACAATCCGATCGGGGAACGTCTTGCGCTGGTTCCATAATCAAAGCCGCGCGGGAGCATGCGGTTTGCACCAGCCTTAAGAGGTCCACGATACCGGCCTGCCCTACAAGGAGAGTTCCGGGTCTGTCACAAAAAGGGAGGCATATCCCGCCGGAGATCCTTGAAACAGCGTACGAGCGCCGACAAAATCTATCACGCGCCGGCCCCCGTTTTGCCCCCGAGCGAGTGCGCGGAGCCTGTGCTACATGGGATGAACGCACCCGTTTCCTCTTTCTCTCCGCCTGTATGCCTGCCCGGTGCGGCGCGCCCAGGCGGGAGGACGTTGCCGTTTTGCCCCCGAGCGAGTGCGCGGAGCCTGCGCTACATGGGGTAAACGCACCCGTTTCCTCTTTATCTCCGTCTGTATGCCTGCCCGGTGCGGCGCGCCTAGGCGGGAGGACGTTGCCATTTTGCCCCGGGGGATGCGCAGCCCCACAACCCATAAACAGGCCGCCGTTCTAACGGCAGTTTCATGCAATTTGAAAACCGCATGAAACGGAAGCCTTGATCCACACCAGCGGAGCCGATGGTGCTGGTCGTGAGGACAGCTCAGACGAAGGAGCGCCCCCTGCCGCGGCAGGGGGCGCTCCTTCTCTCTTTTATTTTGATTCCTGTATGACCTCAGCCAAAAGATTCAGATCGTTGTTGGCTCCCGAGACGACGAAGCAGACCTTCTCGCCCTTTGCGAAGGAGATTCGGCCCTCCAGAGCCGCAGCCAGCCCCAGAGAAGAGGACGGCTCGGCTACAATCTTTGCCTTGGACACATATGTTTTCATCGCCAGACGGATTGCATCATCGGAGGCAGCGGCAAGCTCAGGCACCAGACGCTCAATCATCTCAAAATTGACAGGATCGGCGCGGTCGGTACGGGTGCCGTCGGCAATTGTGTCAACCTGTTCCAGCCGGACCGGCCTGCCCTCACGACGGCTCCGGCGGTAGCGGGAGGCTCCTTCCGGCTCGACTCCGATCACCCGGATCGAAGGCCGTACCGCTTCGACGGCGGTCGCCACACCGGAAATCAGTCCGCCTCCGCCGATCGGCAGAACAACGGCATCCATCAGCGGCTGATCCTCGAGGATTTCCAGCCCCAGAGTCCCCTGCCCTGCGCGGACAAAATCGTTGGCGAAGGGGTGGACCTCGGTGCGTCCCTCTTCCCGGACCAGCTCGGCTACCTTCGCATCCCGCTCGCTCGACCTGGTTCCGCAGAAGAGCGCTTTGCCCCCGAAGGATTTCACTCCCGCCAGCTTGACCGGATTGACGTTTTCAGGCATGACGATCACCGCGTCAATTCCGAACCTTTGTGCCGCGCAGGCAACTCCCTGCGCGTGGTTGCCGCTCGAAGCGCAGACCACTCCGCGGCGCTTCTGCTCATCACTCAGCGCAAGCAGGCAGTTGGTTGCCCCGCGCAGCTTAAAGGAGCCGGTATACTGTAATCCTTCGGATTTTACATAGACCTCACAGCCCCCCAGCAGCCCGTCGAGGATGGGAATCCGCAGCAGGGGAGTGCGCAGCACATAGGGCGCGATTCGCTTTTGAGCGTCAAGGACATCCTGATAGGTAATCATGGGGAAGCTCCTTTCTATTTCGCCGGAATTGCCGTCGTTCAAAACAGCTCCGAGCGTTTAATCAATGCCGAAATTTCCCGAAAACGGGGGTGCTCCTTCGCGCGGGTCAGCTCAAAAAGAAGCGCTTCGCAGCTTGTCAGCAGAATTCCCTCCTGCCGGGCCCGCTCCAGCGCGAAAGCGTAGTCCCCCTCCCCGCGGGAGGAGATACAGTCAGCCGCAAAAACGGGGGTGTATCCCAGCTCTTTGAGTCCAAGCGCCGTCTGCAGGACGCAGATGTGAGCTTCAATCCCAAAAAGGATGATCTGATCCCGGCCAAGCGGGCGCAGCGCCGCGGAGAAGACGGGGGTGTCCGCCGCTCCGAAGCTGGTCTTTTCGATCACCGGCGCGCCGGGCGCGAGGGCAAGCAATGCAGGATCGGTCTTTCCCAGTCCTTGGGGATACTGCTCGGTAAAGAGCACCGGAACAGACAGCAGGGAGAGTCCCTCGAGCAGCTCGGCGGATTTTTTCATCAGCCGCTCCCGTCCCCGGATCGGCGGCAGCAGCCGTTCCTGATAGTCCACCGCAACAGCGGCGCAGCGCTCACAGATCAGCCGCATGACCGTCCTCCTGATCCCCCGAATTCTTTTTCCTGCGTCCCGCGCCTTTCAGACGGCTTTTCAGCTCCTCCCAGGCGTCGGCGCGGTCATGGCGCAGATTCGGAAATGCCTCGGACAGACGGCGGTCCTGAAAGAGCCGGCGGTCCATCAAAGCGCGCATCCTTTCGGTATGAGCCCGCGCTTCTTCCTCGAAGCGCCCGCGCAGCTCGGCGCGCCATGCGGCGCGCTGCTCCGGGGTGCTGTGCCGCAGCTGACCGGCCGCAAGGTTGGCTTCCAGCGCCCACTGCTCCCCGCGGGCACGCGCCTCGGTGAGGAACCGCTCCATTTCCTCCTGAACCTCTCCGAGCCGCTCGTCGAGCCGCAGCACATGGCGCACCGTGGCAAATGCGTCCGAAATGCTCAGCGCGAGGAAGGCGCCGGTCAGCCCCCAGGTCAAAGGCTCCCCGAGGGCGTCCACCTTCGCCTCCAGCCATGGCTGAATCCACTCCAGAAGAATCAACCCAAATGCTCCAAAAACCAGAAAGCCTGCGAGACAGACCCGGCCGTTGAGGTTAAAATGCATCGAGCTGTAGTCCCACCAGCGTGCGTGAAAGAGCTTTTCCATCGCCCAGGAGGTGAAGTATTCCAGCGTGCAGGCCAGCACCGCGCTCGAAAGGAACACCGCGGCCGGGCTGCTCTCCGACTGTCCCACCACGAAGATAATGGTAAGCGCGCCAAAACCGTAGATCGGGCAGATGGGGCCGTTGAGAAAACCGCGGTTGACCAGCTTTCCGCCGGTAATTGAACAAAGGATGGATTCATACACCCATCCGGCAAAGCTGTAAAACATCAGCCAGAGAAACACCTGTGCGGCAAACAGCATTCTTGTTGCGTCCTCCTTTTCCTGATGGTACCCAGTATAGCACCTCATTCCGAAAAAAGAAAGATCTCACGAATAATCATCCACCGGCGAAGCCGGTGGTATTTTAGATGCGGGCAAAGCCCTTTGTTCCCAGCGCGCACGTGAGACGCGCAGGTACGGTCTGCCAGCCGCGTAAAGCCGCTCTTGCGCCACCCTATACCATATAATACTGCAGCTCTCCGTTCTTGCGGAGGAAGAAGATCGGATTGCCACGCCAGCTTGACAATCGGCTTGCTATGACAGCATCTGTCGCTGCCATGTTCCATTTCGCCCGCCATTCCCCGTCATTGCGAACCTGTGCCGCTGCACTGGTGTAGCAATTCGCGACTCATGGTTTCTGCCTCATTTCTGTTCATCGCCATAGGCTTTTTTGAACCACTGGCCCAGTCAGTGGTTTTCGGGATACAAAAAGGGCCTTTCCTGTGGAGAAGGCCCTTTCCGCAACTATGGGAAACAATCAGCCGCTGTAATCGCCCTTCTGCATCCGGCGCCTTTTGGTGCGTTCGGCAAGCCGTTCACTCAGCCGCTCGGACGAACGGTAGAGGATCGGGACGAGGAAGAGGGTCAGCAGAGTCGAAACGCTCAGGCCTCCGATGACGACCGCGGCCATTCCCTGCATCATCTCAACCTTGCCGCCGATGCCGAGCGCCATCGGCACCAGCGAGAGGATGGTTGTCAGCGTACTCATCAGGATCGGCCGCAGCCGGCTGCGGCCCGCCGCCTTCAGGGCGGCGTTGATTTCCAGGCCCTGCTCGTTGCGCAGCAGGTTGGTGTAATCGATCAGGACAATGGCATTATTGACCACGATGCCGACCAGCATGACGAGGCCGATCAGGGAGGTCATGCTGATCGACTGCCCGGTGATCAGCAGCGCGGCGAAGGCGCCGGTCAGCGCAAAGGGCACCGACGCCATGACGACGATCGAGAACTTCATCGATTCAAACTGGACCGCCATGACCACAAAGACCAGCCAGATGGCCGTCAGCAGGGCAAATCCGATCGAAGAAAATTCGTCCTGCATCATCCGCATTGTATCGCCCTCCGCCAGCGTCACTCCTTCCGGGAAGGTGACGCTGCTGTTGATGCCGCTGCGGATGGTGTTGGTCAGCTGGGTGGCCGAAACGCCGGTTCCCACTTCGCCGGTGACCGTCACCGAATATTTCCCGTCGGTGCGGTTGATCGTCGAAGGCGCATTGCCATAGACCACCTGGGCCATATCGGTCAGCGGCACCTGTGCGCCGCCGATCGAAATCATCATGCCCGACAGGTCGGAAACATCATAGAACCGGTCTTCCGGGTACTGGACCTCGACCGAATATTCGGTATCTCCTTCCTGCAGGGTGGTGGCCTTGATCCCCGAGATCATATTCTTGACCTGTGAAACGACGGCGGACGGGGTGGTGCCGTACCCGGCGGCCTGCACCGGATCGACCACGATCTCGGCACGGGGATCCCCGTCCGACAGGCTGGTGCTCACCGAAATAATCCCGTCATAGCCGCGCATATGCTCCTTGATCTCCTCCGAAACCTCTTCCACAAGGCTCAGGCTGCTGCCCCGGATCGAGAAGGAAACCCCCGAAGAGCCGCCGAAGGACATGCCGCTTCGCTGAGAAACCTCGATCGAACAGTTGTCGATATGAGCGGTATCCTGCCGGATCTGCTCCACCATTGTGTCGGTATCCACCGAGCGGTTCTCCTTGAGGGTGATGCTCAGGGTCGCCGAACCGCCCCGGCTGCGCAGCGAATATTGGTCGATGTCGTCATATTCCGACACAATCGACTCGATTTCGGTCATAATCGCATCGGTCGCCTCCAGATTGAGGCCGGTTTTGGTCGTGACCGAAAGGTTGATGTTGCCGCGGTCCATATTCGGCATGAGTTCCATATCGATTTCGGAGAACATGAGCGCGGTTCCGCCGAGCATCAGCACCGCCAGCAGCACAATCAGCGCCTTATGGCGCAGCGCCACGTCGAGGCCTTTGACATAAACGTTTTCCACCGCGTGGACGGTTCTGGCGACCAGTCCCTGATCCCTCTCGACCGGACGCAGCTTGACGAAGAGCAGCGGCACGACGGTCAGGGCCGAGATCAGGGAAGCGCTCATCGAAAAGACAATAGTAAAGCCTACGTCTTTGAAAAGCTGGCCGGACATGCCCTCCATCAGGGCGACCGGCAGGAACACGACGATGGTGGTGATGGTCGAGGCGATGATCGAGGAAGCTACGATCCGGGCCGCCTCCTCCGCCGATTCCATGAAGCTGCGTCCGGTGCCGCGCACCTTGAAGCAGCTCTCCATCACGACAATCGAATTGTCAACCATCATACCGATGCCGACAACGAGGCCGCCAAGGCTCATCATGTTGATGGTCATGCCGTAAATGCTCATCATGACCAGAGCGGCAAAGACCGAGAGCGGCATGGCCAGCGCAATGATCATCGAAGATTTCGGCTCGCCGAGGAACAGAAACAGGACAACCATGGAGATCACCATACCCTGAATCAGCGAAGAGATAACGCTTTCAATGTTATCCATGATGGTTTCACCGCTGTTATCAGTGATTTCGATGGTCAGCCCAAGATTCTGTGCGTTCAGATCATCGACCACCGCGGCGATCTGGTCGCAGATCGAAATGGTGTTGGCGCTCTGGTTCTTGGAAATCGAGATGCGGATATTTTCCTGCCCGTTCTGCCGGCTGATCGAGCTGTTTTTTTCTTCCGCCAACTCAATGTCAGCCACATCGGTTAAGTAGATGATATCACCGGTAGAGAGGGAGATCGGGATGGTGTAAAGGCTCTCCATCGTATTGTAGTCGGCGCTGCCGAGCAGCGACATCTCCACCTCCCCGCGGTTGATGGTGCCGGCGGTGGTGGTGAAATCCGCCGCGGAGATCGCCGAGGCAATCGACGAGAGGGAGAGGCCGTATTGGGTCATCTCCTCCTCCTTGACCTGAATGCGGACATATTCCCGCTTGCCGCCCATGACCTCGACGTCCGATACGCCTGAAATCCGCTCAAACTCAGGCACCACTTCATCCTCGATGTAGGTCAGAAGGTTGTCGTTTCCCGATGCGAGGACCGAAAGGGACATGATCGAATCGGAATCCATCCCCATCTCCATGATGGTCGGGTCGTTGCAGTCGTCGGGCAGACGCAGGTTATTGAGCGCATCCTCAATTTCAGTGCGTTTTTCGTCCATATCGATGTCGTAATCGAATTTGAGCACCGTCATCGACGAGCCCTCGGAGGAACGGGAGGTCATCGAGGTATAGTCCGAAACGCCGGAAAGAGCAGCCTCAACAACGTCGGCGACCAGCGAATCGATTTCCTCCGGTCCAACGTCGGAATAACGGGTCATCACCATGAAAACCGGCATATTCATCTCCGGCGTGGATTCGATATCCATCGACATGACCGACGAAATGCCGAAGACGATCAGGCAGGCGACGCACATCAGCACTGCAACCGGACGGTGCAGGGCAATCTTCGAAATATTGTTCATCGCATCAGACCCCGCTCTTGAGGGAAACCGCCACCCCGTCCGCGAGATCGGGATGCCAGGTGGTAATCACCCGGGAATCAGGCGTCAGTCCTCCGGTCACCTGTGCGTAGGAACGGGTGGTAATGCCGAGGGTCACATAGATTTGGGCCGCTCTTCCGTCCTCATAGACCAAAACGTAGGGGCTTCCGTCTGCGTCATATGTAATTGTATCGATCGGGATGACCAGCGCGCTCTCGGCGCTCCGGGTGGCCGCGGTGACCTTTGCCGAAATCCCCGAAAGCAGAGGACTGTCGTCCACCAGATTGGCGGTCACAGAAAAGAGCCCGACCGAGTTTGCCTTGGAATCGATTTCAACCACCGTCGCCTTATAGGTACCGCTTCCCTTGGTGACAGTGACGGTATCGCCGATGCTCAGGGTGGAAACACCGTCGGCCGAGACGTTGAATTCGATCGACATTACATCTTTATTGGAAATGGTATACGCCGAGGACTGGGTGGAGGCATTCTCATGAAGGGTAATATTCTTGGTTTCGACCACCCCGCCGATGGGGGCGTAAACCCGGGTATCCTCGACTGCTTTCAGGGCCGATCGATAGGTCAGCTCGGCCGCCTGCCGCTGCAGCTCATAGCTGCCGGTATTTTCCCCCACCTGCTGGCTCTTGTAGATCTCATACTTTTCAAGAGCCTCCTCATAATCGGTGTAGGCATTCTCAAACGAGGTCACGTAATCCTGATAATCGGTGTAATCGTCGAGAAGCTCATAGTAGTCGTCCTCGGCTTCGAGAAGCTCGGACCATGTTTCGTCGGTCTGATCCCGGTCATATGCTTTGGACGCGTCCTTCCAGCGTTTCCTGACCTTGCGGAATTCGGACATGTCAAAATCATCGTCGCTGGCAAGGTCGAGATTATCCCGCGCCCGCTCATAGGACTGCCGCGCCGTCTCGATGGCCGATTCATGGTTGAGAATGGTCAGTGCATTGCCGGAACCGGATTCCTCAACATCGATATTCCTCAGAGTCTGATCATAGGTGACCTTTGCCCGCTCCAACGCCAGTTCCGCGTCGGTCGAGTCTACGGTGAAAAGAAGGTCCCCGGCATTGACCTGCTGACCCGCTTCGAAATAAACAGCGGTGACGGTTCCCGAGCTTTTGGGATAGACGTTCACCGATTCGGCAGCCTTAACCGTTCCGATATAATCGGTGGTCAGCGAAAGGTCCTCCACTGCGGGAAGGGTTGTATTGACCGAAATCGCCTGGCTCGCCGCGGGAGAACCACCGCCTCCAGGGCCTGCAAGACCCGAATCCCGTGTGCCGCCCTGCCGCCCTGCCTGTCCGGACGAGGCGCCGAAGCATCCGCCCACCGCAAGAATCAGAACCGCGGCCAGCACAAGGCTGACCATTCTTTTAAAATTCAACAGAAACACTCCCCTTTGTCGTTTCCTCTGTTACCTCTCTAATCCTATGTGCCCGGGTTAATGTGTTGTTGACGTTTTTATGAAAATTGGGTGAAACAGAAAGCTTCCTGCAAAAAAATTTCCGCTTTTTCTGTGCTTTTCATCCACGCATTTCAATGCGTTCATCTTTTTCCGCTGCATCGGAGAGATATAACCCCGCCGACCAAGCCAATGGCCTAAACAGAGTGCTGCCAGAGTCTTTTCCGGCGTGCCTCCCGGCACAGAGAGCCATAATCATGCCAGACCGGCTCGGCAAGCCCTGCCGGAGAACCGTTACCGGCGTGCATCTCGAGATGCACTGCAATTCTACTCCGCATTTCATTTTGCCTGCACCACCTGATCTCCAAAGTCTGTAAACGGGCGGCGCTCCCGTCCAACAAAGCCTTTTCCGGTTTATCGGCTTGCTTTTTCGCGTCTTTTTTCTCCCTGCGCCTGAAATGACAGCTTTTCTCCCTGCGCCTCCATCGGCAAAGCGGACAACTCCCGAACTTAAAAATGCGCCATGAAGAGTTTTTCTCTTCATGGCGCATTGCCTTTTGGTCTTTACAGGGCGCTTTGATAAATTTCAAAAATTTCCTGTTCCCCCAGCTTCATCAGTCCGCCGATTTTGCGGGCGCCGAAGAAGGTGCATTTGACCGCCAGTTCCCGAAGCTCCTTTTCCTCCGGTGTGCGGCCCAGCAGCTCGGTGAGGGTGACGGGCATCCCAATCGAGGTAAAGAAACGCTCCGTCTGCGCGATCGCAGCGGCCGCCGTCTCTTCCGGATGCTCATAGTTCAGCGGAATTCCCCAGACATTTGCGCCGAAGCGGGCAAAACGCAGGAGATCCTGCCGGCAGACATACCGCGCCCAGGAGGGCCACACGGCGGCCAGCCCTGCGCCATGGGCAACGTCATACATTCCGCCAAGCTCATGCTCGATCTGGTGGGTAGCCCAGTCCCCGTCCCTCCCAAGCCCGGTCAGATGGTTGTGGGAGAGGCTGCCCGCCCACATGATCTCGCTGCGCGCCTGATAGTTTTCCGGTTCTTTGATGCAGACGGGCCCGTACTGAATCACGGTACGCAGAAGCGCCTCGGCAATCCGATCGGTCATCTCGTTCTCGCCGCCGGGAGAAAAATACCGTTCAAAGGTATGCATCATGATATCGGTGACGCCGCAGGCGGTCTGATAGGCCGGCAGGGTATAGAGCAGCTCCGGATTCATCAGCGTAAAGCGGGGACGAATCAGCGCGTGATTAAAGCCGCGCTTGAGGGCGCCCTCCTCCTTGGTGATCACGCTCGAGGAGCTGGTTTCGCTGCCGGCGGCCGCAAGGGTCGGAATCGCCGCAACCGGCAGGACAGCCGTTGGCTCGGCCTTTCGGGCGTAGAAATCCCACACATCCCCCTCGTAGGGAACGCCCAGTGCGATGCACTTAGCCGAATCAATTGCGGAGCCTCCCCCCACCGCCAGCAGAAAGTCTATCTTTTCGCGGCGGCAAAGCTTAATTCCCTCACGTGCCAGCGAGAGATGCGGGTTCGGGACCACCCCGCCGAGCAGGAAATAGGTCAGTCCTGCCGCCTCAAGCGAAGCAGTCACCCGGTCCAGCAGGCCGCTGCGCCGGACGCTTCCTCCGCCGAAGTGCACCAGAACGCGGCTTCCTCCCCACGACCTGATTTCTTCACCCACCTGTTTCTCGGCCTCCCGGCCAAAGATCACCTTGGTCGGGGAATAAAACGTAAAGCTGTTCATATCATCTCTCCTTCCTGCCAGAGGACGCCCGATGCGCGGCGGTCAACCGCTTTGTTTCTCCCCCGGACCGGAAATCCCCGCATCCCCCTCTATGGGGCCGCAGGTCCGGCCGGAAAAGCCGCGCCAAACGCCCTCCGGCATATAACGATTGGCAATTGAAGAAAGGACTCCGCGGCGCGGAGCCCTTTCCAAGTCTCTTTTATTGTAGCGCGAACTCCCGGGTCTGTCCAGTCTCATTTGCACCGGAAGGCATTTTCCACGCCGTATGATCGGTGTGCAGCAGGTGGTGCGCCCGTTCCGAAAGAGGATGCCCCAGATACTCCTGATAAAGCCGCTGCACCTCGGGGTTCTCATGCGAAAAACGGATGGGATTGGCGGCGTCAATCTGATACAGCAGACCGCTGCGCTCTCCCGCCAGCTCACAGCCCTCGCAGATCGGCTGGCCGCCGCCGCCCGCGCAGCCGCCCGGACAGGCCATCACCTCAACAAAGTCATACTGCGCTTCGCCGCGCAGCAGCGCGCGAATCAGCCGGTCGGCATTGCCCAGCCCGCTGACCGCCGCCACCCGCAGGGTATCTCCTCCGAGGGAGAACTGCGCCTCGCGCCAGCCCTTTTCGCCGCGGATCTCCGCGAAGGCATCCGGGTCGGGGTTCGATCCCGTAGCGAGGAAGCAGGCGCTGCGCAGCGCCGCCTCCATCACTCCGCCGGTCGTGCCGAAGATGACCGCCGCACCACTGCCCGTCCCCAGCGGGGAATCAAACGGCTCCTCATCGAGCAATTCGGGGCGGACATGCTCGCTCTTGAGCATCCGGGTCATCTCGCGGGTGGTCAAAACAAGATCGACATCCTGACCCGCGCCGGCATCCTGCATGGTGGGCAGAGCGCATTCCTGCTTCTTGGCGAGACAGGGCATCACCGAGATGCAGCGGACTTTTTCGGGTGCCACTCCGATTTTTTCCGCAAAATAGCTCTTTGTGACCGCGCCGAACATCTGCTGCGGGGACTTCGCGGTGGAAAGATCGGAAACCAGCGCGGGATAGTGGGACTTTGCAAACCGCACCCAGCCGGGGCAGCAGGAGGTAAAGAGCGGCCGGCCGTCGTAGTTGAGGTTCTTTTGACGGGCAAGGAATTCGCTGCCCTCCTCCATAATCGTCAGGTCAGCGGTAAAGTTGGTGTCAAACACATAGTCGAAGCCGATCCGGCGCAGCGCCGCGGCCATCCGCCCTGTGGAGGCCTGCTCCCGGTTCAGGCCGAATGCCTCGCCCCATGCCGCCCGAACCGCCGGCGCAACCTGCACAACGGTGACGAGTTCCGGGTCGGCAAGCATCTCAAACGCCCTTGCCGTATCATCCCGCTCCCGCAGGGCGCCCACCGGACAGTGGGTGATGCACTGGCCGCAGAGGGCGCAATCGACCTCCGCGATCCGCCGGTTGCGGGAAACATCGACCGTCGTGCGCGAGCCGGTGCCCTCGACGTCCCAGATGCCCAGCCCCTGCACCTTGTCGCAGACCTGCACACAGCGCATACATTTAATGCACTTCGAAGCCTCGCGGTAGAGCGGGAAGGAACGGGTCCAGTCGTTCGGCGGCGCCTGTACGGGATACAGATTCTCCAGAATGCCGAGATCATTGGCAATGGCCTGCAGCGCGCAGTTTCCGCCCCGCACACAGGAGGAGCACCGCCCGTCGTGCTGCGAAAGGATCAGTTCGACATTGATCTTCCTCGCCTCCCGCACCCGGGGGCTGTTGGTATGGATCACCATCCCCTCCTGAAGCGGGCTGTTGCAGGAGGGGACGAGCGTCTGAGTTCCCTCGATCTCCACCACACAGACGCGGCAGGCGCCAATCTCGTTGAGTTCCTTGAGATAGCAGAGGCTGGGAATCATCACTCCGGCGGCGCGCGCCGCCTCAAGGATGCTCGTCCCCTCCGGGACGCTGACCGGAATCCGGTCGATCGTCGCGTTTACCATTGCTTGCTCCTCCCTCCCTTGAATCCGCCGTAGCCGAAGTGATCACAGCGCAGGCAGCGCCGCGCCTCCTGTTGGGCCTCCTGCGCGGTCAGCGCCGACTCGATCAGCTCAAAATCGTCGCGCCGCTCGTCGGCGGGCCGCTCGTCGGGAGAAACCCTTCCGCATGCGGGATGGTCATAAAACCGAACGCCCGGAATTTCCACATCGACGGTGATTTCATGCCGGAAGCCTAAATACTCATCGATGTTGGCGGCCGCGACCTTGCCGGCCGCAATCGCCATCACAGCGGTCGCCGGACCGGTCACGCAGTCTCCTCCCGCAAAGACGCCGGTGATGGTGCCGATATCACTGGTGCTCATCGCATCGATCACCCCGCGCTTGATCGGCACACCGTACTCCTCAAACGGCGCGACCTCGATTCCCTGCCCGATTGCCACCACAACGATGTCGCAGGGAATCCGGCGTTCCGGTACGTCGGCAGGGCGCGGGCGCGGGCGGCCGCCCGCATCGGGTCCGCCGATGATCTGCGGCCGGGTCCAAAGCGCGGCGACCCGCCCTTCTTCGTCCCCTTCAATCCGCAGCGGCGCCTGAAGGGTCAGAATCTCGCATCCCTCGGCCATCGCCCCCTCGATCTCTTCGTGCAGGGCGGTCATGTCCTCTTCACGGCGGCGGTAGACGCAGGTGACCCGCTCGGCGCCCATCCGCCGGGCGCTGCGCGCGCAGTCCATGGCTACGTTGCCCCCTCCGATAATCACCACCCGCTTTCCGGTAAAGTCGGGCGTCACGCCGTCCCCCACCTCGCGGAGCATTTCAACCGCCGATATCACGCCCCGAAGCTTTTCTCCCTCAATGCCGACCGTCTTATCGGCCTGTGCGCCGATGGCGATATAAATACAGTCGAACCGGCGGCGAAGCTCACGCAGGGAAAAATCCTTTCCGATCTCCACATTGAGGCTGACCTTGACTCCGGTCGAAAGGATCGCCTCAATATCCTCGTCGAGCCGCTCGCGGGGCAGCCGGTAATTCGGGATGCCATAGCGCAGCATTCCGCCAAGAGCCGACTTTTTCTCGAACACCTCCACCTCGTGGCCCATCAGGGACAGGAAGTAGGCGGCGGAAAGCCCGCCCGGACCGCCGCCGATCACCGCCACCCGCTTTCCCGTGGCAGCGGCGCGTTCGGGGACCGGAACCTTTCCTGCATGATCGACGGCATATCTCTTGAGAGCGCGGATCGACACAGCGTCATCGACCATGTTGCGGCGGCAACGCGCTTCACAGGGATGCTCGCATACCATCGCACAGGCAGTCGGGAACGGGTTGTCCTTGCGGATCAGCCGTACTGCGTCGGCATAACGCCCTTCGGCGACCAGAGCAATGTATCCGGGAATATCCACCCCGGCGGGGCAGAGCGCCACACAGGGAACCGGCTGGTTCAGGCTGCAGAGGCAGCGGTGCCGCAGAATATGCTCCTCATAGTCATCCCGGAAGCCCTCAAGCCCCTTGAGAACCATCGAGGCCGACTCACGTCCGATGGCGCAGTCGGCGGTATCCACAATCGCCCGCGCCGTCTTTTCCAGGAGGCCAAGGGTGTCGAGACCGGCCTTTCCGTCGAGTACCTCCTCGAGCAGACGGGTCAGCTGCCAAAGTCCGATGCGGCAGGGAACACACTTTCCACAGGTCTGCGCATGACAGAGGTGCAGAAACGCGAGGGACAGGTCAACCGGACAGAGTCCCGGCGGACTTGCGGTGATGCGGCGCTCTACATCGCGGTAGAGTCCTTCCACGACCATCTGGGCGCGGTTGGGGGTAATGATCTCCAATCGACTCACACAGGGAACCTCCTTGTTTTGATTTGATGGGCGGTATGCAGCGCCCAAGCCACTGTAATCATATCGATTTTCGTTAAAAAAGTCAACATTTCGAATCGATAATTATATATTTATTACAATAAAGCATTGCGTTTTCTGAATATGCCTCCGCATCCCCGCTCGATACGCTCAAGCCCCGGGCATCCGCTCCCCATATCCGTCTGAACCGGCAGCAGGCCGCGGGGTCTTTCCCTTTGCCGCGCTCCATCGGGGGCGACGCTGCGAAGCCTATTGCGGCAGTGGTTTCTGTTCTCCTTCCGCATTCCATCGGGGGGGCGGTATTGCGAAGCCTATTGCGGCGGTGGCTCCGGCTCTCCTTCTGAGCTTCATCAGGGAAGCGTGCAGGATGAGGTTCTCAATTCTGTAGGTTTATCAAACATATTGAGCAGCGAACTCAGAGGGAGAAGCCATTTGAGGGGCCGCGTGGAGAAGTTGCTGGAGCGGCGATTGCGGACGGCAAGCTGCTTACCAACCCAGCGGGCCTTCCAGAAGTAGATGTACGACCGGCTTTTGTTGTACTTCGCCGGCACGGCTGAGGGAGCGTCCCGAATTCTGTGTAAACGGACAGATGTAGTGCAAATAGAGCAAATTATCTCAAGGGAGCGGTCTCGTGTTCAGGGAGACCGCTCCCTTGGCGTCATATTAGCGGTAGAGATGC
>Ga0129309_1001048_pt1 | contig 16178 bp, 11 predicted proteins | sample L1105metagenome_FD_94439 | JGI IMG/M metagenome (GOLD analysis project Ga0129309, IMG submission 94439) | Ring-tailed lemur group fecal microbial communities from Wisconsin, USA - L1105 metagenome | ecosystem: Host-associated > Mammals > Digestive system > Large intestine > Fecal | place: USA...
AATTTTCAGCTTTTATCTGGAAAAACGCCTGTTCGTGGCCGCACACCGGGCATTTTTGCGGCGCCTTCTTTCCAATATGAATATATCCGCATTTGCGGCACTGCCAGATCATATCTCCGTCTCTTGAGAATACGATTCCGTCTGCCACATTCGAAAGAAGCTTGCGGTAACGCTGTTCATGCTCTTTTTCCACCTGCGCTACCAGCTCAAATTTACGGGCAATTTCTTCAAATCCTTCTTCGTGCGCCTCTTTAGCCATGCGGCTGTACATCTCAGTCCATTCAAAATTTTCTCCGTTGGCAGCCGCCAGAAGATTTTCTTTCGTATGGTCCAGCTCGCCGCCGCTGATGTATTTAAACCATTGTTTCGCATGGGCGCGCTCGTTTTCTGATGTTTCTTCAAAGATTGCCGCGATCTGCTGATAGCCGTCTTTCCGCGCGATACCCGCGTAATAGCTGTATTTATTGGTCGCCATACTCTCGCCGGCAAACGCTTCCAGCAGGTTTTTTTCTGTTTTGCTTCCTTTTAATTCCATGAAATACCTCCTTTTCTTTATTGGAAAGTATTTCCGGAATTTTCTATTCTATTCTAATATGGTTTTGTTTTGGAAAGGTTTTCGTCATAAATATATCCCTTTACGCCGTTAAAGCTCACCGGCGCCCAGCCATTGATGGAATCGCCCGTGACGATCACGCTGTAGCCCTGCGGTACTCCTCCGATGATCGCTCCTTCCATGGAAGCCGCGTTGCGGATATTCAGCCCGTACATCGCATACATGACCGTGCCTCTCACCGGCATCCCGTCCGTAGCCAGCTCACGCATGCGCTGCAGCATAAAAGCAATATTCGTATCCTCTATCTGACTGAGCGTGTTCGGATTAAATCTGTCTGCGTCGATCGTTCCGGTATACCAGTCAAAACTGTCAAAATAATCCTGAACGCTCTGCAGGTTAAACCTGCGGTGATGTCTCGCATATATCTCGTTGATCGCCATCTGAAGCTGGTTGGCATCCAGATCCCTTATATCGCGGTCCGTCAAAAGCCGTTCGGAGCTCTCCTCCAGAATGAAATCGCTCTCCTCGTCAATCTCTCCCAGTTCATCCCAGAACTCCTCTTCAAGGATTTCTATTCCGTCTTCTTCCGCATCGGCAGCCCCTTCGCCCGGATTCGTGATCTCAATGTTGGCGATAATCCACGGAACATCTTCCTGCATCGAGCGGTATTCTTCCACTACCTCCTCGTCATCTTCCGGATAAGCCTGAAAATCTGTGGGCTGCGTTACATAGTAAAGCCCCTCTTCGCCGTCCCCGATGATCTGATAATTCGGCAGATAATCCTCAAAATCATGATTTGCCGAACAGATGATGCTGAAAAGCGTTCCGCCCCAACTGTAGTCGTCCGCTAAAGCTGCGTCCATAGATGCGGACTGGTAAAAAATAACCTCCGGTCCAAATACCTCAAAGCCATAACAGCCGCCCCATGACGCGGGCAGCGTCACATTGATCTCTTTAAAATCAAAGACCTCGTCGCCGTTTTCATCAAACCATGAACCATACTGCCAGATATCCTCCGACACTTCCGCCGCTGCAGGCGCTGCCGCAGCAGCCGTCATCGCCGCAGTCAGTATTACTGCCGCCAGTTTTCTGTTCATCCTCAATCCCCCTTTTCTCTTACCGGATTCCTGCGCGCGAACCGGCTGCCGACAGCAAATTTCTATCCGCGGGCCGCACCTCTTCGCGCGCAGTGCGTTTCCGTATCACAGGAGACACAGCTTCCCGTAACAAAAAAACGCAGTATTCTCTTCTTTAAGAATACTGCGCCTTTTAGGATTTGTCAAATCACTGTTTATTTAGCTTTGATTACTACTTTGTCCAGATGCCAGATCTCATCAACATACTGCTGGATCGTTCTGTCAGACGTAAATTTACCGCTGCAGGCAGTATTGAGCATAGCCATCCTTGCCCATCTTTCCTCATCACGGTATGCCTCTTCCACTTTTCTCTGTGCCTCTGCATAGGAACGGAAGTCTGCAAGGATAAAGTAAGTGTCGGCACGGTCGCTGGATTTTGTGTTCAGCAGGGAATCATAAATATCACGGAATCTTTCCGGATCATCCGGAGCATATTCCCCGTTGATCAACTGCATCAGCACGCGGCGGATATCCTGATCGCTGTTGAAGATGTTTTCCGGATAGTAACCGCCATTGTTTTCGTAATTGATGACTTCATCAGAAGACATACCGAAGATGAACGCATTTTCTGCGCCGACTTCTTCTACGATCTCCACGTTTGCTCCGTCCATGGTTCCAAGTGTCGGAGCACCGTTCAGCATAAATTTCATGTTGCCTGTACCGGATGCTTCTTTTGATGCAGTAGATATCTGCTCGGATACATCTGCTGCTGCAAAGATCATCTCCGCATTGGATACACGGTAGTCTTCAATAAAGACAACCTTCAGTTTGCCGTTGATGGATGCGTCATTATTAATTACATCTGCCACGGAATTGATCAGCTTGATCGTCAGTTTCGCACGTCTGTAGCCGGCCGCCGCTTTTGCACCGAAAATGAATGTTCTCGGATAGAAATCCATTTCCGGATGGTCTTTGATCTGGTTGTACAGATACATGACATGCAGAATATTTAAAAGCTGGCGTTTGTACTCATGGAGTCTCTTAACCTGCACATCAAAGATAGAACGCGGGTCAACTTCCACGCCATTATGTTCCAGAATATATTTTGCCAGACGGATCTTGTTCTGGTATTTGATATTCATGAACTCCTGCTGCGCCTTCTTGTCATCCACATATACTTTCAGTTTTGCGATCTGCGGCAGGTCCGTGATCCACTCATCACCGATATGGTCTGTCACCCATTTTGCCAGAAGCGGGTTTCCATGAAGCAGGAAACGTCTCTGTGTGATACCGTTTGTCTTGTTGTTGAATTTCTCCGGCATCATCTCATAGAAATCTCTCAGCTCCTGTTTTTTAAGGATTTCCGTATGAAGCTGCGCAACGCCGTTTACGGAGTAGCCTGCTGCGATAGCCAGATGCGCCATCTTAACCTGTCCGTCAAAGATGATCGCCATCTTGCGGATCTTTTCAAAATTGCCCGGATATTTCGCTTCGATCTCCGCTACAAAACGGCGGTTGATCTCTTCGATGATCTGGTAAATACGCGGAAGCAGTCTGGAGAACAGCTCGATCGGCCATTTTTCCAAAGCCTCTGCCATGATCGTATGGTTTGTATAAGCACATGTCTTTGTGGTTATATCCCATGCTTCTTCCCATGTCAGGCCTTCCTCGTCAAGCAGAATACGCATTAATTCTGCCACTGCCACGGTCGGATGCGTATCGTTGAGCTGGAACGTTGCCTTCTCATAGAATTTATGGATATCACTGTGTTTCTTTTTATATTTTTCGATGGCAGCCTGCACACTTGCGGAAATAAAGAAATACTGCTGTTTCAGACGCAGCTCTTTACCTGCATAATGATTGTCGTTCGGATAAAGCACCTCAACAATATTGCGGGCAAGGTTTGCCTGTTCTACCGCTTTGCGGTAATCGCCCTTGTCAAAGGAGTCAAGCTGGAAGTCACTGATCGCTTCCGCATCCCAGATACGCAGGGTATTTACGATCTTGTTGTTATATCCCACGATCGGAAAATCATACGGGATCGCACGTACGGACTGGTATCCTTCCTGAATGAATTTATTGCGTCCTGTACTCTGGTCGTACTCAACACGTACATAACCGCCGAATTTTACTTCTTTTGCATATTCCGGACGGCGCAGCTCAAACGGATTTCCGTCTTTCAGCCAGTTATCCGGCACTTCCACCTGATATCCGTCTTCGATCTTCTGTTTGAACATACCGTAGCGGTAACGGATACCGCATCCGTATGCCGGATATCCCAGAGATGCAAGAGAATCAAGGAAACATGCTGCCAGACGTCCGAGTCCGCCGTTTCCAAGCGCTGCATCCGGTTCCTGATCCTCGATCACATTAAGGTCAAATCCGATCTCTTCCAGAGCCGCTTTTACTTCATTGTACTCTGTCAGGTTGATCAGGTTGTTTCCGAGCGCACGTCCCATAAGAAACTCCATGGACATGTAGTACACATATTTGGGATCATCTTTTTCATACTGTTCCTGTGTTTTGAGCCAGTTATCAATGATCGTGTCTTTGATCGTGTAAGACACTGCCTGAAAAATCTGCTGCTGTGTTGCTTCATCCAGATTTTTACGGTAAAGCGCCTTTACATTTGCCTTTACGTCAGCGATAAATTCTTTTTTGTTAAATTTCTTTGCTGCCATGTTTCTCCTTTCTTTGGCCGAATGGCCATCTGGTATCCCCGGAGGGGATTTCTCCTTTCTTTGGCCGGATGGCCATCTGGTATCCCTACTGTTTCTCAACCGCCATCGTTACTTTCTCGCCGTTAATGCTCCATTCTTTTTCATAGCCTTTCGTACTGCCGAGAATAATCTCGTCTGCCAGTACTTCGGATTTAATCTGTTCCCCGTTTTTCCTGAGGATTTCTTCAATCTTCTCATTGCCTGCAGCGGAAATAACGATTCTGTCTGTCACTTCAAAGCCGGCCTCTTTCCTCATTGTCTGTACTTTGCTGACCAGCTCTCTGACAAAGCCTTCTTCAACCAGTTCCGGCGTCAGCGTGGTCTCAAGCACAACTGTTATGTCATTATCCTGTTCTGTCACATAGCCTTCGGACTGTGCCGTCTCAATGAGCAAGTCCGCTTCTGATAATACAACAGATTCGCCGTTAATGTCAAGATGAATTGCTCCCGTGGTTCTCAGCTCAGCCATGGCCTTCTGTCCGTCCAGTGCCGGAAGCGCCTGACGGATGCCGCCGAGGAGTTTTCCGTATTTCGGTCCTACCGTCTTAAGCTGCGGTTTAAAGGTATAAGAAACAAAGTTTTCTACATCATCACTGAACGTAACTTTCTTCGTATTCAACTCGTCGCGGATGATGTCTGAGAAATACTCTGACAACTGCTGCGGAGCTTTTACAAACATATTTGCGATCGGCTGACGGTTCTTGATATTGGCAGCGTTTCTTGCCGCACGTCCCATAACGACGATCTTAAGGACCTCATCCATGTTTGCTTCCAGTTCTTTATCAATATATGCGGTATCCGCAACCGGGAAATCACATAAATGCACGCTTTCCGGCGCTTCTTTGTCAATGCTGCATACCAGATTGCGGTAAATCTCCTCTGTCATAAACGGGATCATCGGAGCTGCCGCTTTTGCCACGTTTACCAGCGCTGTATACAGGGTCATGTAGGCATTGATCTTATCCTGCTCCATGCCTTTTGCCCAGAAACGCTCACGGCTGCGGCGCACATACCAGTTGCTCATATCGTCTACAAATTCCTGCAGGGCTCTCGCCGTCTCCGGAATACGGTAGCTGCCAAGGCAGTTATCCACCGTCTGGATCATCGTATTCATCTTTGACAGAAGCCATTTGTCCATGACAGGCAGCTTGTCGTAATCCAGCGTATATTTTGTTGCGTCAAAATTGTCAATATTCGCGTAAAGGACAAAGAATGCATAGGTGTTCCACAGGGTTCCCATGAATTTGCGCTGTCCTTCCTGCACAGCTTTTCCGTGGAAACGGTTCGGCAGCCACGGCGCACTGTTAATATAGAAGTACCAGCGGATCGCGTCTGCTCCGTAAGTCTCAAGGGCTTCAAACGGATCCACCGCATTTCCCTTGGATTTACTCATCTTCTGTCCGTTCTCATCCTGTACATGTCCAAGAACAATCACGTTCTCGTAAGGCGCCTTGTTGAACAGCAGGGTTGATTCTGCCAGCAGGGAGTAGAACCATCCGCGTGTCTGGTCTACCGCCTCGGAGATAAACTGTGCCGGGAACTGCTGCTCAAATAATTCTTTATTTTCAAACGGATAGTGGTGCTGTGCAAACGGCATCGCTCCTGAGTCAAACCAGCAGTCGATCACTTCCGGTACACGGTGCATGGGCTTGCCGCACTTCGGACATTTTACTGTGATCTCATCAATATACGGGCGATGCAGTTCCACTGTCTTTGCCGCCTCATTGCCGCTCATCTCAAAAAGCTCCTGACGGCTTCCGATGGAGTGCTGGTGTCCGCACTCTTCACATTCCCAGATATTCAGCGGTGTACCCCAGTAACGGTTACGGGAAATACCCCAGTCCTGAACGTTTTCCAGCCATGCGCCGAAACGGCCGGAACCGATTCCTTCCGGAATCCAGTTGATCGTCTTATTGTTGCGGAGCAGATCCTCTTTTACCGCAGTCATCTTAATGAACCATGATTCGCGTGCATAGTAGATCAGCGGTGTATCGCATCTCCAGCAGTGCGGATATTCATGCTCAAACTTCGGAGCGTCAAAAAGTTTTCCCTCTTTTTCCAGATCTTCCAGGATCGGTTTGTCTGCTTTTTTTACAAACAGGCCCGCATACGGCGTGTCTTCCGTCATCTCGCCTTTTCCGTTTACAAACTGTACAAACGGCAGGTCATAATTTCTTCCGATACGGCCGTCGTCTTCACCGAATGCCGGTGCGATATGAACGATACCGGTACCGTCTGACATCGTTACATAGTTATCGCATGTAACAAAATGTCCTTTTTTATGCTGCTTTGCGGCAGACTCCCCTGCACATGCAAACAGCGGCTCATATTCGCGGTATTCCAGATCTTTTCCGGTATATGTTTCCAGCACTTCATATGCCTTTACACCGTTTTCTTCATCTGCCAGCTTTCCAAGCACGGTATCCAGCAGCGCCTGTGCCATATAATAGGTATATCCGTCTGCCGCTTTTACCTTGCAGTAGGTTTCATCCGGGTTCACGCAGAGCGCAACGTTGGACGGAAGTGTCCACGGTGTTGTGGTCCATGCAAGGAAATATGCGTCCTCGCCTTTTGCCTTAAAGCGCACGATCGCAGAGCGCTCTTTTACCGTCTTGTAGCCCTGTGCCACTTCCTGTGCGGACAGCGGCGTTCCGCAGCGCGGGCAGTAAGGAACGACTTTAAAGCCCTTGTAGAGCAGTCCTTTCTCCCAGATCTGTTTCAGCGCCCACCACTCAGACTCGATATAATCGTCATGGTATGTTACATACGGGTCATCCATATCAGCCCAGAAACCGACCGTGCCGGAGAAATCCTCCCACATGCCTTTGTATTTCCAGACGCTTTCCTTACATTTGTCGATAAACGGAACCAGTCCGTACTCTTCTATCTGTTCTTTTCCGTCAAGTCCCAGAAGCTTTTCCACTTCCAGTTCTACCGGAAGACCATGCGTATCCCAGCCGGCCTTACGCGGAACCATATTTCCTTTCATGGTCTGGTATCTTGGGATCATGTCCTTGATAACACGTGTCAGTACATGGCCGATATGCGGTTTTCCGTTTGCTGTAGGCGGCCCGTCATAAAATGTATAGGTCGGGCCTTCCTTGCGGTTTTCCATACTCTTCTCAAAAATGTGGTTTTCTTTCCAGAATTTCTCGATGTTCTTCTCTCTGTCCACAAATTTCAGATCAGTTGAAACTTTGTTGTACATAATATTCTCCTTTCTGCTAATAAAAAGAATCCTGCGCATCCTCGCGGAGCGTTTTTTTCGTGGGAAACGCGGTTCCTGTAAATAGAATCCTGCTCGCAGGATTCTCCGCGCCGAGCGTGGTCGCCTGCGACATACTTCATTTTCACGCGAGTGCGCATCCTCGCGGAGCGCTTTTTTTCGTGGGAAACGCGGTTTCCTATAACAAAAAAGCCTCCCGTCCGTAAAAGGACGAGAAGCCTCGCTGTACCACCTTATTACAACATACTATCATACGCGCTCCCTGTAACGGAGGAGTTCCGTCAGAATCTACTCGCACCGGCCGCCCCGGCTTTCAACCCTGCTGCTCAGAAGTGATCTTCCATCTGCACTACTCATACCGGGCTCGCACCTTCCCCGGCTCGCTGGCATATTTCCTGCAAATATACTCTCTTCGTCCACGCTTTCTATCATTTAACGTACCTAATATAACGTAAGACTAAAAGAAAGTCAAGGGGTTTTGCGCCATCTAAGGCGTTTAGCCATACCGGTTTCAGGCGAAGACATATTTGTGCAGCCGTTCCAGCGCTTCCTGGAGCATCGCCTTTGGCAATGCCACATTCATTCGTATGCCGCAGGGACTGTGGAACTGTCTGCCGTCCTGCCAGATCACCCCGACTTCCACACCGGCGCGCTGCACCTGATCAATGGTCTGATGATGTTTCTCGCACCACTCGCTGCAGTCCAGCAGAAGCATATACGTTCCCTGTGCCTTTGCCGCCGACACCCCTTCAAAATTTTCTGTAATATATTCATGCGCATACTCAATATTTTCCGTCAGGACCTGACACAGTTCGTCTGTCCATTCCGCGCCCTGAGGACTGTAAGCGCCGAGCAGGGCGTACATCGACAGAACGTTCATCGAATTGTAATGCGACAGGGAGGATTCTTTCAGAACCCTGTCACGGATCCGCGGATTATATATGATATGGTAGCTTCCGATCAGCCCCGCAAGATTAAATGTTTTTGACGGCGCATACAGTGCCACGGTCCGCATTTTCGCATCTTCAGAAACAGTCTGAAGCGGAATATGTTTCCGGCCGCCCAGTATAATATCCGACCAGATCTCATCCACCACGACCATCACATCATATTTTGCAAACAGTTCCATTACTTTTTCCAGTTCCCAGCGCTCCCATACTCTGCCGCACGGATTATGCGGAGAACAGAATACAGCCGCATGAATATGCTGTTCCGAAAGCTTCTTTTCCATATCTTCAAAATCCATCCGCCAGATCCCGTCCTCATCTCTTTTTAACGGGCTGTGCACAATATGATAGCCGTTGTTTTCAAGACTCGACGTAAATCCGATGTAAGTCGGAGAATGGAGCAGCACCTTATCTCCTTTGGAACAAAATACGTTCAGTGCACTGATCAGGCCGCCCAGCACGCCGTTCTCATATCCGATACACTCGCTTGTCAGCCCCTGTACCCCATGACGCTTTTCCTGCCAGCGGATAACCGCATCATAATACTCTTTCCTCGGATCAAAATACCCGTACAGCGGATGCTTTGTTCGCTCAATAATTTTTTCCGGTACGCTCGGAACAGTCGCAAAATTCATATCCGCGACCCACATGGGAATCTTTGTAAAGCCCTCTTTCACCTGTATATCCTTGTACGGAATCGTTTCCACCGCGATCGCATCCATCCCCATCCTGTCTATCCGGTCCGTAAAATTGTACTTCATATAACTTTCCTCCATATATTTACTTCCATTGCCATCTGATGGCTCTGCAACAATTATACCGCAGAACAGACTGAATCTCAACAAAAAACAGGTGGACATTTTTCTTATAATCGTTTATAATGGTTAAAAATGATAGTTATACTATCAAATTTTGGAGGGTAAAATGGAAACTTTAAATGCATGGCAGAGAAACGCTAAAATCCGCACGGAAAGGATTTTGACCGCAGCGCTGGCACTGTTTTGTGAAAGAGGCATCGAGGATACTTCCATCGAGGATGTTGCAAAAGAAGCCCGGACAGGACCGGCTACTATCTACCGTTATTTCGAGACAAAGGCGCAGCTTGCCGTTTCCGGCGCCCGGTTTTACTGGGAACGGACCGCCCGGAAGTACATAAAAACTTTTGAGAGTCCCCTGTATAAAGCCGCAAACGGAAAAGAAAAAATGACCTGTATCTTTGAAATTTTTACAGAAATATTTGAAAAAGAATTTGATTTTCTGAAATTTCTTTATGAGTTTGACGCTTTTGTAATGAAGTACCGGATTCCCAGAGAACGTCTGGACGAATACGAAGCAGGGATATTAAATCTGAAGTCTTATATAACCGATGCCCTTGAACAGGGCCTCGCAGACGGCACCCTGCACTTTCAGTACAGTGTGGATGAACTGTATTTTTCACTGACGCATACAATGCTCAGCCTCATGCAGAAGCTGGCGGCAAACGGGCGTATGCTCAGCTCCGACGACCGGGTGGAGCTGGCGCTTCAGGTGCGGATTGCCGGAGAACTGCTTTTAAAAGGTCTGGAACAGGACTGACACGCAAAAAATAGAAGAGAAAAGGAGAGAGAATGTTATGAAGAAACTTACTAAAGGAAAAATCTGGCTTTTTGCAGTAGGACAGTTTGGATGGGCTCTGCTTTCAGGGATCATTTCCAACTGGCTGGTGTATTTTTACCAGCCGGACGAGACAGCCATCTCACAGGGCCAGACTGTGTTTATTCCACAGGGTCTGGTCGTTCTGGGAATTTTTACGGTCATCGGAGCGATCACCGCATTCGGCCGCATTTTTGATGCGGTTACAGACCCCCTGATCGCGTCATGGTCGCACCGCTGCAAATCCAAAGACGGCAGGCGTATACCTTTTCTGAAATGGGCCTCCCTTCCGCTGGCACTCTCAACCATACTTGTTTTCTGGTCCCCTGTAACTGAAAAAAGCTGGATAAACGCAGCGTTTCTGTTTCTGATGGTGATGGTGTACTATCTCTCGATCACGGCATATTGTACCCCGTATAACGCACTGATCCCGGAACTCGGACATACCCAGCAGGAACGGCTCAATATATCTACCGTTATTTCTTTTACGTTTATTGCAGGAACCGCGGTAGCATATCTTGCACCGATGATATGGGGTGCTTTTATCCCCTCCTTCGGACGTGTCAGTTCCATAAGGCTTACATTTACAGTGATGGCCGTTATTGCATTTTTCTGCATGCTCGTTCCCGTGTTCTCGATCAAAGAAAAAGATTATGTCCGCACGGTGCCAACGGAAGACACTGCCTTCCGCTCGCTTGCGGCTACCTTTAAAAACAGGGAATTCCGTAAATTTGTCGGTTCCGATATTTTGTACTGGATAGCGATCACAATGTTCCAGACCGGCCTTCCGTTTTTTGTGACAAGCCTTCTGAAACTCCCCGAAACGCTTACCACACTGTATTTTGTCGGCATGACGGCACTGTCGCTGGTATTTTATATTCCGATCAACAAACTGGCCGGAAAACTCGGTAAGAAGAAGCTGATGCTCTCTGCTTTCGCCGTCTTCAGCCTCTGCTATTTTTACACAGGTTTTCTGGGAAAGATCGGAGCCGTCCCGGCAGAGATCCAAGGTGTGCTTCTTACAGTGGCGGCGGCTTTTCCCATGGCAGTCTTCGGCATTTTGCCGCAGGCTGTAGTCGCAGATATTGCGCAGAGCGACTCCATCGTTTCCGGCAGCAACCGCGAGGGAATGTTTTACGCAGCAAGAACCTTCGCCTTTAAAATGGGACAGAGCCTCTCCATGCTGCTGTTTACGGCAGTCTCCACCATCGGCGCCGGAAGCGGCAGGGGCTACCGGATCGCCGCGTTTACAGCGGCCGGCTTCTGCGTATTCGGAGGGCTTGTATTTGCATTCTATAATGAGCAGAAAATTAATCAGATGATTCAGGAGGATTGACCGTGCGGGAATTAATTCTGTCAGAAGCAAACTACAGGGAAACTATGGACACTGTGGTAAAGCCATATCTTGAGAAACGTAAGACACAGCTCTGGCCGGAGCGTGAACCCGGACAAAAGATACACTGTGTCTGTTATACTGCGGACCGCGCCAAAGGTGTGGTCCTGATCTCCCATGGTTTTACGGAAACGGCGGAAAAATATCCGGAGTGCTGCTATTATTTTTTAAAGAACGGTTATCATGTGTACTGTTTGGAGCACTGCGGCCACGGTCACAGCTACCGTCTGACAGACGATCCGTATCTGGTACACACGGACTGCTTTGAAAGATATGCAGATGATCTCCTGTTTACGGCGGCGCAGGCCAAAGAAAGCCATCCAAAGCTTCCTCTTTTTCTTTATGCACACTCCATGGGAGGCGGTATCGGAGCTGCGGCGGCTGCCAGACAACCGGAACTGTTTAAAAAAATCGTTCTGACATCACCCATGATCCGTCCTTCAACCGGACAGGTTCCATGGACGCTTGCCAGATTCATTGCCGGCGCATGCTGCGCGGCAGGAAAAGACAAATGTTATATTATGGGACAGACTGGCTATTCAGGGCCCGAAACGTTTGAAGAAAGCGCATCCGCTTCCCGGGAGCGTTTTGATTATTATCAGGAAAAACGCAGCGCTAACCGGTTATATCAGATGAACGCAGCATCCTACGGATGGCTGAAAAGCGCCGCAAAGCTCAACAGATATCTCATCACAGAAGGATGGAAAAAGATAACGGCACCGGTCCTTCTGTTTCAGGCGGAGAGGGAGGATTTCGTCTCGAAGCGCGAACAGGAGCGTTTTGTACGGAAGCTGAACCGCCGGGGAAATGCTGCGCTTATAAAAGTTCCCCAAACAAAACATGAAATCTTTTTTTCTCATAGTAACGTGCTGAAACGCTACTGGGAAAAGATCTTTGCGTTTCTGGAGGATTGACTCTGGGGATGTCGCAAAACGCAGTTGGTGCACAAGCTCAGGTATTTAGCTCAATGGACATGTACCATAACTTGTGACTTTCTACTATTTTGCGACACCCTCATTATTTTATAAACTGTTTATTGCTTTTTCACGCCAGATTCGCTATACTTTTGTTTGTATTGTATATTTCATAAAAAGAGGTGCTGTTATGAGTCGTTTTTTTAATATGGAAAGTCCGTTCTTTCAGTTTTTATCCCGTGTGGCAGATGTCATGCTGCTAAATATCGTTTTTCTGGTTACCTGTATTCCGATTTTTACCATCGGCGCTGCATGGACGGCCCTGTATTACACAACCCTGAAAATGGTTCGCAACGAAGAATCTTACATAGTGCGCGGCTATTTTAAATCTTTCAAAGAGAACTTTAAACAGGCTACCATCATGTGGCTGATCGTCCTCGCATTTATGGTAATCCTCTTTCTTGATTATAACATCATCACTACTATGACGGGTCCGGTAGCTACCTTCTTCCGTATTGCGACAACAGCAGTCGGTTTTTTGTGGGCGATTGAACTGCTTTACCTCTTCCCGGTACTTGCAAGATTTTATAATACAACTAAAAACACATTTATCAATGCACTCCTGATGTCCATACGCCATCTTCCGCAGACGATCATCATGCTGGTAATTTTGGGAGGATCCGTATTCATTACCCTTTTAAATGCCTATACAGTTGTTTACGGAAGCCTTTTCTGGCTTATGTTCGGGTTCGCCCTGATCGCGCTTGTCAACTCATGGTTTCTGGTAAAGATATTTGACAACTACACTCCAAAGACGGAGGAAAGCGAGGAAACAGAAGACCCGTACAGCTATCAGCCGGATACTTCTGTATTCAAAAACATCGGAACCCCGCTCCCGGAACAAAAAGACGAACCGTGACCATTTCTATTGATGAAATTCCCGCCGTTGTTCTATTGTATTATTTTAAAATTTATTCGAAGGCCGGCGCACAGCCGGCCTCAGACTAACAGAATTGTTTCAGATCATCAGAACTGATCATATGTGATATTTTTCATACATTTGCTGAAGAAGTTCTTCATTCTCGCCCACTTCCGCAAGCCGGTCTGTTTCATTTGCCTGCACCATGGCTGCAACGAGTTTCATAAAGCGTCTTCTCTCCGCTGCCTGTTCGGTTTGCATTTTCTGCTCCATTTCATTTTGTAATTCATCCCGCAACTCTGTCCGCAGTTCAGCCTGCAACTCTGTCCGCAGTTCCGTCTGCAACACTGTCCGCAATTCAGCCCGCATGTCTTCCTGAATATCCCGCAAATATTCTTCCATTGTCATATAGTGCTCCCTCCAGCGTCTGCTCTTTTTTAACGCCTGTACTTTTCCATGCAGTTTCTCCAGAGAGCCATCTCCCATAGTCCTCACATAATCATCATTGCTGTTTTCCACATAATGCAGAAAATTGATCAGCTCCGGCGGTACCTCCTCATCATTTGTACCTTTTGTATTGAGAAAGATCCTGCAGGTTTCATCTCCAAGCGGGAAATTCCTCTCAAGACAGCGCTGTTCAAAGGTATACCGGTACAGTTTATCCTCAAAAGGATCAAACGTACATATGAAAATGATGTATGTGGGCTTCAGCGCATCAAATTCCTCTCCCGGTTTCAGTGCACTGATATCAATCTCGGCCTGATGGAACCGGCTTCGTTTAGGCAGCCTGGCCTTGTCCTTATTCTGCATCTCCAGATTATATCCTACCTCTACCTCATCCGCTGCATAAACATCCAGACGGATACTGCGAAAGTCGGCATTATATAAAATGCTGTGCTCCACATGTACTTTTACACTGGGAAGTGTTCTTCCCAAAATAACCTCCAGGATCATCCGGCAGGTTTCTTCATCCTCCAGCGCCGCTGCAAAGAGAAACGCATTGTTTAAAGTAAACGACAAATAAATTTGCCGTTTACTTTAAACCCTCCGGTGATGCGCACGATTTTTGCAAGGAAGATTCTGCGTTAACACGCAGCAAAAATCGGCGCAGGAAACGTCATAAAGAAAAAATTTATGACGTTTCCTATAAATTTAATTCTTCAAATTTCTTTTCTGCCACGTATTTCCTTTCCATAGAATCATGGCGGGGAAATTTCACATTTTCACTATATCACATTATATCGAATTATGCAATACTTTTCTTATTAAAATCACATAACATATGTGTTTATATAAAGTCTTCCCTGAACGGGGTGAAGATATCCAGCGTGACGCCATCTTCAAGCGCCAGCAGGCCATGAGGTACATTTGCCTCTACGTAAAAGCACTCGCCCGGTCCCAGAACCTGTTTCTCACCGTTTACATTCGCCTCATAAGTGCCGCTGATAATGTAACCGCACTGGCGATGCGGATGACTGTGGACCGTGCCTTCCTGTCCCTTCTTCCATTTCAGCTCCACGACCATCATATCGTCTATGTAACCCTTGATGGTGCGGACGCTCCCGTTTTCCAGTGTTACCGTCTGGCAATCCTTTTCTTTAATAAACATCTTTTTATTCTCCCTTCTTTTTTATTTCATCTATGATATCCATATAATCGCCGCAGTATTTTTCATATACCCCTGCCACGGCTTCCTTAAACTTTTCTTTTTCTTCTTTTGAAACCTCTATGATCTCAGCCCCGCCTTCAACGGCCCAGTGCATGGACTGACGCTCCTGCTGCTTCCAGATACGCCGCTCCATCCTGGCCGATTCTTCAGCACACTCCCGGATAATCTGCCGGTCCTCATCCGAAAGCTTTTCCCATGTGCTCTGTGAGATCAACTGCATTTCCGGCACTCTGGCATGCTCGTCAATCGTATAGTATCTGGCAACCTCATAATGATGCATGGATTCATAAGACGGCCAGTTATTTTCCGCACCGTCCGTCAGTCCGCGCTGCAGATAAGAATAAACTTCACTGTACGGGGTCTGTATGGCAACGGCTCCCAGCGCTTCTACCATGTCCGACATCATCTCCGATTCCTGAACACGGATCGTCATGCCCTGCAGATCCTCCAGACAGGTAATTTTCTTAGCGGAAGTATAAAAATTCCGCACTCCGGCGTCGTACCATGAAAGCCCTACCAGCCCGGCTTCCTGAGCCAGTTCGAGAAACTCGTCCCCGATCTCCCCGTCCAGAACCTTCCACATATGTGCTGCATCCTCATAGAGATACGGCATCTGCAGGACATTCATCTGCGGTATGATCTCCGCAAGCTGGGAGAGAGAAACTCTCGCGAAATCAATCCCGCCGTACTGCATCTGTTTCAGCACATCTTTTTCTGCTCCGAGCACCGCTTCCGGCTGTACAAGGATCTGGATCCTCCCCCCTGTCCGCTCTTCGACCAGCTCTGCAAAGCGGTTTGCTCCGCGGGTCGTCGGATAATCCGCCGCCTGATTTTCCGCATAATTTAAAACATATTCCGGAACCGCCGCATCCGGCCTGTTAATATGCCAGATTACTCCGACGCCTAATCCGCAAGCCAGCAGCGCTCCGGCTGTCATCCATATTTTTTTCCTCATGCCTTCCCACTCTTTCCAAGAACATGGTTACGGTACTCACTCGGTGTCTCTCCGACGGTACGTTTAAATACTCTGGTAAAATAATTCGAATCATGAAAGCCTACCTGCGTACAGATATCCTTGATATTCACAGATACATCCAGCAAAAGCTTTTTGGCTTTCTCCACACGGAAC
>Ga0129309_1001050_pt1 | contig 16174 bp, 12 predicted proteins | sample L1105metagenome_FD_94439 | JGI IMG/M metagenome (GOLD analysis project Ga0129309, IMG submission 94439) | Ring-tailed lemur group fecal microbial communities from Wisconsin, USA - L1105 metagenome | ecosystem: Host-associated > Mammals > Digestive system > Large intestine > Fecal | place: USA...
ACAGCATGTCGTCGGTCAGGACCACGCCCATTCCGCCCTCCATGGGGCTCAGTGCAAGCACGTCCATGGCCTCCCCCGCTTTGACCAGCATGGCCCAGGAGTACCCCTCGGGCAGCTCGCCGCATACCAGCAGGGTCCGGGACAGGTTGTCGTACTGCCGGGCGAGGACACCATCACGAGGCGCAGTCAGCTGCCAGTCTTTGAATACGATCATATTTCCTCATCCTCCTCACCCTAAGTGACAGGCCATTTTTGTGAGACATTCAAGTACACATATCGTTTCATTTTTTACACCGTCCAAAGGCCTGCACCCACCGCGCCAACGGCCAGCATCAGGTCCTTCACGATGCATATATACAGGATAATTGGTGGCCAGTTTGTCTCAGCAGGTAGTTTTTTTCACCGCCGCGGTAATGACGTTGGTGGTGTCCACCCGCGCGAAGATGATGGTTCTCCGCACATCCATATTGAGGTTTTCCATGGTTTATTCCTCTATTGCGTCCCCACCGGACCCATTTGCTGAATCCGATAATGCCTTTCTCAGGTACATAACAGGTACATAATAAGTAACTCCCGGACGAAGAAGGCCAGGGCCACGCCCTTTTCCAGGCTGGAAATGCAGTGTTTTGTCATCTTCGCAGCATGGGCACACATTCCGAAAGGGAAAATCAAGGTGGAGGAGTTCATGCAGTGAATGGAGAATTCCTTCCCGACTGGATATCGAACATATAAAAATTCCTCCTGCATGAACAAAAGCGTTCATACAAGAGGAATTCTCTTTTATAATGAAATTATGGCAGAAATTTTGAATACAGTATCAAAACAGTATCATTTTCCGTTTAAATATTCAGAAACTTCAATGTTCCCAATGATTTTTCCGATGTTCTGCCTTATCGCCACTTTAGCCTCAGGCTTTGATTTAGAGTGATAAAATGTACTTTCAGTTTACCCTTTGTCAAATAATTCACGTATTTCAGGGTTTCCAGAGCGTCCACAACTTTTTTGTAGCCGTTTTGCAGCCACGGGCAGATTCACCTCAAATCCCGTGGCTGCTGCTGAAAAAGGATGAATAACAAAAAACGGTCTTGCTGATTTTCAGAATCAACAAGACCGTTTTTCTATGCTCCTCACAAACCCGTTGTACCTGCAAGCCAGTGACTACCTGGCAACAAGTAAAACAAATCAGTTTAGAGCGTTGGTTATCAAATTGTTATCAAAAGGCAAAAGGAAACCCCAAAAGCCCAGTGTTTCCAAGGCTTTTGGGGTTCGGTTAATTATTCCCACTCGATTGTGGCAGGCGGCTTGCTGGTGATGTCATAGCAGATGCGGTTGATACCCTTGACCTCGTTGACGATGCGGACCGAGATTTTGTCCAGCACCTCGTAGGGGATGCGGGCCCAGTCGGCGGTCATGAAATCGCTGGTGGTGACGGCACGTAGGGCCAGGGTGTAGTCATAAGTCCGGCCGTCGCCCATGACGCCCACAGAGCGGCTGTCGGTGAGGACCGCAAAGTACTGGTTCAGATTCTTGTCCTCGCCGGCTTTAGCAATCTCGTCCCGGAAGATGAAATCGGCTTCCCGCAGCAGGTCGGCCTTGGCCTTGGTGATGTCACCGATGATCCGGATGGCCAAACCGGGACCGGGGAAGGGCTGACGGCTGACCAGGTACTCAGGCAGACCCAGCTCGCGGCCCAGCTGACGGACTTCGTCCTTAAACAGCAGGCGCAGGGGCTCGATGATCTCCTTAAAGTCCACGAAGTCAGGCAGGCCGCCCACGTTGTGGTGACTCTTGATGACGGCGGCGTTTCCGGCGCCGGACTCGATCACGTCGGGATAGATAGTACCCTGGGCCAGGAAGTCCACGGCACCCACCTTCTTGGCCTCCTCCTCGAAGACCCGGATGAACTCCTCACCGATGATCTTGCGCTTGCTCTCGGGATCGGAGATACCGGCCAGCTTGCCCAGGAACCGCTCCTCGGCGTCCACCCGGACAAAGTTGATATCCCACTTATCGAAGGCGGCCTCCACCTCGTCGCCCTCGTTCAGGCGCATGAGGCCGTGGTCCACGAAGACGCAGGTGAGCTGCTTGCCCACCGCCTCAGCCAGCAGAGCAGCCACTACGGAGGAGTCCACACCGCCGGACAGAGCCAGCAGCACCTTGCCCTCCCCCACTTTCTCACGGACGGCGGCGATGGCGGTGTTCTTGTAGTCCTCCATGGTCCAGTCGCCCTGGGCGTGGCAGACCTCGTAGAGGAAGTTGCGGATCATGGCGATACCGTTTTCGCTGTGGTTGACCTCAGGGTGGAACTGGACGCCGTAGAAGCCCCGCTTCTCGTCGGCGATGGCCACGTTGGGACAGGCATCGGAGTGGGCAGTCAGAGCAAAGCCCTCGGGCACCTTGGCCATATAATCGCCGTGGCTCATCCAAGAGATGCCCTGAGCAGGCAGGCCCTGGAAGAGCTTACAGCTGGTGTCATAGTAGGTCTGGGTCTTGCCATACTCACGGGCGGAGTCGTCCTGAGCCTCGGTGACCTGACCGCCCAGATTATGGGCGATGAGCTGGCAGCCGTAGCAGATGCCCAGGATAGGCACACCCCAGGTGAAGATCTCGGGGTCCACGTGGGGAGAACTCTCCAGGTAGACGGAGTTGGGACCGCCGGTGAAGATAATGCCGATGGGGTCCATGGCCTTCAGCTCGGCCAGCGGGGTGGTGTAGGGCTTGACCTCGCAGTACACGTTGCACTCGCGGACACGGCGGGCAATCAGCTGGTTGTACTGGCCGCCGAAGTCCAGCACGATGACAGTCTGGTGAGACATAAGCGCATCCTTTCTATTTTTAGTAACTTTTACAGATATTTAACTTTTTTCCCCTTGTTCATTGCCGCTGAAACGGGTATGATAGGCACAGCTCAAAGGAAAGGAGGCAGATACGATGACTCAGATGAATTGGAGCAGCCTGGCTGATCTGGAGGACCTCATCTACGAGAACCAGAACATGGTTGCCAGCGACCGATAACATTCCATTTTATTCGCACAAGGAACCGCACCCAAGGGTGTGGGTTTTTTGTTTTTCAGGGGATTTTGCAGGGCAAATCCGCGCCCCTATATTCTGATTTGCGCGCCCCTTCGCCTGTCCTGGCGAAGGGGCGGCGCAATTCAGTTAAATTTTGGTGATATCAATGGGAGTCAGGTCCTCGGAGCGGCTCTGCTGGCGGATGGTCAGCAGGGCACGGGCGGTGTCGATGGCAGTGACACAGCCCACGCCGTGCTCCACGGCGGAGCGGCGGATGCGGAAGCCGTCGGTGTCGTGCTTGCGGCCCTTGGTGGGGGTGTTGATGATCAGATCCACCGTACCGGAAGCGATCATATCCAGAATGTTGGGGTGGGCCTGGGATACACGGTTGACCCGCTTGCACTCGATGCCGGCCTCATTGATAGCGTCGCAAGTGCCGGAAGTGGCGAACAGCTCCACACCCATCTCCTCAAAGCCCCGGGCAATAGAGACGATCTCCCGCTTGTCCTCGTCCTTGACGGTGATGATGATGCGGCCGCCCTTCTTGGGGGCCCGCAGGCCACAGCCCTTGAAGGCCTTCAGCAGGGCCTGGGGGAAGGTCTCGGCCAGCCCCAGCACCTCGCCGGTGGACTTCATCTCGGGGCCCAGACCGGTATCCACGTCAGTCAGCTTCTCGAAGGAGAAGACAGGGGCCTTGACGGCGTAGTAGCTGGCCTCCTTGTAGATGCCGGTGCCGTACTCCAGGTCCTTCAGCTTCTGACCCAGCATGACCTTGGTAGCCAGGTCGATGATGGGCACGCCGGTGACCTTGGAGATATAGGGGATGGTGCGGGAGGAGCGGGGGTTGACCTCGATGACGTAGATGTCGTCGTTATAGAGGATATACTGGGCGTTGATCAGGCCGATGACGCCCAGGTGCTTGGCCATGTTGCGGGTGTGCTGAAGGATCAGCTCACGGTGCTTCTCCTCCAGGTGCAGAGGCGGATAGACGGCGATGGAGTCGCCGGAGTGGACGCCGGCCCGCTCCACATGCTCCATGATGCCGGGGATCAGGATGTCCTCGCCGTCGAAGACGCCGTCCACTTCCAGCTCGCGGCCCATGAGGTACTTGTCGACTAGAATGGGGTGCTCCTGAACGGTCATATTGATGATCTTCATGAACTCCTCGATGTTCCGGTCGGAGTAAGCGATCTCCATGCCCTGGCCGCCCAGGACGTAGGAGGGACGGACCAGGACGGGGTAGCCCAGCTCGTGGGCGGCCGCCAGGGCCTCCTCGGTGGTGTAGATGGTGCGGCCCTTGGCGCGGGGGATGCCGCACTTCTGCAGGATCTCGTCAAAGCGCTCCCGGTCCTCGGCGGCGTCCACGCCGTCGGAGGAGGTGCCCAGAATCTGGACGCCCATGTCGGTCAGGGCCTTGGCCAGCTTGATGGCGGTCTGGCCGCCGAACTGGACCACGGCGCCCCAGGGCTTCTCCTGCTCCACGATGTTCTGGACGTCTTCGGCAGTCAGAGGCTCGAAGTAGAGCTTGTCGGCCACGTCGAAGTCGGTGGAGACGGTCTCGGGGTTATTATTGACGATGATGGTCTCATAGCCCAGACGCTTGAAGGCCCAGACAGAGTGGACGGAGCAGTAGTCGAACTCGATGCCCTGGCCGATACGGATGGGGCCGGAGCCCAGAACCAGGACCTTCTTCTTGCCGCTGCCGGTGTCCACGGCCTCGTTCTCTCCGTCGTAGGAGGAGTAGTAGTAGGGGGTCTCGGCATCGAACTCGGCGGCACAGGTATCCACCATCTTGAAGGAGGGAATGATGCCGTACTTCTCGCGCAGAGCCTTGACCTCGGCCTGCTTCATGCCGCACAGGGTGCCGATATAGCTGTCGGCGAAGCACATCTCCTTGGCCCGCTTCAGCAGGTCGGCGTCGGGCTGGCCCTTGCAGGCCTTCAGCTCCTCCTCCATGTCGATGATGCGCTTGAAGCCGTCCAGGAACCAGATGTCCATCTTGGTGATGTGGTTGATCTTCTGAGGAGAGAACCCGCGGCGTAACGCCTCGGCCACGACGAACAGGCGCTCGTCGGTGACGTTGATCAGCATATCCTCGATCTCGTCGGTGTACAGGTCCTCCAGCTTGTCCAGCTTCAGGGCACGGACATTCAGCTCCAGGGAGCGGATGGCCTTCATCAGGGCGCCTTCGAAGGAGTTGGCGATGGCCATAACCTCGCCGGTGGCCTTCATCTGGGTGCCCAGGGTGCGGCTGGCGGTGGTGAACTTGTCGAAGGGCAGGCGGGGGATCTTCAGCACGCAGTAGTCGATGGTGGGCTCGAAGCAGGCTTTGGTCTTGCCGGTCACCGCGTTGGGGATCTCGTCCAGGGTGTAGCCCAGGGCCACCTTGGCGGCCACCTTGGCGATGGGGTAGCCGGTGGCCTTGGAGGCCAGCGCGGAGGAGCGGGACACGCGGGGGTTAACCTCGATGACGGCGTACTCGTAGCTGTCGGGGTTCAGCGCGAACTGGCAGTTGCAGCCGCCCTCGATCTCCAGGGCGGAGATGATGTCCAGCGCGGCGGAGCGCAGCATCTGGAACTCGCGGTTGGCCAGGGTCTGGGTGGGGGCCACCACGATGGAGTCGCCGGTGTGGACGCCCACGGGGTCGATGTTCTCCATGGAGCAGATGGTGATGACGTTGCCGGCGGAGTCGCGCATGACCTCGAACTCGATCTCCTTCCAGCCGGAGATACACCGCTCAATCAGCACCTCGTTCACACGGGACAGGTTGATGCCCCGGTCGGCAATCTCCCGCAGGGAGGCCTCGTCATAGGCGATGCCGCCGCCGGTGCCGCCCAAGGTGTAGGCAGGACGGACAATGACAGGATAGCCGATCTCGTTGGTGAAATCCACTGCGTCCTGCACCGTATTTACCACCTTGGATACGACGCAGGGCTGGCCGATGGACTCCATACAGTCCTTGAAGCCCTGGCGGTCCTCCGCCTTGTGGATGGACTCGGGGCTGGTGCCCAGCAGCTTGACGCCATACTTGGCCAGAGTGCCGTTCTCGTGGAGGGCCATGGCCATGTTCAGGCCGGTCTGTCCACCCATGTTGGGCAGCAGAGCGTCGGGGCGCTCCTTCTCAATGACCTGGGTGATGGAGGGGATGTTCATGGGCTCGATATAGACGTGGTCGGCAATGTCCTTATCGGTCATGATGGTGGCGGGGTTGGAGTTGACCAGCACCACCTCCAGGCCCTCTTCTTTCAGGGCGCGGCAGGCCTGGGTACCGGCGTAGTCGAACTCGGCGGCCTGGCCGATGACGATGGGGCCGGAGCCCAGGACCAGTACCTTCTTAATATCAGGATTCTTAGGCATTACTTGTCACCTCCCATAGACGCAACAAAGCGGTTGAACAGATACTCCGTATCCTTGGGGCCGGCGTTGGCCTCAGGATGGAACTGCGTGGTAAAGCAGTTGGGGCGCTTGTAGCGCAGGCCCTCCACGGTGCCGTCGTTGACGTTGATGTGGCTGATCTCGGCCACATCGGGGTCCACGCTGTCGGCCAGCACCATATAGCCGTGGTTCTGGCTGGTGATGAACACGCGGCCCATCTCCAGATCACGGACGGGGTGGTTGCCGCCCCGGTGGCCGTAGTCCAGACGGCCGGTCTTAGCGCCGGTGGCCAGAGCCAGCAGCTGGTGGCCCAGGCAGACGCCGAAGAGGGGGATATCGCTGTCATAGAGTTTCTTCAGCTCCGCGATGACGGCCGTGTTCTCCGCGGGGTCGCCAGGGCCGTTGGACAGCATCACGCCGTCATAGCCGCCGGCCAGGATGGTCTCGGCGGAGGTCAGTGCAGGCAGAGCGGTCACCTTGCAGCCGCGGCGGCGCAGGCACTCGATCATGTTCTGCTTCACGCCGTAGTCCATCATGGCCACGTGGCACTTCTCCTCACCGTAAGCGGAGAACACCTCGGGCTCCTTGCGGGTGACCTTTTCCACGGTATTTTCCACCTTGTAGGCCCGGATTTTCTCCAGTACTTCGGCAATATTAAAATGCTCCGCACAGGTGACCATGCCATTCATGCTCCCCTGACTGCGGAGTATTTTCGTCAACGCCCGGGTATCGACTCCCTCGATGCCGGTGATGTCGTGTTCTTTCAGATAGGTGCCCAGGTCCCCCTCGCAGCGGAAATTGCTCCCACGGGGAGACAGATGACGAACCACAAATGCCTCCACCCAGGGACGGCTGGACTCGTTATCCTCGCTGTTGACGCCATAATTGCCGATCAGAGGGTAGGACATCACAACGCCCTGCCCCGCGTAGGAGGGATCGGTCAAGATCTCCTGATAGCCGGTCATAGAGGTGTTGAACACCATCTCACAGATCCGGTCGGAGGTGCTGCCAATGCTGGTGCCGGAAAATACGCTTCCGTTTGCCAGAATCAAGGTCGCTTTCATCAATAATCACTCGCCTTCCATTCCAGTTCTCAGTTGCTTTCTCATTGTGCAAACCGTTTCAAGATATTGTATCGAAAATTCCGCGATTTTTCAAGATGAAGTTTCTCCTTTTTCCGCATAAATCCGCCTAAATTTTTGGAGGATATTTGGGCAGTTCGCAGGGATATTTTTTTCCGCCCCAGGCAAAACTGTTGGAAAGCGCGCTGGACATTTTGGGAGACGAAATCACCTGCGGCCCGCTTGTAACCTCCCGCTTTCTCTCCCTCTCCCACTCTAAAAAAGAGGTGCCCGCCATGTTTACCGGATTGATCCGCACCATAATTTTATACATCGTCATCATCGCCGGCATCCGGCTGATGGGCAAACGCCAAGTGGGCGAGCTGGAGCCCTCGGAACTGGTGCTGTCTCTCATCATCGCCGACCTAGCCTCGGTGCCCATGCAGGACTACGGCATCCCCCTCCTTACCGGCCTGATCCCCATTCTGGTCCTGCTGTCCATCACGATGATTCTGTCGGTGCTGACCGTGAAGAGCGTCAAGTTCCGGGCCGTTCTGTGCGGCAAGCCCAGCATCGTCATACGGGACGGCCTGGTGGACCAGCGGGAGATGGCCCGGAACAGGCTGACGGTGGACGAGCTGCTGGAGGAGCTGCGGGTCAAGGGCTACACCGACCCCGCCATGGTAAAGTACGCCATTCTGGAGACCAGCGGCCAGCTGTCCGTCCTCCCCTACGCCAACCAGAAACCCCCCACTGCCCGCCAGTTAAAGGTATCGGTGGAGGAAGGCGGTCTGCCCCTGGTAGTGGTCAGCGACGGCCGATTACTGGAGCACAACCTGAAGGCCCTGGGCCGCGACCGGAACTGGCTGGATAAACAGCTGGCCCAGCGGGACTGTCCCAGCGTGGAGCAAGTATTTTTACTGCTGGTGGACCAGTCGGATGGTATCTATCTGGCCCGGAAAGACATGAGTATTTAAGGAGGGCCCACCATGAAACGGCTTTGGATTGCTGTCGCCATTCTGGTCCTGCTGCTGGCGGGCAGTCTGGTGAACGGTTATTATGTCCAGTCCCTCACCGAACGGATGACCGAACGGCTGGAGCAGGCCCAGGACCTGGCTCATCAGGATCAGTGGGACCGGGCGGAGCAGATCACGCAGCAGACCTACGAGGACTGGGAGAACCACCACTTCTATCTCCATACCACCCTGCGCCATTCGGATACCGACCGGATCTCCACAGGCTTCCGGTCCGTCCTCCAGCTTTTGGACCAGGAGGAGGACGCCCAGTACGCCGCCGCCAACGCCGACCTGGTGGCCCAGCTGGAGCTGCTGGCTGAGATGGAGCAGGCCAGCCTGGTCAATGTGCTGTGACCGCCTCCCCTACTCACACAAAAATGGCAGGCACTCTCGTGCCTGCCATTTATTTTGAAATACGGCCTTAGAGTCCCTGGGCGATCATGGCCTCGGAGATCTTCTTAAAGGCGGCGATATCGTTGCCGGCAATCAGGTCATAGCCCAATCCGTACTCCTCGGCAGCAGCGGCAGAGGCGTCATAGATGGAGCTCATGATATCCCGCAGACGGTCATCCACCTCTTTCCGGGTCCAGTTATAGCGAATGCTGTTCTGGGCCATCTCCAGCGCGGACACCGCCACGCCGCCGGAGCCGGAGGCCTTGGCGCCCGCCGTCAGGATCTTGGGACTGAGCCGGAGCAGCTTCAGCGCCTCGGCGGTGGCGGGCATATTGGCCGCCTCCACATAGTAGCGCACGTCGTTGGCCAGGATCTGAATGGCATCCTCCACGTCCAGCTCGTTCTGTGTGGCGCAGGGGATGACTACATCCGCCTGAACCTCCCAGGGCTTCTTGCCGGGGAAGAACTCCACGCCGAATTTCCGGGCGTAGGGAGCCACTTTGTCCTGGCCGCTGGCGCGCATCTCCAGCATGAAGTCGAACTTCTCCTGGGTGCACACGCCGTCGGGGTCGTACACATAACCATCGGGACCGGAGAGGGTGACCACCTTGCCGCCCAGCTCCGCCGCCTTGCGGCACACGCCCCAGGTCATGTTGCCGAAGCCGGAGGCCGCGATCTTCTTGCCGACCATGGTGTCGCCCTGGTGCTCCAGCATCCGGGCCAGGAAGTAAATGGTGCCGAAGCCGGCGGCCTCCTGACGGACCTTGCTGCCGCCGTAGGTCAGGCCCTTGCCGGTGAGGGCACTGCTCTCGGCCTGACCGGAGATACGCTTGTACTGGCCGTACAAATAGCCGATCTCCCGGGCGCCCACGCCGATGTCGCCGGCGGGCACGTCGGTGTCCGCACCGATGTAGCGGTACAGAGCGTTCATAAAGCTCTGGCAGAAACGCATGATCTCCCGGTTGCTCTTCCCCTTGGGATCGAAGTCCGCGCCGCCCGCCGCGCCGCCGATGGGCAGGCCGGTGAGGGCGTTTTTATAGGTCTGCTCAAAGCCCAGGAACTTAACTACCGAGGGGGTCACGTCCGGGTGGAACCGCAGGCCGCCTTTATAGGGGCCGATGGCGCTGCTGAACTGGACGCGGTAACCGTGATTGGTGTGGGCCACGCCTTTGTCGTCCACCCAGGGCACCAGGAAGGTAAACATCCGCTCGGGCTCCACCATCCGGGTCAGCAGATCCAGCTTCTCATAGCGGGGGTCGTCCAGAGCCGGCTCCACCATCTCCAGCCACGCCTGGACAGATTGGAGGTACTCCGGCTCGTTGGCGTAGCGCTGCCGCAGCTGGGCGGCTACGCGGACAGCATACTCATTCATTGCGCTCCCTCCTTTACACCACACCGTAGGCCAGCATGGAGTTGGCTACCTTCAGGAAGCCCGCGATGTTGGCTCCGGCCACCAGATTGCCCTCCATCCCGTACTGGGCGGCGGCGTTGGAGGCGTTGTGGTACAGGTCGGTCATGATGGTCTTCAGCCGATCGTCCACCTCCTCAAAGCTCCAGAAGAAACGCATGGAGTTCTGGCTCATCTCCAGGGCGGACACGGCCACGCCGCCGGCGTTGGCTGCCTTAGCGGGAGCGAAGAGGATACCGGCCTCCTGGAAGGCATCCACCGCCTCGGGGGTACAGGGCATGTTGGCGCCCTCGGCCACGGCGAAGCAGCCATTTTTGATCAGGGCCTTGGCGGAATCCAGGTTCAGCTCGTTCTGGGTGGCGCAGGGCAGGGCGATGTCACAGGGGACCTGCCAGATGCCGGAGCAGCCCTCGTGGTACTGTGCGCCGGGGCGCCGCTCGGCGTAGACCCGGATGCGCTGGCGCTCCACTTCCTTGACCTGCTTCATCAGGGCCAGGTCGATGCCCTCGGGGTCGTATACGTAGCCATTGGAGTCGCACATGGCCACCACCTTGGCACCCAGAGAGGTGGCCTTTTCGCAGGCGTAGGTGGCCACGTTGCCGGCGCCGGAGATGACCACAGTGGCGCCGTCGAAGCTGCGTCCGGCACTCTTGAGCATGTTGTCGGTGAAATAGCACAGGCCGTAACCGGTGGCCTCCTTCCGGGCCAGGGAACCACCGTAGGTCAGGCCCTTGCCGGTCAGAACACCGGTGAACTCGTTGCGCAGCCGCTTGTACTGGCCGAAGAGGTAGCCGATCTCCCGGGCGCCCACGCCGATGTCGCCGGCTGGCACGTCGGTGTCGGGGCCGATGTATTTGAACAGCTCGTTCATGAAGCTCTGGCAGAAGCGCATGACCTCGGCGTCCGACTTGCCCTTGGGGTCGAAGTCGCTGCCGCCCTTGCCGCCGCCGATGGGCAGGCCGGTGAGGCTGTTCTTGAAGGTCTGCTCAAAGCCCAGGAACTTGATGATACCTTCATTTACCGAGGGGTGGAAGCGCAGGCCGCCCTTGTAGGGGCCGATGGCGCTGTTGAACTGGATACGGTAGCCGCGGTTGACGTGGATCTTACCCTGATCGTCCTCCCAGGGGACACGGAACTTGATGGTGCGCTCCGGCTCCACCAGATAGTCCATAATGCCCTCGGTGATCAGCTCCGGACGGGCGTTGACCACGGGGGCCAGGGTGGTCAGCACCTCGCGCACCGCCTGGTGAAATTCCGGCTCGGCGGGGTCCCGGCGGATCACCCGCTCCATCAGATCGTTCAGATACTCATTTTGGATACCCATATTCTTCTTCCTCCTCAATAAATGTTTTTCCTAGATGTCTTCCTCCATCCTTGCTCTTCGCTGGTGTTGTTGACCCAATTTATACCACGTTCATTTTTGCAAGTCAATATATAATATCTTGCAAAATAAAAGATTGTATAAATCTGGCAAGAAAGCAGTCTTTGCAATGCATGCTTTTGTCATTTTATCATATATCATTTTTATTTGTCCTATCGCGCATTAAGCCCCCCGGTTTTTTCAATAAATTTTCAAAAAATATTTTTTATTGGGATTTCTTTTCTTTGGCTGTCATACGATTTCTCTCTTTGCAAACACATTCACATTCAGGCCGCGCGATATTCCATTGTATGTGTTGCAATAATGAAACGTTTTTATTTCAGATTTATTTAAAGTTCTATCCTTTTCCCGCTCCATTTTCTCTCTGAAACGTGCAAAAGACGGCGGGCATTCTCATGTCCGCCGTCTCTTCCTGCACAAGCCGATTCGTTTTGAAAAAGGCTGGTCCGCTATGCGGACCAGCCTTCTTTTTCGTTCACTCCCGCCCCTCGCCTTCGGCAGCAGCCGGAGCAGATGGCATTACAAACAGCCTGTGACTTTTTATCATTCCACCGTAACGCTCTTGGCCAGATTCCGGGGCTTGTCGATGTCACAGCCCCGCATCAGCGCCACATAGTAGGCGAACAGCTGGAGAGGCGCTACTCCCAGAGAGGGCAGCAGCAGGTCGTGGGTGTCCGGGATGGTCAGAACGGCGTTGGCCGTCTTCGCCATCTCCTCCCGGTGGCTCTCCGTGGTCAGCGCCAGCACGTCGGCCCCCCGGGCCTTGACCTCCACCACGTTGCTCATGGCCTTCTCAAAGAGCGTTCCATAGGTGCCCACGGCCACCACCAGCGTTCCATCCTCGATAAGGCTGATGGTACCGTGCTTCAGCTCCCCGGCGGCATAGGCCTCGGAGTGGATGTAGGAGATTTCCTTCAGCTTCAGGGAGCCCTCCAGCCCCAGGGCGTAATCCACGTTCCGTCCGATGAAGAACACCGAGTCGTGGTTGAAGTACCGGGAGGCCAGATACTGCACCTCATCCCGGTCCGCCAGCACCTGTTCCAGCTTGGCGGGCAGTAAGAGCATCTCCTCCAGGACCGCCCGGTACTCCCGCTCCTCTACCGTCCCCAGGATTTTGGCAAAGTACAGGGCCAGCAGGTCCACCACCGCCAACTGGGTGGAGTAGGCCTTGGTGGTAGCCACGGCGATCTCCGGTCCGGCCCAGGTATACAGCACCACGTCGGACTCCCGGGCGATGGAGCTGCCCACCACGTTGACGATGGACAGCACCTTGGCTCCCAGCCGCTTGGCCTCCCGCAGGGCGGCCATGGTGTCCAGGGTCTCCCCCGACTGGCTGATGACCACCACCAAGGTGTTCTCATCCACGATGGGGTCCATGTACCGGAACTCAGAGGCCAGGGCCACCTCCACCGGTCTACGGGTCAGCCGCTCCAGGTTGTATTTGCCTACCATGCCCACATGGTAGCTGGAGCCGCAGGCCACGATATAAATTTTCCCGATTTGTTTGATGTAGTCCTCGGACAGGCCGAAGTTCTCAAAGAAGACCTCCCCATCCTGGATACGCGGGAAGATCGCCCGGCACAGGGCCTCGGGCTGCTCCATGATCTCCTTGAACATGAAGTGGGCGTAGCCGCCCTTCTCCGCCGCGTCGATCTCCCAGTCCACCCGGGTGATCTCCTTCTCGATGGGCTGCATCAGATGGTTGTAGCACTGGATGCCCTCCCGGGTGAGCACCGCCACCTCGCCGTCCTCCATATAGCCCACGTTCCGGGTGTGCTTGATGACGGCGGTGACGTCGCTGGCAATGAAGTTGCAGCCGTCCCCGTAGCCCAGGATCAGGGGACTGTCCTTCCGGACGGCGATGAGTTGGTCCGGAGCGTCGGCGCACAGGATGCCCAGGGCGTAGGCCCCCTTGATGCGGTGGAGCACCCGGCCCACCGCGTCAAGAATGTCCCCCCGGTAGAAGTACTCGATGAGTTGAGCCACTACCTCGGTATCCGTCTCCGAGGTAAAGGTCACCCCTTTTTCCATCAAAAACGCCTTGAGCTCCCCGTAGTTTTCCACGATGCCGTTGTGGACCACAGCGATCCGGCCGCTCTGGCTCACCTGGGGGTGGGAGTTGACGTCGCTGGGCGCGCCGTGGGTAGCCCAGCGGGTGTGGCCGATGCCCACGGTACCCTCCACCGCCGCTCCGCCTTGGAGCAGATCGGACAGCACCTGGAGCCGGCCCTTGGCCTTGTGGACAGACAGCGTCCCCGTCTTCTCCGCGCAGACCGCCACCCCGGCGGAGTCATACCCGCGGTACTCCAGCCGGGACAGCCCCTCCAGCAGAATGGGGGCCGCCTGTTCCCTGCCAATATAACCTACAATTCCGCACATATTCAATTTTCCTCCTGATTTTTAATCTCAAGAGGTCAAACTCGCAGCCATTTGCCTCGTTCCCCGGTCACAGCCCCTCTGTTTTGCGGTCGCCCGCATATTTCCAGACTGTGTCACGCACCCGGAGCGGCACGGAGGGGCATCCGCCGAACACTTCGATACTCCCCTCTCCTCGTTGTCCCGAAGCGGTCCCGCTCCGGGCACTGGCGCTTTGTGTTGGGTTCTCCCCAAGGTCCTCCTTTCCTTCTGCGACACTGGTATATAAAGGCCCCTTCGGGCCGTCATATCGGGATTTTCTCTTCTGCATTATAGCGGCTTCCATACCCCGTCGTAAAGAAGAAATTTTGCCAGTTTTTGACTGACTTGTCCGGAAAAATTTCTCTCGTCCCGATGAAAAAGCAGCCGCCCATGGCGGCTGCTTGGATTGGAACGCGAAACGCGCCGCGGCTCACTGCGCCGCTTTCTTCACCCAGGGCGGCAGGATGACCACCGCGCCGTCCTCCCGGAGGGTGATCCATTTTCTGCGGAGGCGGGGCGTCTCCCGCTTTTGGGCCTGAGGCAGGTGCTCCTCCCGGAAGACGGACATAAGCAGACCCGCCAGAGCCAGATTGACCACCATGTACCGCCCGCCGTAGGACAGGAAGGGCAGCGATAAAGCACCGAAAAATCCGAACCCCAAATTATAGATCACATAGCTGGCAGCCTCCGTCCCCAGAGTCAGCACCGCCGCCAGTGACAGCAAAAAGCCCAGCATCCCTTTCTGCCGAAAACAGCGGCGGAGGGCCACCGCCAGCAGCAGAACCAGAGCGGCCACCAGGGCCAGCCCCGCCGCCCAGCCTAACAGATGGATCACCCAAGTGAAGAAATGGTCGTCATACGCATTGGGTATCTTCCATGGCGCCGTGTCCCCACGCCCCATCCATCGGGCGCCCCGGAGCAGTTTTCGGAGGGCTATGGTCATAAACCCCTTTCCCAACGGGTCCAGCTCCGGATGGAGCGCTATGGTCAGCCGGTCGCTCAGATATGCGGAGTTGAGCAGCATCCAAAGTATCGGTGCCAGAGGCAGCGCCAGTGTACACCCCGTGGCCGCTCCTTTGGGCACCCCCAGCCAGCCTCGCCACACCGCTGCCAGGATAAGGAGATTTCCTGTAAACACGATGAGCATAATCATGCTAAAGGACACTACCACTGCGCCTTCTATTGCAAAAATACCGATCCCGGTCCAACAAATCAGCAGGCCCTTCCACCCTTTTCCCCGCATCCCATAGACCAGCAGTGCGATGCATACCGGAGCCAACAGCAAAAGGTAGTACGTATTATATAACCGGCCATTGATTCGATGGCTGAATGGTATGCTAATCGCTGCCACTCCGGCCCACAGGCCGCAAATCCATGGGGCCCGGCGACCCAAAATGGTATAGTCTAACCAGTAAATCCCCAGCATCAGTACCCCGCCCAGGACAGCGCCGGCGGCAGACCGCCTCATCGCATAAACCCTTCCCACATCATCATATGGCACTTCCATCATAAGGACGCCCTGGAGCACCAGCCCGATCACCACCAAACCAAACACCAACAGCATCAGGTCCCACTGGGGCTTTGGCCGGTGGACCCGGTCCAGCTGGGTCCCAACCTCCACCGGGTCGCCCATCTGGCGGACGCTCTCGGCCTGGGCCTCCTCCTCGGTCATCCCCTCGGCCAGACAGGCGTCCTGCTGATCCAGCAGGTGGGTGCGCAGCTCCATAGCCAGACCCTCCTTGGCCCGCTTCCAGCGGATCTGCTCACAGACCTCGGCCACATATTCCTCGATTTTGTTCCGATTCTCAGGCAAGGCTGAACCCTCCCTCCAGCACCCGGTCCACTGCCCGGGCGTAGCGGCTCCACTCCTCTTTTTTCTCTCGCAGCTGTTCCCGTCCAGTCTTTGTCAAGTGATAATACTTCCGAGGCCGGGCGGCATTTTCTTCCTCCAGATAGGCCGTCACCCAGCCCTTTTCCTCCAGCCCGTGGAGCAGAGGGTACAAAGTCCCCGCCTTCAGATCGAAGGTGTGGTCCGACCGGCGGCGCAGCTCCTCGATCATCTGATAGCCGTACATGTCCCGCTCCTCCAGCAGCTTCATCAGCAGCATGGCCGTGCTCCCTCCCAGGGGAT
>Ga0129309_1001051_pt1 | contig 16171 bp, 14 predicted proteins | sample L1105metagenome_FD_94439 | JGI IMG/M metagenome (GOLD analysis project Ga0129309, IMG submission 94439) | Ring-tailed lemur group fecal microbial communities from Wisconsin, USA - L1105 metagenome | ecosystem: Host-associated > Mammals > Digestive system > Large intestine > Fecal | place: USA...
GCGGTATGTGTGCTAAGATTTTTATGAATTCCGCACACATCGGCAATTTCCTTCAAATAACTGTTCATGCGTTGATTACACAATACAGGTAAAAGTTTTCCGGTACACTCTGCCACATCCTTATATTTATCAAGTATGGAAGCTGCCACTGGTAACACAGGAATGTTACACATGATTTTTGTCTTTTGGCGGTTCTTCCTTATCCAAAGTTCCCCTTTGTTGTCTTTTACCAAGTGTTCGGGTGATAAATCTTTCACATCGCTGAACGCCAAGCCAGTAAAAATGCAAAAGACAAAAACGTCACGTACCTGTTCTACTCGTTTAATTGTAAACTCTTTGGCGAGAATGATTTTAATCTCGTCCATCGTCAGAAATTCAGGATCGGTTTCTTCCAATTTGAAACGGTAGTAAGCAAACGGATCTTTCTTTATCCAGTCGTTTTCCAAAGCAATACGGATAATCTTCTTTAAATTCTTCAATCGGGTAATAGCGGAGTTCTGCGCACAACCTTTTTCAATCTTCAAGAAAGCATCGAACTTAGAAATGAAGTTGGCTTCCAAGTTATTCAGGGCAATATCCGATAACTGATATTCTTTCTTAATGAATTCCTCCAAATATCGGGTAGTGGTTTCATACCGTTGAACGGTTTTACTAACAAAGTCTTTGCCGATCAGCTTACGACTTTGTTCGTTGTGTTCTCTGAATACTTGCAAAAGGGTTTTGCTTTCTTCATCCACACCATAATACAGTTTTCTCACAAGATCAACGGTGATAACCTTGTCGGAAGTTTCCAGTTCCCTATAAATTTGGTGTATGCGTGAGCGTGTGATTTCTAAGTAGTGGTTCAGTTCCACCGACATACGGTCTTTTCCTTTTGAATTCTCTTTTGCTTGATTCCATAGGTTTACGGGACAACTTCTTTTGATAGAAATATCTACCATACAGCCGTTTACAGTGATTCTCATGCACACAGGTGCTTCTCCGTTCTTTAATAACTTGGCTTTTTTGATAAAGAACAAAACAGAAAATGATTTTCGAGCCATTTTTACATCGTTTTTAGAGTTACAAAACTATGTATTCTCTTCCAAAGTACGACCATGCAAAATACTATGAATCAGTGAGAAAGATGCAAATTCGTGGGACTTTTTCGAACTGAATTTTAGTCCCACGATTTATCCACCGATAATATGCTTGAAACGGCTATTTTCTGCTACCTGCCAGAAAAAAGAAATTCCTGATAATATCTGATTATCAGGAATTTGCTTGATTCTTCTTGTTGTTTCAGTGATCCGCCTGGGATTCTCCTGTTTATCGTAATTCCTTAATAATCAACTATTGAGAAAACTGAAACATTTCTATCTCCACCGAATAGTCAGCGTTATAACTTCAATATTCTGCTCACGATTTCTTGGTTCCTTTCGATGCAAAAATAGCTATAATCTTTTGATGAGGCAAATATATTCCGTTGAATTTTAATTTGTTATCAAAGAAGTCGTTATCTTTGCGAAAAGTGCAATTGAAATTTGAGCAATATGAATCAAGATAATAATAGCTCTGTGATCATCTACAAAAGCAAGGATGGTGCTATCCAATTGGATGTTAAGTTGGAAAATGAAACCGTATGGCTGTCTGCTAACCAAATGGCGTCTCTATTTGATAGGGATGAAAAGACCATCAGAAAACACGTGAATAATGTTTTCAACGAGAACGAACTCGTTAAGGAGAACAACACGCATTTTTTGCGTGTTGATGGGGTAAAGCAACCAGTCGCCTTTTATTCTTTAGATGTGGTAATCTCGGTAGGCTATCGGGTAAAAAGCCAAAGAGGTACTCAATTTAGGATTTGGGCTAACTCCGTCTTGAAGCAATACATCATCAAAGGCTATGCTATCAACGACCAACGCTTGCAACAACTTGGCGAAGTTATCCGTATCATGAAACGCACTCAGAATGCTCTTGATGCCAAGCAAGTGTTAAGTGTGATTGAGAATTACAATACGGCACTGACCCTGCTTGACGATTACGACCACCAATGTATGCAACGTCCTAAGGGAAGCGAGGCAACCTATGTGCTGACCTATGAGGAATGTCGGAACATCATTGACCAAATGCGTTTCAATGCCGATTCGGACTTGTTCGGGCATGAAAAGGACGATTCTTTCAAAGGCAGTATCGGTAATGTCTATCAAAGTTTCGCAGGAGAAGATGTTTATCCAACGCTACAAGAGAAAGCCGCCAATTTGCTCTATTTCGTTACGAAGAACCATAGCTTTAGCGATGGCAACAAGCGTATTGCCGCTACCATCTTCCTCTATTTCTTGGATAAGAACGGTGTTCTTTACGATAAAGACGGACAGAAACGCATTGCAGACCATACATTGGTGGCTCTGACCATCATGATTGCAGAATCACGGACGGAAGAAAAAGAAATGATGGTGAGCATCATTATGAATTGTCTCTAAGATTGATTGTCATGGAAAAGCCCACATCGTTCGAAGAGTGTGGGCTTTTGTTTGAGCTATTGAATAGGTTTATTTCTTACGTGCAGCACGGATTTTATAATTAGTCATGCGGTCGCTAGTTGTGGCGGTGCTACCAGAAGCATATTGATAAGCGTTTACGTTATCTGAAGTTGCTGTCGAACTCCAATAAGTTTCGGATAATGGGTATTCTGTATCTGTTATACCCTGTTGCTCATTGCTTGCAGGAAGATACCAAAGAATTTGGTCTAAAATTATATCTGGAACCCAAATAACTTCTGTCTGATTTCCTTCACCTACCGTTACTTGCTTTTTGTTGAACTTATTCTTCATAACCGCCATTCGAGCTGCAAAATTTTCTACGGTAGCCTGTTCACCACCCGTAGAAGTTTCGGTAAAATTCCCTACAGCATTAGCTCTTAATTGGTTTTCTATATCCGCTATTTCTCCGATTCCCTTATGGAAATATAAATTACGAGTATTGGTCAATCCATCATTACCTGTTGTAACTCCATTTAACGAACTGACACTTGAGTAATCTATTGTTACAGTAGTCTTTGTTGTGAATTGCCAAAATAGTATTGGTGTACGAGTTTCTTCAATGGTAACATAATCGGCTTGATGTTCGTCTTTAGCAGCTTGAGCTAAATCCCTAAAGACATAAGCACCAAATAGATTATTTAAAATTTCAGCAAATGAAGAACCTTTCCATGCTGGGGAAGCTGTAAATACCACCTTTCTATCCCATTTAAACCCAAAAGGATAACTACCTCCATTATTTTCTTCAATACGCTCATATCCTACATTTCCATTGTTCCAACTTGGACAAAGCTGTTGTACACTTGCCGTAGCAGGAACAGCTTGTGAATTATCCGCAGGCTTGATTCGCAGTTCAATGTCACGGGCTACATCAGCCACGTTTTCGGTGGCATATACATAATAGGTGAAAGTTCCGTTTCCTGTTCCACTGACAGAAGGCTGTCCCTTGTCTTCATCAATCCAATAGCCTTGTTTCTGCAAGTCAGTTTGAGCGGACGTAAAGAATATGTCATTGGGTAGATTGGAAGTCAGTGTCCAATCGCCCGTAAAATCTTCCACATTTACGGTAATGGGGAATGAAACATAGTGAGCGTCCTGTATCTTCTCGTTTTCGGGAACTTCGATGTTCATGTTGTATTCCGGTGAAATGGAAAGTTTGTAGGTCACGGTTGTGCCCATCTTCCATTCTGAATTTGCAATAGAAGCGGTAAGCAGACGGTCTTGTCCACTTATTTGGTCGTTAAACACGACTTCCACCATTGCGTTTTCCAGCAATACTTGCGGTAGCATCATGAATGTGCCTTCGGTGGGAGTAATGGCTGTTCCGTTTCCTTCTGTCCCTGTGGTCAGCATATTCAGTTCTTGCGAGAAGTCATCCGTACTGTTTGCGTCCAGCGTCCATGCTGAAGTTTCCAAGTTGTATGTCCCGTTATTATAAACGCCTTTCAAGGCTACGCTTTTGATTGTGCCGGGCTGCATTTGGTCGCCAAAAGCAAAGCGAACGGCTGTACATACGTGTTTGAAGATAAGTGGCTGTGCTTGATTATAAGCGCCATCGGTTTCATCAGGTTTCGCTACTACAATATCTTTCTGATTAATTGCTTCTTGCGGTACGGTATATTCAAGGATTGTACTTGTCGGAGCAGTAGGTATTGAAGTAAAGCCTGCGTCAGTCGGTGCCCATGCGTAGAACTGTAGCGTATGTCCAGCACCCGGCCAGTAATATGTATTTGCGGTGCTCCAAATGCCGTCACTGTTGCCATCGGTCACATCCTCGTCCATATAGAACTGTTCTTCAACCAATGTCCCGTTCTTTTTCCAATAAGCCAATACGTGGAATGTGTCATAGAAATTCTCTTTTGACACAGATACGCCCCTTGTTAGGGCTTGTCCTTTTTCAAAGTTAGATGAACAGATACCGTCCGAAACAACGGTACGGACACAAAGCGTATCAGCCGAATCTTTAGACCTCAGCACAAAGCGGTCGGAAGTATATCCTTCCTTATATCCATCTGCGCTATTCCTTGTTTGCAAATTCTCATTTTGGGAAATGCCAAAACAAATGTTGTCACAAGTATTCTTGGAAGTACTACTTTCAAGGAAATCCTCATTGTTGCATGAGAAAAGCAATGCACATGACAGCATCGCCGTCATGCCACTTATTGCCAAGTTTGTTCTTTTCTTATATCCATCCATCGTTGTCAGATTTAAATTTCTTGTTCGGAGCGATGTGCTTCGATTATTGGTGAGTGTAAGGGGAACATTCAACCCCTTACACCCTGTGTAATGTATTCTCTTATGGATAAGTTCCGATAAAAAGAATAATTGTCAAATCGGTTTTATGAAGTAACTGAAATTAAGCACCTGTTTCAGGAGCAGGAACTTCCAATGTTTGACTCTCTTCTGCATTGTTCCAATTTTCAATTTTTTCAACTGTAAATACGATAGGCTTAAGCGGATTTTCCGGGTCTACGATATTCTCATGGGTCAGGGTAGCCTTGAAATCGTAGCAATAGCCGAGTTTCAATTCAACGTCTTTGATGGTTACAGTATGGTTGAACGAACCTACAGAAACTGTACCTTGAAGCAATTCTGCGGTGAAAGTCACTGTGTAAGTAGCATCAGTTCCTGTAGGAATCATCAATTGTTCATTATAGCTTTCCGCTTCACCGCCATTTGCTATAGCTACGGCTTCGTCAGTTGTAGCATCCGCTGCAACGGCATCACCGAAGTACAAGGGCAATGTACCTGTTTGTGCACTCCAAACATGCTCAGCACCTATCGTTAGAGTTCCGGTCTCTTTGGCATCAGTGATATTAACGTTGGTTACTTTAATATTGTAGCCTTCACCCACTTCATTGGCAAATGAGAATTTCACCTTTGAAAGTTGGTGGTTGAAAGTCATGCTGACCGCTGACGGACTTGCAACGAAGTTTGCATCCGCTACGATAGCAGCAGGAGCGGCATGGAGCAAATCGACTTTACCATCATTTGTGAAGCTTGCTACGGTCATGGTAACTTTACCGTTCTCTACTTTTTCATCGCTAACTGCAACACTTGCAGGAGCGATAGCACCGAAAGTATAAGTATTGTCAGCTACCCAATACTGGAGAGGACTGTATGTCCATGTTACGCCTTGGTCAGTACTTGTTACAGTTGTACCGTCGAAAATCTGACCGTTTTGCGTAAAGCCATATACGGCAAAATTGCCAAGAGTCTCTTTTGTGAAACTCGGATCCACAATACTACGTGTTCCGTTGTTCACAAACGCATTGCTGAAACCAATGGCAGAAGGCTGTGCCATTTCCACCGTTTCGTCATTGCTGCAACTTGCCAACATTGCCGTTGCCGCCAAACCAATGAATAATAATTTCTTCATCTCGTTAAAATTTAAAAGTGAATAAAATGTGATTTATAACTCTCTTATTTTGATTATAGTGGGAGTTCAATGTCCTCGTATTCTCCCCAATCCTCTATGTCCACATCGAAGCCCGAACCGCCTTCCATACCTTCCTCGTCGGGGATTTCAATGTCTTTCACCACGATGACACCGCCCTGCGGCTGTACCTTCACTTGGTCGGTCACGTCAAAGTCGAAAGACTTCATCTTTCCGTTCTTCAACCTCACCTCCAAGTTCAGCGCATACCTGCGCTCAGCCCTTGTCGTATAGTGTTCGTTGGGAAAGTCCGGCACTCCGAAAGAACGAACCAACGCTTGTGGTCCGAAGTCCTCCATCGTGCAGTCGAAAAGCACCGTGGCTTCTTTCTCGGAAGTGCGTCCGCTGTTCAGATAGACCGATTCCGCCATACCAGCCAACGCCCCACGTGCCAATGCTACATACTTCCATCCGTTGCTGAACTCGTAACGTATCAGATAAGTAAACACCAACGGGTGCATGGTAACGGGAAGCACATCCGGTTCTTGTGTCCGTTTGGCGATATACGATTCCATATAGTTTCCGTAAAGCATGTCAGGCGGATTGACCGTAGTCTCGTTCCGGCTGTCCATATAGGAGTTGCCCAAATAGGTGGAACGGGTGCGGGTGCGAGTGGTAGCCCTTGCCGAAACATACGAATTCAAATCATCGAACACGATATACTCCGTGTCGTTATTGTAGAACAGCAGGGAATGTTCCCCCTCACGCAACGGTACAATGTCCCCTTTGGGAGCGATGTTCACGATATTGTTCGAACCGTCCTCGTTGTACACCTGCACACGCAATCCGTCGGGGATACCCGGACGCAAGTCGTCATACTTCATGCCGAACGTTTCCTGCCATGTGGGATAGGCCGCCCAGTCCGTACCGCCATTGTATGTGTACTGCCACTCTTGTTCATACTCCGCTTCCACCAACACCTGCGATTTAGGAGCATGTTCGGGGTGGTTGAAACACAAATCTTTGTGCTCGCAGGAAGAAAGAACAGTCATTATTCCTGCCAACAATGGGATATACCTTATTATATAGCGCATCTTTTTCATTTCACGCCTCCTTTCCTGTTATTGCTGTTTCCCCGTCCGAGAAGCCATACCAATGAGACTTCCGCCTTGGTCGGTCCGAACCAGTGGCGGTTTCGGGTCTCTTGCCACACATAGTGCCCGTCCATCGGGGTGTATTTGTAGTATTTTCCGCCCCAATAACCCACGCCAATCGTGAAGTCGAGGTTCAAGCGATAGGCAATCGGGAGCGAGTAACCGTATTCCACGCCTGCGGCATAGTTCATTTCATCCCAAAGCGTACCGCCGGGCTGTCCGCCCATGTGGCCTTTGCCGCCCCATTCAAAGTCGTAGGTGAACAGTTGACCGTAAACACCCAGATGATGTCCCGTCAACGGCTTTTCATCGGCTTTCTTGCCGAACCATTTGCGGATGGCGATGTCACCACCGTAGGTTCGCCAATAACGGTGCTTGTTATTCGTGTTCCACCAGCCGTACATCCAGTTTCCGGCGACCGACCAATTTTTGCCCAAGTAGAATTCCAGTCCGATATTGGGAACCAGCAAAGCATCATAAAGCATATTGGTCTTTACACTCATATAGAAAGGCTTGCGTTCTTCAGGTTGGATTATTTCCGGTTCTTGGGCGGTGACGACCGTATCAACGGGGACTATAACCTGTACCGTGTCTTTCGGGGCTTCCTCTGCCACCTCCATCGTTTTGGGGCGTATCGTCACGAAAACTGCACTGGCATTGCGCACCTTTTCAAAGAAATGCGCTTTCATGTAGTTCCATGTCCGTCCGTATTGCATATCCATAAGGTGCTTCTTTCGGCTGTCGGTCAGCATACTGTTTTCATTATAGGTGAATTCGGGGACATTGCGCAGGATATGCAAGGCTTCCTCCTTATGCTCCATGTCGGATTGTTCCACCAATGTTGCCAACCGTTTCCAAGCGATGGACGCATCACATCGGTTGATAAGGTCTTCGGGGATGGATACACGTTCCCGTACATAACTTTCCAAAGTGGCAAGACGTGCTTCCGCCAACTTGCGGTTTACCTCAAAAGCTCCTTCGGGAGAAGCCGAACCGCAAAAGGTGACTCCTGTGAGTTCGAGCGTATCGCATTTTTCCACGTCCTTTAAAAGCGTAATAATCTCAGAGAGCCGGGTGGCATTGCTGCCGAGGGACGGTTCAAGTACCCGGCTTCCCACACGGAAGTCCACATTGATTTCCGTGCGTTTTTCCTGCGCTGAGAGCGAGCCGAAACAGGGCAGCAGGAGCATAAGGCAAAGACAATATTTCTTCATAATTCCACATTTAACTGTCTGTCTCTACCTAAGAGACGGACTAATATCCTTATATTGCTTTATATCAATAATGTATGTGGCTTATACGAAAGGTTTAGCTAAACAACCGGAGGCTTCGCTAAACACCATCTAAAAATAATTTTCAAATTTTCCAATGCTTTTCGTGTTAGTTATCAATAATTTGTGTATGTTTGCATAGTATTAATCTGTCTCTTAGGTAGAGACAGCCACATTCGCTAAACACCTCACCGTTCTCACAATAAATTCAGTATTTTTTTGTTTGCCCTGTCCACTACTGCTGTATCCAGCGAAGCGAGATAGATTTGCGTGGTCGTTTCCGAATCATGTCCCATACCCTCGCTAATCACAGAGATGGGTACGTTGCGGCTCTTGGCGATACTCGCCCACGAATGTCTTGCTACATACATCGTCAAGGGTATCGGCAAATCTACCATTTCCCCGATTTTCTTCAACAGGCGGTTCACTTGGTGAAGCGCATTGGTATATTGCTTCCGATAGTCTTCGCCCGGACACGTTATCAACGGCAACAGGAATTCCGTTTCATTCACCGGATATTTGCCGATAATCTCCTGCATACACTTTTCCCATCGGATAAACAGTTGTTGCCCCGTCTTTTTCCTGCGATAAGTCAGAACTCCGCTTGTGATGTCTTTCTTCTTCAGATAAGCCATGTCCACAAAGGACATTCCCCTTGTGTAAAAGCAGAATAGGAACATATCACGGGCAAAATCCAAATTCGGCTTTAACGACAAGTCCAGTCCTTTGATTCGCTTGATGTCGTTCAAAGAGATGGCTCGCTTCAAGGTCTTCTCCACTCCTGTATAGACAGACTTGAACGGATGCCGTTGCTCCGTCAGCCCGTTTTCCACCGCACGGTTATAGACCGCTTTCAGAATACGCATATAGAATGATATAGTGTTGGGTGAATTGTCCCTGCTTTTCAGGTAAGCCTCGTATTCCGCAAGCAAGTCTGCGTTGAGCTCGTCAAATGCCACTTCCCTGTCATTCATAAAACCGCTGAAACTTTTGAGCGCAGCCGTATAGGTCTCGGAAGTCCGTATCTTTCCCAAGCGTTTCAATCTTGCTATCTGTTGCCGGATATAATCGTTAAACGAGACCTTTTTTCCCTTATCGTGGAAGCGCAGGACAACGTCATTGGCAGTGAATGTGCCGGATTGGTTCAGAGTTTGGACAATCTTCTCCAACTTCTCCTTGTCCCATTTGATACGCTCGGTTATTGAGAGAAGATAGTTATCCCGTTCCGCCTCTGTACGGTTTTGATGCAGGATAACCGTATCGGAATAGTTGTCCCATTCCGATACGAAAAGTTTGTAGTCGGTATTTATTTGTCTGACTACCCGGTTATGAATTACCTGATAATAGAGTGTGCCCTCCTTGCCGTCTATGGTAGAAGGGCGGAATTTTACCTTGATTGATGCCATCTATTTCTTCTTTACCGTTTTGGCAATGCTATCCAGCCGTGCCACCTCACGTTCCTTGCGTTTGGCTTGCTCGCTGATAACCGCCTGCTTTCTGACTGTTTCCTCGTATTTCTCCACGTCCTCTTTCATCCGGCAGATTCTCTCATTATTCCGGTTTAGCTCAAACATATCCTCCAGTTCGTTGATACGGTCTGTATCCGCTTCGCCTTTCATTCGGATGTAGCGATACTTCAAGTCATTGTCCACACGGTCGTAATCGGGTTGTCTCTCAATATAGAGGGCGACCAAAAGAAGAATATTCAGAGTTACGGAAAGCATGATAGCCCAAAATCCCTTGTCCGTTGAGAAGCTGACATTGAGTTTGCGCTCCATAATGACAGGTTGGGATGAATTGGCGTTCTCATTTACAAATGCGACCATTTCTTGCAGATGTGTCGCTATCTTCTTCAGTTCCTCTATCTGCCTCCCTGCGAACTTTTGCAGTAATTGCCTGTTCTGTTCATGATTCTGCCGGAGCGTTTCATCCACCTGCTTATGAACGGAATATGATGTGCCTTCCTCTTCTCCATTGGAACTATTTCCACTAAGTTGTTCCAGCTTGTTTTCTATGCCTTTCAAAGCGCTTTTGATGTCCTCAAAGAGGACGAATACATTATTGTCTGCCATAATTACCAATTGATTTTACGTTGTCTTTTCTTTTTCTTGTTTCTCAGATATGGGTCGTAAGGTTGTTGCTGTTGTTCCTCCGGTGTATTGTCCGGCATGAACAAGCCTAACGAACCACTGATAAGGCTTCCGTCATTGCTAATATTCGGGCTTATTTCTTCCGGATAAGCCTGCGGATGGAATTGCGTTTGCCGTTCTTCGTTGCGGTTGTTGTCCAAAGCCGCATCTATTTTCAAGTAGCTGAACCGCCTGTCAATCTTGGAACCGTTGAAGTGGTAGCCGTTTTTGGAAAAGGTCACGCCCTGTATCTCCTCGGTATTTCCCTTGTGCTTGAGACTTGTTTCCACTCCCTGTTTCTGTAAATTGGTGATGAGGATATTCCAATTGCCACATCTTTCCACCTCTGTTTTAAGGATGGAATACAGCTCGTATTTTGTTTTATCCGGTTCTTTCAAGCGATGTTGTTTCACATGCTCCTTGCCGTTGGCGAAGTACAAACCGTACTTCCTTGTCAGTTCCTTACAAATGCGTTCACTCCGGTAACGCTCGTTCCTGTCGGATATAGTCTTGCCGTTATTTGAAACACGGTTGAACGCTATATGAACGTGCGGATGTTCCTTATCGAAGTGACGGGCAATGAAGAACTGGGTATCGGTAATGCCCATCTTCTCCATGTATTCCAATGCGATTCCTGCCATCGCACGGTCTGTCAATCGGGCTTCGTCTTTTTTGGAAAAGCTCAAAGCGATATGTCCGACTGACTTTGTCACCTTTGGATTCATCTGCGCCTGCGCTTCAAAGCTCATGGCTATTGTCGCCTTGTCTTCGACAAACAAGCCGTCACTTGCGATGATTTTAGCGCTCTTATTCTTGTCAAGGATGTAGTTCACCACACCCTTGAAGTCGCTTCCTTGTACAATTTTAGCCATCATAACAGTATCCGGTTTAACAGTTCCTCTATCCGTGCCACCAACAGACGGCACTCGTGTTTCGCCTCATAAAAGCCTCCGGCATTCGCCTTGTGCGCAAGCTGGTTCAGGTTGTTCGCCATGCCGCAGAGCTTGCGGACATAGTCCGAATGTTCTGCGGTCAGCCGTTCCTTTACATAGCCGTTCCGAAAGCATCCCCTCAGATACTCACTGGCGGAAACGCCTGCGTTCCTTGCCCGGGTCAGCAAGTCGAAATAATCCGCAGTCGCCATCTTCAAGGTGATACGGTACTTCAACTTCTCTGTCGCCCCCTTCGGTGGGCGACCGCCTTTTTTCTTCTCCTTGTCCTTCATTTGAATCTTTGTTTTTTTTAATTGTTCTACATTCAGCTTACTGATTCCACTCCTTTGAGTAAGAGACCAACGGGATTTGTTCCTCGCATGACCATCGGGAGTGGGAGCAAGTGGTTTCGGGCATACCGAAACACAAACTTGCTCCCTCCAAAATCAAATCCTCCTGATTTTGAGTTACTCAAAATGCAATCCGTTGGTCTCCCTCCTTAACCGTCAGATTTTACGCCATTGTTCAATGTCACTTTCATAGAAGGAAAGGTGGTGTCGGGCGATGTTCTCCAACAGTCCCGATACACTCATCCGTCTGCCTCCGAGCCTTCGGGCAACCTCATCCAGCCTGTCACGGACCTCACCGCTGACGAAAACAGGCTTGCGGTCGGTAATCTTCGGAACTTGCAGGTAAGCGGTGCGGTACTCTTCCAACGAGAGCCTGCGTTGCTTGCCGCTGATGCGCTTGGCGGTTACACGTTCTTCGGACGGATCAGCCGCATCCGTTGGGGCTGTTTCGGTTTCCTCGCCTGTTCCTGTCTGCTTCTCCGTCTCGTTGGAACGCATCGTTTCTTCGAAGATGTCCGACAAATCGGGTCTGTCGTTCCTTTGAAGCGGTTGGGGCATGATGTCCTCCACTTTGAAATCCTTGAAGTCCTTGACTTCCATTGCATTTTTTCTATCCATAATAATTGGATTTTAATTGTTACTATTTGGTCTGACTATACCGTCTCGACCGATTATTGACGGCAAAGGAAACGCATATCATACAGACAACTAACAGTTTGGGGTGGACGTAGCAATTTGGAAATATTTTGCTTTATGCCGAACACCAAAACGGTGAAGCCTTCACCGTTTTGCCGATTTTACTCATCAAGGTGTGGACCTACATCTATGTGGATGGACTGAAATAAGAAGTAAATCTGCCGCTTATTCATCAATCGAAGGGCTTGAATAAGCGCAAAGATTCGCCTCGCTGTATATAAACGAATATGCAACATTTGCAATCAGTCATTATGTGAGTATCGGTATTTATGAATATTGTTGCTTGTAAACCGTCAGACAGACACATCTATAAGCAATAGCCTGTGTAACACCTACGCCAAATGCTGCAACAAGTCATTATACCCATTGTCCTGTCTCGACTATCTGTTTTATTTGCGGTGCGAAAAGGGAATACAGTCGTTGGAATGGTCAGACAAACCGGACAATGCCTGCCGTATCAACGCCACAAGCTGCCACTTTGCTGAAAGCCATTGCGGTATATGGGCTATTTCTTTATTTCGCAGACGATAACAGAGTATTAATCAAAAAAAAATGAAGAAGTATGGGATACGTGATTTTTGAAGAAGAAGCTTTTGAAGCGATGGCAGCGAAGTTCGATTACTTCGTCAGCCGGATGGAGAACATTTGTCGCAACCAAGGCGACAGGAAGATAGATAAGTGGATGGATAACCAAGACGTGTGCCTGATGTTGAACATCAGCCCTCGCACCTTGCAGACCCTCCGGGACAACGGAACTTTGGCGTACAGCCAAATCAACCACAAGACCTACTACAAGCCCGAAGACGTGCAGCGTATTGTGTCGGTGGTGAAAGACAGGAAGAAGGAAGCGGAGTTCCGCAAGATGAAAATCTGACAGTGCAATAATTGAAACAGCACCACTAAATCCACCAAAAGAAGAAAGAACAGTATATCAACCGATAAAAACAAGAAATGCCTATGAACAATGACTTGATGACCAAGAGAAGCGAGTGGCTGCTCCGCTTTATGAACAGCCTTGACTGTATGCTCGACAACGTGGAAAGCATGGTCAAAGATTACCGTCCTTTATTGGGTGGTGAACGCTACTTGACCGACAAGGAGGTGGCGTACCAATTGAAACTGAGTAGAAGGACACTTCAAGACTACCGCAACGAGGGACGGATACCCTATATCCAACTGGGCGGTAAAATCCTGTATCGGGAAAGCGACTTGGAAAAGATGCTGGAGAATGCCTACAAACCTGCGTTCCGACAAAGGACATAGTTTTTCTTTGAGGGAAGCGCAGTTCTCCGTTCTCCCCAAATATGCGGAGCATTGAACCCATTGAAAACAAGGAAGGCAGTGTATATCGTGCTTGGAATAAAAGCCGATGGTACACTGCCTTTTCTGTTTTCAAGTTTTCCTGTCGGTCGCTTGTTCCCGTCCATCGGATGCCTTTTCGGCATGGGGCAGGCAGGTGCAAGGTTTTCGGGAAGAATACGCTCAACTTGTTTGAGGAAGATTGTTCCCGAAACGGTTTTCCGCCACGACCTTGCACCTGCCGTTCAAGCCCCGTGCTTCCTTTGCATCCGTGGACGGGGGCAGGCGGCTGACGGGACGGAACGTTCAATTGTACCGACTGCCGGAGGACGGTCGATTGGAACCAATCACCACATAGAGCGGCTTCTCTTTATACACCGAGTATAGCCGTTTATGTAGGTATTCTATAAACGCTTTACCCTGTGTAGTCTGAATACGGTAGGCAACGAGTATAATGAGGTCAAGGTCATACACGTCCACGAAAATCCCCTTGCCGAACGGGATGCGCTTTGAAGTCAGGTGTTCGTACAACTCCCTACCTTTATATATAGTGTGGATGGCTTTACGCACGAGGTGGCTGAATACCCCCAACATATCGGCTATTTCGTCCATGCTCATCCAAACTTCTGTATTCGGCATAGTGACTATACCGTTTTCACTGATGGTTATTATTCCTCTACTCATACACAGAACTTTTGGCGTAAAACATTCATTTCTTCGGAAACAGTTCTATCCAGCAATCTCGCATAAATTTTTGTAGTCCGAATATCCGTATGTCCTAACATCTTGGCTATGGACTCCATTGAAACCTTATTTGCTATGGCTACGCAAGCGAAGGTATGTCTGGCGACATGGGTTGAAAGATTTTTCTTGATACCGCATATGTCCGCTAATTCTTTCAAGTAACTGTTCATGCGTTGATTGGACGGTACGGGAAGAACAACACCTCTTTTGGTGCACTCCGGATGTCCTTTGTATTTTTCGGCAATCAATCGTGGCATATCTAGCAAGGGAATGTTGCACATATTGTTTGTCTTTTCGCGAGGCTTACGAATCCAATACCCTCCGGTGTTGTCTTGCATGATATGTTCGGGAGTAAGATGTTGTACATCGGTAAACGCCAACCCGGTGAGTGAACAAAAAACAAACACATCACGCACTACTTCCAAACGGGGAGTGTCTATCTTCTTGTTGATAAGTCGGTTTAATTCCTCTTCCGTCAAGAAGTCCCGGTTACTCTGTGTTTGATGAAAACGGATTTCTTGGAAGGGATCATCGCTTATCCATTTGTTTATCAGTGCTTCTTTGGTTATCTTCTTTAAGTTCTTCAAATACTTTACGGTCGCATTTTGGGCGCAATTTTTTTCCACTTTTATAAAATGCTCGAAATTTTGCACGAACTCATAGTTCAGTTCTTTCAACGGAATATCACTCATCCGATATTGCGCTTGAAGCATTTCTTCCAAGTAACGGACGGTACGTTCGTATCTCAACACTGTACCTTTCACGTAGTCCTTGCCCATTAATTCACGGTATTTCTTGTTGTGTTCACGGAATACCTCCAACAACATTTTGGGTGCATTCCCCTCGCCATTGAGTTGCCGTTTCAATATGTCGGCATTAATAGGTTTCCCATCCTGTTGCAATTCTCTGTGAATTTGGTAAATCTTGGTACGGAGCATATCAAGATATTGGTTTAGCTCCATCGTTTTGCGGTCTTTTCCGGTGGCGCACCCTTTTGATGCGTTCCAATGTTTTTCATCCACACTGCGCTTGATTTGCATCTCGGCACGTTGTCCGTCCATGGTGATACGCAAACTGATAGGTGCTTCACCGTTCTTTAACAGACGTGTTCTCCTGATGAAGAACAGAATTGAAAAATAGCTTTTTGTAACTGTCATACTTTTACTCTTTTTTAGTTTGCAAAGTTAACTATGAAAGTCCAAAACATCGCTACGCAAAATATTGTGAATCAGCGCAAAGCAATCTATCGAGGTGGAGATTTCAAGACCGAAATTCAGTCCACCGATTAAGCCAGTGAAAGTTGCTATAATTTGCACTAAATGATGGGGTAGGCATATAACAAAAATCCCTGATAATGTATGATTATCAGGGATTTACTTTGAATTGCTTCTTTGTTTGGTGATCCGCCTGGGGCTCGAACCCAGGACCCCAACATTAAAAGTGTTGTGCTCTACCTGCTGAGCTAGCGAATCAGACCTTATTGCTGTTAAGCGGGTGCAAAGATAGCTACTTTTGTTTAAAAAACAAATGGATTAAGGGAAAAAGTTTTGAGAACGACTTCTGCTTTTACTTTTCTTGTTGATTATCAGTCTGTTCAAACTTGTGAATTTTTTCTCTGTTTATGATGAAACGTTGATAGTAGGAGAGCATAAGGGTGGTAAGCGGAAGTGCTATAATCATACCCAGCATACCCATCAATGA
>Ga0129309_1001052_pt1 | contig 16151 bp, 20 predicted proteins | sample L1105metagenome_FD_94439 | JGI IMG/M metagenome (GOLD analysis project Ga0129309, IMG submission 94439) | Ring-tailed lemur group fecal microbial communities from Wisconsin, USA - L1105 metagenome | ecosystem: Host-associated > Mammals > Digestive system > Large intestine > Fecal | place: USA...
GTCCCCACAGTTATAATGGATACCGCACACCATACCAGGCGCGCATTGCATAACAGCCGCTAAGTCAGCAATCCAAAATTTTTAGCCACAAGTGTTACAAAAATGCTTGACCACTACAGATCTCCTTTAAGTACACGGTTTCCTGCGTCTTGATAAACTCCACAGAAGCCGCACCATTTTTATCTGTTGCCGGCATCTGGGTGATAAGCTGTGTACAGCCCTGATCCTTGTAAATGCCAAATACTGCGCCGGACAGCTTTGCGTCCGCCTTTTTGGAATCCACCTTGACCACTTCCACTTTTGCTTTATCCAGCTTGATGGAAACCTCCGCTTCACTGGATTTTGGTGCGTCCGTGGTGTGGCGCTCCAGGAATGTGATATTCTGTGCATCCGCAATCAGGGATTCATACATATAGGTAAACGGCCTGGAGAATTTCGCAGTAGCCTTTACCTTGAAGGTTACTTTTTTATCCCCAACCGCATAGGCTTTTGCCACCGGGATACGGATATAAAATTTGCTGGTATTACTGCTGCTGTCTTTATAGACGATCTCCGCACCATCCGGGGCACCGGAAAGTGTAAGGCTCCTTGATACCAGATCACCCTCTTTTTCTACAGAATACCATCCGGTCTGATAATAGGTGCCGTCACCATTTAACTTCATGGCAGTGGAATCCGGCGCAACGATCTGGTAAACGGGATTGTCCCCATAGCCGTCTGCCGCCTTATTCCCATTCTTTTTTACATCCTTATACATGGCATGGACGCAGTCATAGACATCCTGATAGCCGCTGACCGCACTCAAAGAACCAATGGAGTGCCCGTCATATCCATAATCCTCCAGGATACAGTAAAGAACGGTCTGCGTCACATAGTAATCCTTGATCCAGTTCCCGGTTGAATATGCGGAATTGTTCTTATCCCCATATTTCTTGCAGCCGTTGGCAATCGCATAGGACAGTTCCGCATACATCCCGTTTGCCTTCCACTCTTTCCCGATATACTGTGTGGAATCAATGAAATGCTTGCTGATCTGCAGGCAGTACGCCAGACGCCAGCCGTTCTCCTCGTCATCGGCAATGTATTTCACATAGTTATGCACCTGGTTCCCCGTTTCCGAGGAATAAATATAATCCAGCAGCGGAATATCCCACATGCCGGATTCATTCTTTGCGTTCTTTACCACAAGGTTTTTCGCCGCTGCCCTTGCTGCCATTTTTCTCATGGATGTGTTCCCGGCCCCGGCATTTAACAGCGACTGGTAAAGCATGTACAGCTCCAGTTCCTCACCTTCAAAAGAGACCTCATCCTCACAGGACAGAAGGGCCTGCTGTACAAGGGCAGCACCCGCTTCCAGGACTTCCTCCGCCGTCATTTCCGAAGGGGATTTTTTCCCTGTCTCTGGTTCTGCCTCCGTCTCTCTCTCCGATTCCGCTTCTGATTCCGTCTGCCGCTCTGTACCTGCTTCTGTGCCGGTATCTGCTGTGGCCACACCGGTTTCCTTCTGCGCTTCCGTCCCCGGCTCTGTCACCAGTTCTGTTTCCGGGAGTTCCTCCGAATGTGGCTCCGATTCATCCGCATCCTCACTTTCCGATTCCCCGGCGTTTCCCTGCTCTCCCGGTGAAGCTGTACGCTTTGCACCTGTTTCCTTTACAGGCTCCTTTACCACCACATGGCGAGTCACATGGTAACAGGGATTGCCGCTTACCGGCTCCACAAAGTACACCGCACGGTAAGAATCCGCACGGTTCCCGTCAAAGCCCTGTCCGGCTTCATTCTTTGCTTCATGGAATGTGACCTTGACTTTTTCCTTATTGATCTCCATGCCGGTAAAATCCGACTTCACATCAAAACCGCTCCCGGCTTCCACCTCATAATCCTGTGCCGTGACGATCTCATCCTCTGCCAGTTTATCCCGGACTTCTGTAAGCGCCGGATACTCGGCTTCATACGCCGCAGGTTCTGACTCCGCCGCATAAGCCGTAACCGGCTGCACAACGGTTGTCAGGATCGTCATAACAGAGAGCATCCCGGAAAGAATCCTTTTTACTTTTCCTTTCATTGCTACCTACCTCTCTTTTTCTGGTCTGATTTTTCAACACGCTCCAACATACGCTTCCTAAGTTTTCATGGCATTTTCCCTCCTTTCCCAAAACTTTTGCGCTGGCATAACAGCACATCAGTACGGAGAAACCCCGGAGGGCTTCCCCGCACGGCATCTACTGCAATTAAAATTTGAATGTATTTGAGCGTTTTGCCTGTTTTCTCCCCCGGACCCGTTCCAGCCCCGGCTTTCCAGTTCCGCAGCGTTTTCTCCGGCAGGGTGTGCGGGATGCACACTCAGTACCGGGTATCCATCCGGGCAGGCGATGAAATTGTCAAGGTACAGTGAACAGGGAAGTTTCTGTCTCATCCCTTTCACTAACCCCTATCCCCGGTCACACAAAAACAAGCTGTCGGAAAAGTTTTTATTTCCCGCTCCCCAAAGCGCAAAAAAAGCCAGCGGCTCCGCCTCTCTTTGGCAAAACCACTGGCCTGTCTGTTTTTACGGTTATCCGGTCACACCACCGGCACCGGCTTTCCTTTCCCTATCCATTGCTTATATGGCTCATAATCTTCAAAACGGGGACAGCTATTTATGATCCATCCCCTCCCGCACCATCTCTGCATATGCTGGCAGGTCTTAAAATGCTGCAGCTGCTGTTCGCTGAATCTTCCCGCCACACCGGGAAGCCATCTTCCCCTGTTATCCACAAACTTCTGCTTATCATAAATCATCACAAAAGGCAAAAAACCAAGCTCCAGCAGAGTGTGGATACGGTACAGCTCTTCCTCCGTGCTGCTCCAGTAATTTGTCAGCACATAGACCCGGCAATGGCCGGATACCTTCAAACCGGAGCCTTGAAACAGCCGGAACTTCTCCTGAAGCTTCTCCCTGGGATCGTCCCATGCAAAGTGGTAATTCTTCACACGGATTTTTTTCAGTGCCTCTATCACCGGTTCATTTAAAAAGCGGATATCCATACCTCCGTTAAACTCTACCAGTGCGCCGGAATCTGCCAGCTGACGCAAAAGCCCCATCCTTTCTTTACAGGCAAGGATGTTCTGGTCTAACAGGATGATATTGCCCTGGCCGTTCCAGAACTCTGACAGGTCTGCCGCCTTCCGGCTTATGCATCCATCCTTTTGGGGCGTAATACAAAAAGTATGGTTCCTTCTGGGACATCCCCTTGTCAGGAAACCATACGCTGTATTCCGGGTAAGCTCCGGGTACAGCGTATAATCCGGATAGATATGCTCGATCTCCTCCGGAAGCTTATTTTCAAGGTCATACCCGCTTCCCCCTCGTATGACCTGCCCGCACACCGGCAGAACCGGCTCCGGGGACTCCGTAAATATCTTACTCACATACAACAGGTCATAGCTTTCTCCCATCCTGGCAAAACTGACATGGTCTCCTGCCTTTTTGTGATAAGCGGACAGCTTCATCAGCGGGAGATTGGGAAAGTTATGGCTGTCACAGTCCACCAATCCAATCTTCACCTTATCTCCTCCCGTCCTTTTTCGCTTTTTTCCCATCCAGGCCGTACTCCCGGCGGATACGGCAGATTCCTTTGCGGATCATGTCGGACACTGCCTGATTCGTCACTCCCAGTTCCTTTGCAATCTCCTTCTGCGCCACGTCATTCAGATAATGCCTGGTTACTACATACCGCTGGTTCTCCGTCAGCAATACCAGAATTTCTTCCATGGCTTCTCTCTCGATCAGCCTCTCAAGAAGCGTATCCTCCATTGCCAGGGCATCCCAGTCCTCAGCAATGCAGCTGTAGGAAATGGTCTTTTTCCCGATCCGGACATCCTGATTTTTGGCAAGCCTGTCCTCTCCCTCCAGCAAAAGCCGGATATACCAGTTCTCATTATCAAAAAAATCTGCCCGTATGTTCTCGATATGTGTCATTGCGGAATCATATATGTAATCCCCACAGGGATGCAGCGGGAATACCGTTGCCCGGTTTCCCGCCCGGTAAAGAACCAGCCCGTTCTGATATACGGAAATCTCCGTCTGTTCACTTAACACCTCCTTCACAACAATCGGCGTACCAGACTCCATCAGCCCTCTCACCGATGGGACACGCTCCTCTACCTTTGTTTCTTCCACCATGTTCCGTAATTCTTTCAGTGTCAGCATTATGACCACCTTCCTGCCTCTCGGCACGGGTGGCCTGCATACCTGACTGAAAAAGTGCAGCAAAAACAGCCTCAGACCAACCCGTTTTTTTTAAACGGGAAGTCTGAGACTCCGCCAGTTTTCCAGCTATGTGCTGTTTACATGAAAGCGGATACCTTATCCGGTATCTTCCTTTGGGTTCTCATCCGGCTTCTCTTTTTCCTCTGGATGTGAAAAAAGACCCGAATAATCTCCCATGGCATCATAGGGACAGCTTCTTCTGTATTCCATTTCCTCCTGCTTCGTCATGGCTTCTCCTCCTTCCTGATAAATAATAGGTGCTGCAGTCATTTCCGAAAGCCCTATGCGCCTTCACTCATCCAATCCTGGGAGCCGCACAAAACAAGCTGTCGGAAATTTTATCCGGGAAATTTTTTTCCCGGCCAAACGATTTATGGACGCAAAAAAACGCCCGCATGAGTCAATTACTCACTTGGACGTTTCATCTTTTGTATTTTGCAATTTTAGTTACTTCAACGTACTCTCTTACACTACCTGCGATGGTATATTCTTCCGCAGCAAAAACCTCAATTTTTTTAACTGGTATCCTCTTATTCTGCAAACCCCTGGTACAAGCATTACTTTCTTCCTCTTTTCCTTCTGTCATAAGGTCATTTAATACACTACTTATTTGTCCTCTCTCACACTTTTCACTTTCCAAACGTAATGTTATACACTACTTACAGGAAAGCATAGGAGGTGAACTATATGGGTGAAGTCGATCCGAAACTTGGCGAATTGATTAAAAAACGCCGGCTCGAACGCAAACTGACACAGGAGCAGACCGCTGAACTGATCGGATGCAATACACAGTATTATAAGAACCTGGAAAACGGCTGTGGAATGCCCAGTGTGCCGATGTTCTGCCGTATTATGCGGGCGCTTAACATCTCCGCCGACGATTACATATATCCCAATAACAACAATGGCCTTCCTGTTTATCAGTCCCTGCTTCATCTTTTGAGCCAGTGCGACAAGCATCAGTTATCCGTATTACATGCTACCGCTGAAGCCCTTTTAAGAGAGGACAATACAGAATAGGATAAGGAACAGATATCAAAGATTTGTTATTAAAATGTAGGATAATATAGAATTGACGGTGTTCTGCAAAGACACCGCCAATAAGACATGCGAAAAGAAATGACCCATTCTAAGAATTGAATGAGTCATTTTCTATTTGTCTGATCAGATTTTCAACCTTTTCACTTGCCCGAATCACGCCTGTCCCCTGCAGAATCTGGAAAGCGTCAAACATCCCCTGCAGATACGCTTCCTGCTGTTCCTCAAACGCTGCTCTTTCCACCTGCTCCATATACTTCTCCAGATAAGCTTTATCAGAGGCAGGCATCCGTTCCTTCAATTTTTCGTATCCGGTACGAAGATCTCTCAAATTTTCTTTTTCTCTTTTACTACCGGCAAGATGTACCAGCGTCTCTCTGTCTGCGTCCTCACATCTTAAATTCTGCAGAAAAAGCACCAGTTTTTCCGTTACTTCATTTTCCATTTCAAAATCCTCCTTTGGCAAAATTATAATTCTATTTTATAAAATAAGCAGAGACTGCATATTTCATACATCCCTGCTTATCCTATCTTCTCATTAAATTTGTAACCTACGCCCCAGACTGTTTGAATATAAATTGGTTTGGATTGATCTGGCTCGATCTTCTTACGGATTTTGTTGATATAAGCAGTAATATTCCGGTCATCTGCCACATAATATTCTCCCCATATCCTATCATAAATCTGCTCTTTACTAAACACCTGCCCCTGGTTTCTGGCAAGAAATTCCAGAATATCAAATTCCTTACTCGTCATGGTGATTTCGTCTCCATCACAAAACACCTGACGCTTTGATGGAATAATCTGGAGGCTTCCACACACAATATCCATTGTCCGGTAAGCTGCCTTATTCAGTTTATACCCGTACTGGTTGGCAAGCTTCATAAGTTCCTCACAAAATCCCTCCTGGACTTTTTCCATCATAATAAATAGTACATCCACTTTTGCATTTCCTTCCTGTTGCTCTTTAACGAATAGCGAACTTATGGTCACTTTCTTTATCTTCCATCAATACATTTCAAGTATCCATTATTTATTGCTGCTGGTTTCTCTCTTTTTCTGCCATTATAAACTACCGGGTTATGAATGACCTATGAATGAGTTATGAACCGTCTATAATTTTAAAAAGTTTTCGACAAAATATGGCAGAATATGTCGGAACGAAACAGAGCCGACAACCTGAGAGTGTGATCTCTATAGGTTATCGGCTCTGCGTCTTAGCGTCTGGCTCTTTGATAACAGACATATTCATTTCTCTTACATTGATTAATGTCTCCTGCTTGCACTTAGGACAAAATAGCGGAAAATTCCTTATTTCTGTATCTTCTCGTATTCTTAACCTTGTTTTGCTCCCACATAGAGGGCACAACATCCATTGTTCAATCTGCAAAATACCACCCCTTAATTTTTCAAAAAAGTTTTTAAATATTCCAATTCGCTATGTAGCTTATCTTGAAGGTTACTCAGGTAAACCGCCCCTTCACTATTTAGCGTATAGTAAATTCTGACTCGGCCAGAGGATATCTCACTTTCCCTGTTGACCAGCCCTTTCTCCCTCAAAGATTTCAGTGCTGTATATATCACGCCTGACGTGATTTGATAAACCGGAGCAAATTGGCTGACCAGTTCGTACCCATACGTCCTGCTCCCTTTTAAGGCATTTAGCAAAAGGAACTCCAATAACGGTCCTCCCACCTTAATTAAATTCATTAGTGAACTACCACAGTGCCGCTGTCACTATTTACTGTCAGGCTGTACGTTCCATCGCCAATCTTCCCCTGCTTACATGCCGAAGTTTCTGTTGTATAAGAAGCATCGTCAAATCCCACAGAAACATCGTCTGAACCGGATGAGATTTTAAATGAAAGGTTTTGTGACTGTGTTCCATAAGAAATACCAATATCACCGGAACCTGTGGAAACCTCCGCATTAGTCTGCTCTCCCAGACCAGATACATTGACTTCGCCAGATTTCGTAGTAATGGAAATATGATCAGACTCTGTATTTTTCCATGTTACATATCCAGATGATGTGCTGATCTGAAAATCGTCAACCTCGCTGCCAGACAGTTTCACATCTCCGGAAGAAGATATAATTTCAAGTACATCCGCCGTCACATTATTCATTTCAATATAACCGGAAGAATTATCAAGCGTGAGTTTGGAAGCAACAAGGCTGTCGATTTCCATATCGCCGGAGCCATTTTTAATGGTAACCGTTCCTTTCAGCGTGTCAGGAACATATACCGTTACTTCTCCTTCTTTTCCAAGAGAAAACTGGCTTCCAATCGTTTCCTCACCCTCTGTCTGCACAATATCCAGCACACCATCCTGTATATCCATTGATGGTGCTTTTGCGCCCTTTGCCGTTCCACCATCTAAACTGACATGAATATCAGCATCTGCAGAAGCCATGATCTTAAGCTGCCAGGATTCCACCTGCATATGAATAGATGATACGCTTCCTGTATCGTATGTTTCCGAAAGGCTGACTTTCTCTTTTTGCCCGCATCCGCATAAACAGGATGCCGCCAGCAGACTCATACAAAGAAATATTTTCACTCTCATAAGCACCTCCTGCTACATCAAATCTTTGGTTTCCGCATTGTACACTGACAGGACTGCAAAAACCAACGATACCAAAGTCAGGATCACCGGGAAAACCAGATTGTTTTTCATTGTGAAATCACCTATGTTTGCCTGCGTCAAAAAGATCAGCAGGAAGGACGAAATAATGGTTGCCTTTGACGATTTCATGGCAAGACCAATAAACAGTGCGATAAAGCTCATGCTTACGATTACCACTGATTTTAAAATAAGCTGCACATAGAATGACAGGCTAGCCATATTAAAATCAAGCGGAAATGCAGAAGTCATAAAATAGGAACCTGCAAGGATACATCCATAAATCAACACCTTCGTCAGAACTAATGCGATAAAGTTAAAAATCCATACTGCCAGCATCTGCGAAACCAGTATCTTCTGCCGTCTGATCGGATAGGAAAACATCAGGTTCATGGTCTTATTTTTGTATGCTGAAACAATGAAAGACGCTAACATCACACTCGTAAAAATCAGAAATGACATGCTGGTAAACAGTTCAATCGAGGAAGAAATCATTTCATTCCCCGGTGCCGCATCCGGCACCCCGGTATCCGGATCATTGGCTATCCCTAGGTAAGCCAGGGCAAAAATGAAAAGGCAAAGAAGCCCTGCAAGGATCACCGCATTACGGACATATTTTCCGATATTATTCTTTTTCCATTCAAGTTTGATTAACTTTAACATTGCTCCTACACCTCCGTTGTCATTTTCAGGAAATAATCTTCCAGGGACTCTGCTTTTTTTCCAATGGCTACAATCTCCACATCATTCAGAGCGAGAACCTTTGATAATTCCTGAGTAGATATATGGTGGTCATAAATCCGGATCTTCCCATCCTCCACAATTTTAAAATTATCAATCCCCATCTTATCCGCCAGAACATAGGATGCCTTTTTTGTATTGACAACACTTAACTCAATATAGGCAAGGCTCATTTCTGAAATTTCTTTCATGGTAATTTCTTTCATGGTAATTTCTTTCATAAGCACTCCCCGGTTAATGACACCTACCGTATCGGCAATGCTCTCAATCTCAGAAAGAATGTGGCTTGACACAACAATGGTGATCCCGTATTCTGTGCAGAGCATTTTCATCAAATCCCGGATCTGCTTCATACCCGCAGGATCAAGACCATTAGTCGGCTCATCCAGAATCAGTAATTCCGGCTTGCTAAGAATGGCACGTGCAATCCCAAGCCGCTGTTTCATACCTAAGGAAAAATCCCGTACCGGTTTCGTCCCTGCATCGGCCAGGTTTAACATCTCCAGAGCATTCTCAATGCTGCCAGGGTTGTAATACCCCATGTATTCCTGATGGAGCGCAAGATTTTCTTTTCCGCTCAAATGGTCGTAAAAGGTCGGGAACTCAATAATACTCCCCATCCTTTTCAGTACCTCATAAGAAGTGGGTGTAAGTTTCTTTCCAAACAGTTCAATGCTTCCCTCTGTCGGCTTCCAGAGATTTGTCAGCATCTTCATAACGGTGGTTTTGCCTGCGCCATTTGGTCCAAGGAATCCATAGATTTCCCCCTTCTTAACGTGCATAGACACATTGGTCACAATATTTTTGCCGCCAATGGACTTTGTAAGCTGGTTCGTTTGTACAATATATGGCATGTTGTCCGCCTCCTTTCTGATGACCATTCTAGCGGCTAAGATTTTCAAAACTCTTGACTAATTCTTACGAATTTCTTTCTTGGAAATTTAATAGGAGAATTTCCGCAGTTTTACCGTAAATGTAGTTTTTACATCCGGCTCACTCTCAAGGGTAATCTCCCCGCCAAGCTGGTGCGCCAGATTCTGTGCAATCGTCAGCCCCAGGCCATTTCCCTGTATTTCACGGTTTCTGGAATCTTCCATTGTAAACAGCCTCTCAAATACACTCTGTGCAAACGCCTTATCTATTCCTTTTCCCTTATCAACCACATCGATATAGATATATTTCTTATCTGACCTGAGAAACATTCCCATATACTTTCCATCAGAACCATACCGTACAACATTGGAAATGAGATTGAACAAAATCCGCTGCAGGGCATCCCTGTTTCCCTGAACGTAAACCGCCTTTTCCGGAATATCCACATCAACCTGAAATTCCTTCTGCGTCAGCAGTTCATAAAAATCCAGCACATTCTCCCGGCAGGCCTCACAGACATCGATCTTTGAAATCGTAATCTGCGTATCCCCGGCCTCCAGCTTTGCCAGCGTAAAGAACTGGTTGATCAATTCCATCACTCTCTGGGCCTTCTGCTCCACTTTTAAAAGCATTTCATTTTCCCCTGAGCTGTTCAGACGCATGATTTCAAGGTAACCTAAGATTACTGTCATGGGCGTCTTGATATCATGGGATATATTGGATAGCATTTTCTTTGAGGAAATCTCTGAGCGCCGGTAATCCACCTTGACTTTTCTCTGGTTCTCCAGCAGGCGGTTGATCTGCGCTGCCAAATCCATAAGAACCTTATTGTCCGTAAAGACCATGACGTTCTCATCACTGTCCGTATCCTGGATTTCTTCTAACTTCTGGCTGATTTTCTTTAATTTACTCTGTGTTCCCGTCCGGAAAGCAAACTGCTGATAGAGGACAATACCAGTCAACACTACAATGCAGCCAGACAGGAAAAAGATAATGGCTCCATCACTCATGACAAATCTCCTAACTTATACCCAATCCCCCAAACGGTAATGACATACTTTGGAGTCCTGGGATTATCCTCAATTTTATTCCTCAATCTGCTGATATGGACGTTGACCGCATTCTCATCTCCCAGGTAAGCGTCATTCCAGATCAGGGAATACATCTGCTCTTTGGTATATACTTTTTTGGGATTCTGAAGGAGGAGCTTTAAGATTTCATACTCTTTCGCCGTCAAGTCCACTTTGACATTCTTTTTTGTTACCGTATAATCTGCCAGGTTCATAACCAGATCACCAATCACCAGTGTCTCGTTTTCCAGTTCTGCCGGTTTTGAATATTGAGTGCTTCTTCTGATATTTGCCTTAATACGGGCCAATACCTCTGTCACCGAGAATGGTTTTGTAATATAGTCATCCGCCCCAAGTCCCAGGCCCAGTGTCTTATCTGCATCCGTGTCTTTTGCAGACACAATAATAATCGGAACCGTGCTGCTCTGACGGATATGCTGCATGACTTCCATGCCGCTGATCTTCGGGATCATTAAATCCAGTAAAACAAGGGCGTAAGAGTCACTGTCAAATTTCTCACAGGCTTCCTTCCCATCGGCGGCACAGACCACTTCATAATTCTCTGCTCCCAGATAGTCTTTCAGCATCTGACTTATCTCCATATCATCTTCTACTAATAATAATCTCACTGCTGCACCTCCATAGTTGTATTGTCTTTTCTCCGCTTATCTGCGGGCTTCATAGCATCCTGTGGTATCAGCCATAAAGTTGATACCTTTACCGCACCTTTGATTCTTCCTGATGTGCAGTAGTAATTTACCATCCGGGCCGTGATACCCCATTTTTCACTTGCTTCCCTAAGTGTCATATATCCATCCATGACAGGCCTCCTGATTTTGTACTGCTCTCATTATATTTCTTATGCTCGAAATATACAAGCCACATAGTACCATAGATCCGCAAGATTAGCAACTTAACGAAAAGTCAGAAATGTTTACTTCTTTATTATGTGGCTACCTCCAAAATACCTATTTTAACAAACTCACAAAATACTTTATCAAAACATGCACAGCACGAAGTATGTACCATACAACTACTACCTCACCGATCAGACAGCCTACTATTATATTCATTGCCCAGACACCGGCAGTTCCACCTATATCAAAGTTCTTAGGCAGTAACCAGATGCACATTCTATAAATACCAAAAGGCATACCAACCATCATCCATATCTTCCACACCTCAGTCTGTCCCATTGATACACAGAAATGATATGCGATCCATACCCACGCTACCAGAAGCAACATCGGTAATATTGTTTTCTTCACAAGCTCCTTACCCATCATTCAATCTCCTCCTCTTTTCCTTCTTATCATTGAGTATCAATTCCTTCAGATACTTTCCTTTATCTGGCTGCTGTTCAAACCATTCTCTAGCCTTAGTATCAGCCAAACTAAATTGCAATGTAAACTTTCTAACTTTGTGTCTATAAGCCTCTTGGGCTTCCTTCCTTTTTTTTTAATCTCTCAGCTTCTGTTAATGTAGCTTTCCTCATTATACCGTTCCCTTTCCAAATTTTGAAGTCAGTCCATCACTGACGGGATCTCCTTTCCAATTACTTAAAATCGTGTTCTTTTTCGGTCAAAAAAATAGAACTAACATGGCAGAACCCTTGATTTTATTGGGTTTCTCCTTGTTAGTCCTATTATCTCACAGTCATCTAAAAACAAGTATGCCGGGTGGTTCATCAAGGCACGCGCAATGGCAGCCCTTTGCTGCTGTCCACCCGAAACCTGAGACGGTCTTTTTTTCTTCTCTGCTGTAAGACCAACTAACGTCAGAAGCTCTAACGCGCGTTTTTTCCTGCCTTTCAACGACATACCTGCATAACCGCCGGGCATCGCCACATTATCCAGCAGGCTTCGCGTCTCGTCAAGATAGAAAGCCTGAAACACAATCCCAATTTCCTGATTACGGTAATGTGCAAGCTCCTGCGGCTTCATCGTATCAATTCGCCTTCCATTCACAAAATATTTTCCTTCATCTGCCTTCTCAAGACCACATAAAATACTCATCAAGGTACTTTTCCCACAGCCAGACTTTCCCATTATCGCATAGAATCCTCCCGGTTCCATCTCAAAATCCAGCCCGCAAAGCACTTCTGTCACTATGCCATGTGACCGTCTGCCGTTTTGACCATCTGCATCCGCCGCCTTTTTCCTCTCTTTTTTCCCAATCCAGTAAGATTTTTTTAATCCCTGTACCAAAATGCCCTGCTTTACTTCCATGTTTTCTATCCTTTTCTGATTTTTATCATCTGATGATATATGCGTCAACAAACCATGCGCCTTATACTTTATAAAGAAGCGGGACTTAGCCAACAAATCATGCGTCCTCACGAAGTTGTGTCAGATAGTTGACTTTGCGATCATATAGACAGAGTATGCCAAACGAAACCAGCGATGTTAAGACGGCAAGCAGCATCAGTATCACAACGCTCTTTCCAAAAAATTCAATCTCTACAGCCTCTGACACGCCTTTTTGAATCAGGAAATACGCAAGGATATTCCCCGTTCCTGTCCCCAGAAAAAGCACACTGCCAATTTCACATAAAAGCTCAATATGAAGCCGCATTCCCGTACTGCCGCAGATATAGCACACCGCCATGCCGTCCTTCTCCGGTATTGCAGCAGCATCAGCATCCCTAAAAGTCCGACAAAGACCTGCAAAAGCACCGCAGCTCCAATCAAAAACCAGTACCATACAATCCAATTCAATCCCTCATATGTCTTTTCCAGCGCAAGATACTGGTCTGCTACGCTAAATGTCACCTTGTACCTGCACTTTTTTGTAAGCTCCATCACTACATTATTTAATATACTGAAATCAACACGTCCGTCCACGCCCCCTGCTTTTAGCTGCGTAATGCCTGCCATCACCCCGAAGCGCCTCGCAAATTCCTCCATCTGCACCGCATAAGCTGCCGGAAGAATCACGGCATCTGTCAAATCATACACCCCATCATTCGCCCAGATATACGGTATCCCGGAAATTCCCGCGCTGTTTATTTCCTCCAGATGCTTTGCTGGAAAAGTTTCCTTTCCATCAATCCAGAGCATACCATCCCTTATAAACATAATCAGTGAACCATCCCCAAACGTTTTGTTTTTCTCCGCTTTTGTAAGAAATTCCCATACCTCTTCTCCCAAATATGCCGTCTCTCCGCGCCCGGCAGCCCATCCCGGAAACAGTTCTTCAAACAATTCGTTTTCCATGCAATAAATATGCGGCGACGCTATCTCTCCATAATCCATTAGAAATGTCGGATTCACATACAGTGCAGAATAAGCAAATTCTATTTTCCCCTGATATTTTTTCTTAATTTCACAATACATTCCATAATCAACCGGCATCCGGTACGCATCTTCGCTGTTCTCATCCACCTTCATGTTATATGTGATGGCTGTTTTTCCTCCCATTTGCGTTTTTGCATATTCACTAATTACCTTCTCGCTGGTAAATAATGCATTCATACAGACAGAGAGAATCAATACACCCGCCACCAGCTCCGCAAAGAGGAGTTATCAATCATATTTTTTATGAAAAAGCGAACGATTTAGCAAGCGCAATTTTATTTTTTATCCACTTCCATTTTTGTGCCAATATGATATGATGCCATGAGTAGCAAGATAAAAAGAATGCGCTCCCACAGAGCGCTTTTGCGGCACAGGAAGAGAGGTGCTGCAGCAGACATCCACCCCTAACTCCTAATGCAAAAATAACCTGAAGAATCAAGCTCTTAAATAATTCACTGACCTAAACTAAATGACATTGCGTCTGAACTGATAGAAAATCGAACAGATTTTCAGAACTTTTGTTTGCATTTTTGCGAGGATTATTATATACTTATATAAAAAGATACGGGAGGACGCATCATGGCATACGGAAAAATTACTAAAAAACAGACAGAAATCCTTGAATATATAAAAAGTGAAATTTTAAACAGAGGTTTCCCCCCCGCTGTAAGGGAAATCTGTGAGGCAGTCAATTTAAAATCTACCTCATCCGTCCACTCTCACCTTGAAACACTCGAGAAAAACGGATATATCAGAAGAGACCCGACCAAGCCGAGGGCCATTGAGATCATTGATGACAATTTCAATCTGGTGCGCCGCGAGGTTGTCAATGTTCCGATCATAGGACGTGTGGCAGCCGGGGAACCGCTTCTGGCAGTTGAAAATGTGGAGAGCTATTTTCCGATCCCGGCTGAGTTTATGCCGAATGCACAGACGTTTATGCTCAATGTAAAGGGCGAGAGCATGATCAATGCAGGGATTTTTGACGGGGATCAGATCCTTGTACAGCAGCAGAGCATTGCGCGCAACGGCGATATCGTGGTTGCTCTTGTCGAGGACTCGGCCACTGTAAAAACATATTATAAAGAAGACGGCTATTACCGCCTGCAGCCTGAAAATGACACCATGGACCCGATCATTGTCCGCGGCGAGCTGCAGATACTCGGAAAAGTAATCGGTGTATTCCGCTTCCTTTCCTGAGCACAGGAAACGGTATAAAGAAAACTTTTATGATATTTACGGCAAAACAAGGAAGATCCGCCGTGTGGGGAATCTTCCTTGTTTTTAAAATGAACATCTGCCGGTGTACAAATTATTCCTTCAGTGATGCAGCATCTACTGTTTTTCCGTCCCGCCAGATACGTTCGAGATCATAAAACAACCGGTTTTCCGAGTCAAAAATGTGTACAATGATATCGCCGTAATCCAGAAGGATCCAGTTTGCCGTCTGATATCCCTCCACCTGCCTGCAGGTATATCCTGCGCGACCGAGTGTCTCATCTACATTATCTACAAGCGCCTGAACCTGGTTTTTATTCATGCCGCTTGCAATTACAAAATAATCTGCAAGAACGGAAACCTTTGTGATATCGATCACTTTGATATCTTCACCCTTCTTGTCCTCTAAAGCCTGTACGGCAAGCGCCGCCATTTTTTTTGAATTATCCATAAGAACTCCTTTTCGTTTAGTCCAATGCTCTTTCCTTGTAATAGGCGTATGTTTTTAATGTCATAGAATCCATGCTTTTGGAAGAATTGCGGAGATACGCCAGTGTGTCTGACAGTATCTTCAGCAGCGTCACATCTATATCTTTGAATGCCAGACGGCGCACATCAGCCAGATTAGGCGCTTTGTTCCTCATAGGCTCAATATAGTCAGAAATATAAATGATCTTATCAAGAAGGCTCATATCCGGCTTTCCTGTCGTATGGCAGGCAATAGCGGAAAGAATGTCTTCATCTTCTATTCCGTATTTTTCTTTTGCGATATACGCCCCGACCTTTGCATGGAGCAAAAACGGATTTTTCTGTTCCATTTCCGACATGGTAATCTGATTTTTTAAACATATCTTCAGCTTCTTTGAATCCGGCATGCATTTGGCGCAATCATGAAGCAGTCCGGCAACCAGCGCCTTCTCAATATCCTCATCATAGCGCATGGCCATCGCAGCAGCCGTATACATTACGCCTTCCGTATGCTCATAGCGTCCCGGATCGAGATATTTTTTCAGTGTTTTTTTCATCTTTGGAATATTATACA
>Ga0129309_1001055_pt1 | contig 16127 bp, 16 predicted proteins | sample L1105metagenome_FD_94439 | JGI IMG/M metagenome (GOLD analysis project Ga0129309, IMG submission 94439) | Ring-tailed lemur group fecal microbial communities from Wisconsin, USA - L1105 metagenome | ecosystem: Host-associated > Mammals > Digestive system > Large intestine > Fecal | place: USA...
TATCCACTCTTCATTACTCGTCTGCGCCCCCTTCTTCTCTCACTCCACGAACCACGAACCGGTGATTGTCGCTGGCGCTGGTACAGGTTGACAGTGTAACAATCGTATCATTCGTTGTCACCTCTACTCCAGTATCGTACAGCGCCACTTCCTTTGTCATATTAAGGAATGCCTGATACTCTTCTTCTGTACCGAATACCGTAAGATATGTATCTGATGTATCTTCTACTTCGCCTACCGAATAAATATGATACTTCATCTCACTGCCGTCAGGCGTGTAGATATAAAAATACGGATTCGCCTCCCAGAATGACTGATCTTCATAGTCCTGCAAATGCCGGAACATAGAACCATCCTTCATTCGATGCCCGTATATGATCGAATTTTTATCTGTAAAAGCCGGGCTGTTATCCACATTCAGGAAAATGGCTCCCAAAGTGTTCTCATTTGACGAAAATGTTTTCTTCAAATACTCACTGTTATTACTCCCCTGAACGATCGGGTAACTAATAACAGACGGCTCAGGATCAAACCGTATCCAGCCTATCGTATCAGGATTGATCTTCAGCAGTTCGTCAAAATTCACCTGGAATCTCGCCTGCTCTTCCTCTCCATTCTTTTTACCTTCCGTCTCAATCGCCAAGTCCCGGATCTTATCGTATTCACTTCTGCCATCGTAATAGCCCTTCATTATTCGAAATAATTGAAACGCCGATACACAGAATACGATAATCGCGATCACAAGTATCATATTCGATATGATACTGCTTTTTTGTTTCCTTCTGCGTCCTCTGTGATATTTCCTTTTATTCTCTCCCATTCTGCCCCACCTTCTCTGCCTCTTCTATTTCTACTCTTTATCCCTGCTCTTTAGTCTACTTCTGCTCCATAATCTCTACAATCGTCTTCTCCGTCTGCACCATTCCGGGAGATGCAATCATCCCCATATGTCTCATGGTATCCTCCGGCGTCCTTCCGTTAATTCCATGGATGCTCTCAATGCATATACCATCCATCGCCAGTTCCACTGCCCGAAACGCCGCATCTACCGCAACAATTCCCTTCATCGCACATCCATGATTTCCGCCGTCACAGATCATTCCCGTAAGACCACTCGCCATATTCTGAATCACCATCGTGATGATAGTTTCATCTGCTCCCCGCATATACGCAAGACCACATGCCATACCGGTTCCCGCCGCAATTCCACATCCGCAGAATGCAGATAACCTGCCGGAATATTCCTTGATATACATGGTAATCAGATAACTCAGTGCCGTTGCCCTTAAAAGCATGACATCCTCTTCCTGCATGTCTTCCGCCGGCATCTTCGATTCACAATTCACCTTATATTCTGCCAAAAGCGGCATCGTCGCAATAATCCCATGTGCTCCGCTTCCGGTAATACTCATCGCCGGACGGCTAAGTCCCAGCACCCTTGCTTCAATCGCTCCATTGCATAGAAGTTGGGCTGTATCCAGCACATGGCTTGAGAACATCTGCTCCCCATTCTTTTGAAACAAGCGTTTTGCAATCGTTGCCCGATCAGATGCCAGTCCTTCTTCAAGCAGTTCCATGTTCATGGCGAATGCGTCCCTTATAAATGCAAGTTCTTCCAGCGATACATGCTCCACATATTCAAGTATGTCTTTCAGCGAATATCTGTGTATCGCAGGAATCGCACTCCCCTCTGCGCCCTCCTGTCCATACTCCAACGCATCTACGGATACATCGCCCTCTTCAGAACGATTTTCCACATAGATCTGCTCCCCATTCTTCTCAATCGAAACAATATGGGTATGACTGTCTCTGATAGACACCATACAGGTATCCGCCTGCGTCTCTACCGTAGCATCGATCCTAATTCTTGAGTCGATACAATCCACCAGCGCCTCTACTTTCCCGTCTTCTACCATCTTCGCTGCCATCTCGTCATCCTCAGGCGTAATATTCGCCAGAGACTCCAAACCCTTCCCCGCATCCGCAGCCACCGCGCCAAGCGCTGCCGCATACAGATTGCCGAATCTGGAGGAATTCGGGATTCCACAAGTATAAGCATTCTTATACATACCGGAATTCATCCGCACCCGTACCCTCTTTATCTCTCCCGTCACATGGCTTCTTGCACTGGCGACCGCATACGCAATGGCTCCAGGCTCCGTCACGCCAAGCGCAGGTTTCATATCCTCTTTTATCAATCTGGTCAACTCGTTCATACATCTTCCCCTATATGCTTTCGTTCTTATCTTCCTGACCAGTATAACACACCCTTACACAAAATAGGTTTGCAAGTCTAAAAACTTTATATATTTTTTATTGGCAGTTTATTGACTTTAAACCCATACGGCGTATGATTGGTAATATATTTAGGAGGTTGATTTGATTTGAAAGAGAAACTGATTCGATTCATGTATGGACGCTACGGGGTTGATTCCCTGGGAAAATTCACAATTATTACCGGGCTTGCCGCTATGATCCTTGCCGGATGGACTGACAGTATGCTTCTGTCCCTCTTATCCTGGTGCCTGATCATCTATTCTTATTTCCGCATGTTTTCAAAGAACATCTATAAACGTTCTTCTGAAAACCAATGGTATCTGAATAAGACCTATAAACTCCGCACATTTTTCTATCGTCAGAAGAATATGATGGCACAGCGCAAGACCCACCACATCTACAAATGCCCTACTTGCAAGCAGAAAATCCGTATTCCCAGAGGTAAGGGCAAGATTGAGATCCGCTGCCCCAAATGCAACACAACATTTATCAAAAAGAGCTGACGAGGAGCACCTATGTTTGGATATATTGCAATTAACAAAGCAGAGATGAAGTTCAAAGATTACGACATGTACCATTCTTACTATTGCGGTCTTTGCAAACGCCTGAAGGAATGCTATGGTATTAGAGGTCAGGTTACTCTTTCTTATGATATGACCTTCCTCATCGTGCTTCTTACCGGGCTCTATGAACCCGAGACGAAGTTGGAGGTAGTGAACTGCATTGCACATCCACTGGAAAAACATGCTGCCAGAACCAATAAGTTCACCGACTACGCTGCTGCAGTCAATCTCATTCTATCTTATTATAAATGCAAAGATGACTGGGAGGACGAGCATAAGAAGAAAAGCCGTCTCGGTGCCAAATTGTTAAACTCTAAGATGAAAGACATCCAAAAGACCTATCCCGACAAAATCGCTGTCGTCTCTAAGAATCTGAAACATCTGTCCATTCTCGAACAGGAGAATGAACGTAACCTTGATCTGATGGCAGGACTTTTCGGAAATATCATGGCTGAACTTTTTGCCATGCGTCAAGATGAGTGGGAGCCTTCTCTTCGCAAGATTGGATTCTTCCTTGGCAAATTCATCTACCTGATGGATGCTTACGAAGATGTGGAAAAAGATATTCGGTCAGGAAATTATAATCCTTTTAAAGAGGGATTCCAGAACAATGAACATTTTGCAGAAGATTGCAAGCAGTTATTAACTCTGATGATGGCAGAATGCTCCAGGGAATTCGAGAAACTGCCGATTCTTCTTCATGCAGATATTCTTCGCAATATCCTATACTCCGGCGTCTGGTGCCGCTACACCGAAGTAACCGCCAAACGTCTGGACGCACCAGTCGACCTGCCAGAGGAGACTGAGCATAATCAGCAGGAGCCTTACCAGACGGATGCCGGGGATAATACAGATCCTGACCGTAATCATTCAGATACAGGAGAACAACAATCATGACAGATCCATATAGCGTCTTAGGCATATCACGCGATGCCTCTGACGAAGAGATTAAAAAAGCATACCGGAACTTAAGCCGCAGATATCATCCGGACGCTAATATTAATAATCCTAATAAAGACCAGGCAGAAGCCAAATTCAAAGAAGTACAGCAGGCATACCAGCAGATCATGCGCGAGCGGGAGTATGGAACTTCCGGCGGGTATGGCAGTTATGGCTCCGGCAGTAGCGGCTCCGACGGATATGGTTCCGGCAGTTATGGTCCTGGCGGGTATGGCTCCGGAGGATATGGTGGATTCGGAGGATTCGGCGACTTTGGCGATTTCGGAAGTTTCCGCGGTTTCGCGGGACAATATCGTCAGGCGAATTCCGGTGCAACCGAGAGCGAAGAAGACCTTCATATGAAAGCTGCCGCTAATTTTATTAACAGCAGGCATTATCAGGAAGCACTGAACCTGTTAAATGGTATCAAAGACCGAGGTGCCCAGTGGTATTATTATAGCGCCCTGGCGAATTCCGGTATGGGCAACAATGTGATTGCCTTACAGCATGCCAAAGAAGCACTTCGCCTTGAACCCGATAATTTTCAGTATCAGATGTTAGTGAACCGATTCGAAAGCGGCGGCAGTTGGTATCAGCAGCAACAGGGACCATACCAGACGACATTTACCGGCAGCAGTGGTCTATGTATGAAACTCTGTATTGCCAATCTCATGTGCAATCTGTGCTGCGGCGGCAGCGGTCTGTGTTGTGGCGGCGGCGGAATGCCTGGCGGGTATATCTAATGTCAATTCATTTATATTAGGAAGGGACTGATTGTGGTGTTAGAATATTTGGTATTATATCAAAGCGAATCCGGAAATACGAAGAAACTCGCAGCAACCATCTTCTCACATCTTCCAGGCAATTCAAAAGACCTGATCGATATTACAACTAACAAGACAATTCCGGAAGCGCGCATATACTTTATCGGTTTTGGCGTCCGCTGCGGAACTTGCAGCATGACAGTCAGTGATTTTCTGAATGACTTAAGTGGCAAATGCATTGCACTCTTCGGAACCTGCGGTATGGGTGATTCGCCCGAATACTACAGTGCTATCGCACAGAGCGCCAGCGCCTGGATCGAATCTGACAACGCCTATCTGGGCGCCTTCATCTGCCAGGGCAAGATGCCTCAGAAAGTCCGTCAGAAATACGAAGCTATGCGTACTGCCGAGAATTCCGCTCAGATGGATATGTGCATCCGTAATTTTGATGAGGCACTGACACATCCTGATAGTCTGGATTTCGAACATGCAAAGGTATTCGTAAATAAAATATTGAAAAAAATAGAGGCGGAAGAGTATTGATTTTTCCCGCCTTTATAGATATCTCTGATATAAAAATGGTGCCGGAAGATTAACTCCGGCACCTTCATATTATACTAACTTTTTACTAGATAGGAAGTTCAAGATAAATATCTTTTCCTTCTTTGATAGAGATTACAACTTTTCCACTTCTGATAGTTGCAACTGCTCCCTGAACGCTTCCTGCTACTGCAGGTGCAGCTTCTTCTGGCGCTGCCTCTTCCTCTGCCGGCTCTTCTGCTGCTACTTCTTTGATACCATCTACGTTATCAACAGTTAATGGACATAAGGAATCGCTTGTCTTTGTTAATTTTGCCCCCAATACCTGCTCGATTGTCAGACATCCGTCCAGATTTAATAATCCTGAATCAACTAATTCGTCGAAGATTGCTGGATCTTCAAGGTTAGCTGGCTCGATTGTAATGCCCGCCTCTGCTCTACAACATAATACTGCTGGATCTTTCGCATGAGCTTTCGCGGTTTCAGCTGTAATAGACATGGTAATTACCTCCTCTTCAATTTATACGCTATCTTTAGTATAGCCAGTGAAGTGATTGAATTCCAATTGATTTTTTTAATAAACCAGTATATTTATAGAGTTTTTGAATGTGTTTATCCTTAATTTTCTATAAGATATCCTCACTATAGAATGAATATCTATAACGGGCTCAGCATAGTTTTTACCGCTAACAAAAAAATACCGCATCCTTTTATTCTAAAGGGTACGGTATTTTTCAGAGGCGCCAACCAGATTTGAACTGGTGATAGAGGTGTTGCAGACCTTTGCCTTACCACTTGGCTATGGCGCCTTATCAAGCACTTACTTATTATAGCAAATGCTTGAGTCTAAGTCAAGGGGTTAAAACCCTAATTCTTCATTTACCAGAATTACCTTGATGCGCTTTGGCTTCTTAGAGAACCTGGTAATCAGTATCTGGCAGCAGATCGTATCCGGCGACTTGCAATCAAAACAACTTCCAGTCTTAGCACACGGCGTATCCAGTCCGAATCTCTGCGCATTGATCGGCGCCGCTTCATTCCTTGCTCTTGACATGGCATTATCCACATCTTTTACAACCTTATTCATCCCGATAATCATCAGAACATTTCTTGGACCCGCTGCAATTGCAGATACCCGGTTCGCCATTCCATCTATATTTACCATAACACCGTCTTCTGTGATTGCATTAGCACTCGTCAAGAAGTAATCGCAATCGTATGCCGCCAATTCCATCTTACGCTTCTCTTCCGGTCCTTGTGCGGTGTCTCTGTTGTATACGGTATAATTGCCTTCACAGACCGTATTCTTCAGCCCGATCTCATTCACAGACATAGAGCCTCCCCATGAGATACTGCTTCCTTCAGGAATCCATTCCAAAGCCTTCGCAAGAGCCTCTTCTTTGGTCTCGGCATAATAGCCTTCCATGTTGCGGGATTCTAAGCCTTTTATAATCCGCTCACTTAATAATTTATTTCTTTTTATGCGATTCTGATCCATGTTCTTAAGCCTCCTTTGTATTGTATGCACGTTAATGACATTATATCACATTTTGCAATTGGGGACAGGGCAAATTCAAAAAGGGACACGGCTATTTGAATTGGGGACGTGGGAAATCGAGATTTCCCCCGTCCCCTCCCTAGAAGAACCCAGTTCCCAAACGCAGAATATATATCGCCACCATAATCTTCGCACGGTTCTCATTACTTAAAATATCATACCCCAACACTTCTTTAATCTTATTCAACTTATATGTCAGTGTATTCTTATGGCAATACAATGCCTGAGAAGTGTGTATAATACTACATTCGTTCTCAAAATATGCCTCTAATATCTCCATATAATTTGTTTCCTGCTCCTTGTCATATTCCATAAGTTTTCCGAGTGTCTCTTGGACAAAAGCAGGATAGATGGATTTTTCTTTGACGTCTGCCAAAAGTTTATAGATGCCCAATTCATCATAACTAAGCAGATTCTTAGGAATCGCTGTCTTCGTCAGATCATATGCAGTATATGCATTCTCATAGGATCTGTGAATATCTGTAATGCGAGATGCAAGCGTGCCGATTCCTATATATACATTGGGATCATCCTGACAGAATTTTTGGCATTCTTTTTCAATCTGCGGGATCGGATAACTGGCTGTCAATATTGTCAAGCGGCCTTTCTCTTCATATACGATTACATTTTTGAAAATATATCTAAGAGATTTTTCAATCTTTGTCAGTTTTTCATTCCCTGTATCGCTATCATATGCGTGACAACTGAGCATAATCACTGCATATGACATATTCCTGAAGAATCCATTCCTTTCAAAATGGCTTAGATACAGTTCTTCATTCTGCGGATAAAAGATTGCATTCTTGAATGCTGTAATCAGATTCGTCTCTCTTTGCTCGTTCTTCAGCAGAATCTCTGCAAACAGGCGCATGATATCAATATATGGGGTATCCCATGAGGCTGAAAAGATAGGGAAGCGGATTGCATTGCAGTAGTCAATAATATCCTGCGAAAACATCCTATTATCGCGAAATGAAATGATTAGACCTCCTGCATGTACTTTGTTCAATTCTGTGATATAAGTTTTCAGCCATTTCTCTGATTGGTAACTCAACCCTGAATTGAAAACCAGTTCATCGCCATGCAGTAATTGTATAAAATCTATCTCCTCCACCATATGCATCCAGACGATTGTCTTATCAAAACAACTATTCGTGTGAAGTTTAACATTATATTTTTCGGGTAGTTCTACATACAGTCGCATCAATTCTACTGCCATCACTCTGCCTCCTTTTTAATTTCCTTTTACATTATTTATTAATCATAATATATCATTTTTGTACTTTACACACAATTATTTTATGATTTTCTGTCTTTAAAAACTATTTTCAAAGATATAACTCCATGCTATATTGTCCTTAGAACACAAATAACGCTTATTAGCGACCTCGATTTTTGTAGTTCTAATTTCATAACTCTAGATTGTTTTATAAAAAGCCCCCAAAGCATTCGCTTTGAGGTCTTTTTCATTTTCATTAATATATTTCAATTGGGGACACGGCAAATCCAAAAAGGGACACGGCTATTCGAATTGGGGACGGGGGAAATCTCAATTTCCCCCGTCCCCAATTCGAATCCGCTCCACAACAGTCTTCTCTCCCGTCAGAATCCGATACGCTGCCAGCGGCACTCCCATGCACACCGCTACCACGAATACGGCCATGATCCCCACCGGAATCACCGGAACCTCGAACGCTATATCCATATAATTCATGGACTGATAGATCACATAAGTCACGCCAAGCCCAACCGTTGCCATCAGCACCAGAGAACTTGCCCCAAAGAGAATTCCTTCCCTTAACAGCATCTCCTTCACCTGTTTCTCCGTCATTCCCACGCTCTCCATCACGGCAAGTTCCATCTGTCGACTCTGAATATTGCCCGACACCGTATTGATGTAATTCATAATACCGATCAGGGCAAGGATCAGTGTAATTCCGATTCCAACCCCCATCATATTCCCCTGGGCATCCTTCACTCTCTTCATCTCGTCAATCTTTGAATCGCACCTGAATGATTTGGCATAAGGGCTTTCCTGTATCATATCTTTAATCTCTTGTTCCACAGTCTCGTCATATTCTTTGACATACTGTACATTCGCCTTAACCACGTATGGATCATCCGCAATATGTTTCAGAAATGCGTTGCTGACAATGATCGTCGGCGTATTCCCCAGCATGTGTGCATAATATATGTCGTCTGTCAGTCCGGCGATTGCGAATTCATATAATGTATCCGCCTCGTTGTAGAGATAACAGTTCAGTTTCTTTCCCTTCAGCATATCCATATCAAATGACAGACCATTCCTGTATAGAATTCCGCATTTTCCTGCTAGGAAATCTTCTTTATCCACCGATGTCTCCAATGTGCTGTTCAAATAGTCGAACTCCGTCTCATCGATTCCCGTCATATAAGAATAGTATTTCTCCGGATGCGCGATATAGTCTTCCTTCACATCTTCATCATAGGAAGCGTCATCAGACCACACCTCGTACATTTCCCGCATCCAAGGCTCTGCCACCTCTGGCTCCCAGGGAACTACAATCCGCTCGGTCAGCATAAAATGTACCTCCTGAATCCCCTCATTCTCTTTCAGCCTATTCATAAAATCTGTATCCATAAGTCGTGCCCAGTCATTCATATCTTCCTTATACAGCGTGTCATTGCTGATAACCATATCCGCATCCATATAATTTGATACAATGGTTCTCGGTCCCTGGCTCTCAATCAGCGTAATCAGGCAGAGGAACACAGACAGGCTTGCCGCAAGGGACAGCACCACCACCGCAGTCTTTTTCTTGTCTCTGCCAAACTGCTCTCTTGCCATCCGCCACAAAAGCCCTCCCCTTCGGGTCTTACGGCAACTCTTCTTATCAGCGATCCGGCGATATCCCAGCGCCTCCACAGGAGAGATGTCAGTTGCAATCTTCGCTGGTTTCCTACATCCCAGCCATATCGTAATCGAAGCCACCAGAATACTCAAAAAGAAAATTGCCGGATGAAACACAACCGGAATCGAGCCGGTACGTATGCCGAGCGACCTCACCACCATTGGAATCAGAAGAAATGACACTGCTATGCCAAGCATCATTCCCCCTCCTATCCCTATGGTTCCCACAAGAAGCATCTGCTTCTTCATCAACTGGTCGATCTGCTTCCCCGTCATCCCCACCGTCTGCAGCAGCCCATAATACCGGATATTCCCTGCTACGGACAGGTACAGAATATTATAGATCAGCAGGTACGCACTCAGACAGGTAATCCCTACCAACCCCACAAGCCCCGCCAGGATCTGAATGGATCGTTCTGCATAAGAAGTAATAATAAAATGCTGTTTTTTCCCAAGATTCAAACTGCTTTCTAATGCATTTCTGGTCTTTTCCGATACCAGAAATGACCGAAAATGAATATATAAGAAGCCTCGCCCCGAATCTTCCAATGTATATCCCGACTGATCAAAAAAAGAGCGTGACACATAGAATATCTCGGTATCTCCATACCCTTCCCACATACCGGATATGGTCAGTTCCTTGGTATGGATTCCATTGTTGTCCTGATAAGTAATGGGAAATGTATCTCCCACATCCAGATCACCCAGGCCACAGTCCTCAAGAGCATCTTTCGTTGCCATCACCTCATTATCCTTTCGCGGATAAACGCCCCGAACTTCCCCCATCGCAGGCTTCTTCATCACATTCCATCTGGTGTCATCTGCCCAGATAAAAATAGAATGCAGCGTATCATCTGCCTCCGTCTCCACTGCCCAGCCTGCCATTCCTTCCACTCCTACGGCATCAACCGCCGGATTCTTCCTACAGATCTCTTTCTGCTTTTCTGTATATCCTCCATAGATATAAGCATCGAACTCCCCACCCTTCGTACGGATGTCCTGCTGCCTCTGCATTTTCAAAAAAGTAACGCCTACTGTAAAGATACTGAACAACATAAAAGTCGAAAGCATAATTGCAATCATCATGATCCCATTCTTGCGCTTATTACTGATCAAGGAACGCTTTGCCATCCGGGTGATAACCTGCCCGTTATTATTCGCCAGCATATACGTCACTTCCCTTCATCGTCTGGGCATTCACGATCCTGCCGTCTTCAATTCGTACGATCCGATCTGCCATCTGCGCAATGTCCATATCATGGGTAATCAGCACGATTGTCTGCTGATACTGCTTCGCCACCATTCGAAGCAGCCCCAGCACATCATGGCTGGTTGCCGTATCCAGATTCCCAGTCGGCTCATCTGCAAGGACTATGGCGGGTTTTGATGCCAGCGCCCTGGCAATCGCGACCCTCTGTTGCTGTCCGCCAGACAAAGTATGCGGAAGCGCCTCCCTCTTCTCCTGCAATTTCAGAAGTTCCATGATGTCTTCTACAAATTCCCGATCAATATGCCCTCCATCCAATTCAATCGGAAGGACAATATTCTCGTAGACATTCAGATCCGGCACCAGATTATAACTCTGGAAGATGAAGCCAACCTTTCTCCTACGAAAGATTGCCAGTTTCTCTTTACTTAGTCTTGATAACTGCTTTCCATCCACATACACTTCACCGCCAGTCGGTACATCCAACCCGCCAACCATATGCAGAAGCGTACTCTTTCCACTCCCCGATTTGCCAACGATGGCAACGAATTCTCCTTCTTTTACACAGAAATCCACTCCATCCAAAGCCTTTACTGTATTTGCACCAAGTTTATAATATTTCTTCAGTGCCTGTGTTTTTACAATCCATGATTCCATAGCCTTCTCTCCTTTCCTGTGCTGCTTACAGCATACCAAGGAAATATCACAAACCAGTCCCAATCCAAGATTCTCACAATCTTGTGATTCTCCGCCTATCAACCTCTTCCTGTGAATCCTATTGGGAATTTAACGAATCTCATTCGGAAGATATATTGAGAATTCCGCACCTTTCCCAACTTCAGAATTCACTTCAATATATCCATTCTGCATCGTAATAATCTTCCTTGCCAGATACAACCCCACGCCGATTCCCTCCTGGTCATGAACCTCCGGCTCGCGGTAGAACCTCTGGAATATCTCAGCCTGCCGTTCTCTTGCAATTCCTTTGCCGGAGTCTTTAATGCTAATCTTTGTAAAAAATTCCTGAACCACTGCCGATATACATATAGTACCGCCCCCAGGTGTATATTTCACCGCATTGTCCAAAATATTCGAGATGGCTTCCTCCGTCCACTTCTGATCATGATATACGGTGATATCTTCCTTACAATCCACATACAATCCGATTCCTTTTTGCTCCGCTTTCGGGACGATTCCCGCCACTGCATGTCCTAATGTGCCGAAGATACTGCAACTTCTCTGGCGAATCTCGATTACTCCTGTCTCAAGCCTGGACATCTTCACCATGCTTTGAATGAGAAAATCTAATTTCTCCGTCTGCCCTTTCATCTTTTGAAGAAAATCATTCCAGCCTTCACCTGCATTTTCATTAATATTTTCTTCATAATCCTTTTGAATATCAGTTCCGATAAGTGCTCCGGCACTCTCATGCTCCAAAATATCCAGATAAACCTTCATATTAGCGATGGGCGTCTTCGTCTGATGAGAGATATCGGAGATTAATTCTTTCATCTGCCGCTTCTCTTCTATATTATTCTGACTCTGGCGCTTCCAGATCTGATTCACCTTCCACAACTTCTCATAGATCTTGCCCCACAGAGAATCCTCCAACTGCTCATATTCTGTGATGTCTCGTCCGGCAATCATGGCATCCAGACATTTTTCCAGATGATCAGAGAATGTATCAATATCCCTTTGCATCCGATAGCATTTCCCATATGCTACTACCATTAGGATTCCGCAGATTAGCGCCACTATTATCATTACCACTAATGTTCCCCATGTTATCTCAACCATTGATACCCCATCCCATATACATTTGAAATATATTTGTGCTTTTCGTCCTCAATCTTGCCTCGCAAACGATTAATATTCACCGCCAGTGTATGTTTGTCCACAAACTGCCCGCCACTGTCCCACAGGCGTTCAAGCAATACCGAGTAAGTTAACAACTGTCCGGCATTTTCAATAAATAGCCGAAGCATTCGGAATTCCGTCGGAGTTACCGTACATTCCCGACCTTGCACTTCTACCCTTGACCTGTCGAAATCAATCTTGAGAAAACCATCCTCAAATACACTTCTATTGATGCCCTCCGTGCGTTTCAGTATGACCGCGATCTTCTTCTGGAGAACGTTCATGGAGAATGGCTTGGTTACATAATCATCCGCTCCCAGTTCATAGCCCTTTAGCATATCCTCCTCCAGATCTCTTGCGGTAAGGAATAGTACAGGGATGTCATTCTTCTTTTTGACCCATTCACAGAATTCAAAACCTTCGCCGTCCGGAAGGTTCACATCCAGAAGGATAAGATCCGCTTGTCCTTCTGAGAATCTCTCCCTTGCTTCTTTTAATGAATGTGCGGCTGATATGGCATATCCTTCCTTCTTCAATGAGTAAGATATACCTTGATTCAATTCTCTGTCATCTTCTACGATTAATATCCTCTGCATTGTATACCCCTGATTCTATGATTATTCTGTATTTTTTCATATTTTCATTATACAAGCATCAAAAAAACACTGCAATTATACAATAATCACAGTGTCGTGATAATTTCCATGAAAATTCTAGTCAACAATAAAATATCGCAATTACAGGATACTTCATTCTAATCCAGATTCGTAAAGATATCCCTGTTCTTTCATACACTCGACAAACCGTAGGAAATCCAAGCGTACAAGTTCCTGCGGAACATTAAAATGAACCGCTGCCCTACTTACAATCTCTTCCACATCTTGGGTTTCACATAATACATTCCAATAATATGCTGCTGTCTCATTAAGAAGGCTTCCATAAGGACAATATTCATGTTCCATGCGAGTAGCAACCAAAAGATACTTTCCACACACCTTTTCCAAAAGAATTCCTTTTCTTGCTGCTAAGTTTAATTTCATAAGAACTTACTCCTATTGGTCTGATATTGTTTAATAGTATCATGGCATAATCTGGCTGAAGCAACATCTCCAAGATTCGTTAATTTCCAGATAGGGATATGTAACAGCACTGCTTCTTCCATCCTAAGAAGCATTCGAAGTTCTTCAATCGTTTGTGCATCTATAAGAAACTGATAAAGAAAAGGCAATACTATTTCCTGAGGATGAAGAAGACGAATTGAATTCTTATACCCCTGCTCCAAGAAAACAATCCCAGCCAACGGTGCAGAAGTATTTCTCCCGAATCCCTCTTTTCCCTTCCACGGAGAAGAATGAATGTAAAATTCTCCTGTCGGTGTCAACTCTAATATAGGCTTATCTCCATTTAATATAGATACTTTATCTCTATACAAATATTTCCAATGTAAATATTGAGTTGTTTTCCCAGTTCCACTGGGAGCCGTAAATAAATATGCTTTATCTTCCCACAGGAACGCTGTAGAATGAAATATACAGCGTCCATAAGGAAGTAACGCAGTCGAAGCCTTGCTTACCAATTCGCAATATTCTACATAATGATCCGGCAATTTCTTATCATAACATGTTCGGAATATCTTGAATTCTTCTTGAGATAATCCAATCCGTGCAAGAGGCTTAGACGTAAGATCAAGATATGAATCAAAGTATTTTTTTGCCTGACTATCTAAAAAATCAATCTGCAGCGGAATTCCTGCCAAACATACAATCGTCGATTCCATACTAGTCTTCGATATAACCCACTTCAAGAACAATGCCATTCTCATCTACAACAGCCGTTCGTCCGTCAGATAATGGGATGTATGTATACCCACCACGCAGACTGAAAGGCTCGGACACACCACCGCCGCTCGGCACTATCCCTGGAAACGGCTCGCCAGGTATAACCAACGTTGGATCATAATAAGCCATGATTTTCTCTCCCTTCTTGCTATTTAACAGTTACACTTTTCGTCTGATAGATAAACGATCTGGCCGGACCGGTTACAGTTGTCCCATCCTTTGTTATCCAGTATGGGGTAATCGTAATTTCACTGCCCTTTTCTAAGCCCTCAACATTCAGATTATTATAATATAAAGGTGCAGAACTTTCGACATTTTCACCAAATAACTGAGCGGCGTTCTTTCCTCCGATTTTGGTTGTAGTCTTTGTAGCAATTACATTGGAGGCATTTCCCGCAACATTGTACATAAATCCAATTTCTGCATAATTCTTCTTACCGTCCACGGCAGTAAATGTTTTTATCTGGGTTACGATGCCACGAGATTTTACTTCTTGTATCTTTACTGCTAAATAATCGCTGGAAATATATTTTGCATATACAGTCATATCTTCTGTCACATTACTAAAATCAGCAGGAGCAGCGAACTTATCATCTGTATACCAGCCCGCGAAAATCTGCCCTTCTTTCTCTTCACAAGTCACTTTGCCAGACATATTAGGTTCGGTAACATCCTGAATAGAGAAAGAATCACCCTCTACTTTGGTAATTTTCACCTTTTCATTCTCTGGCTGTGTTACATAGCAGTCTTGCACATCTAAACTAAACGTACTGAATACTCTGTCCAGTGACATAATATCGCCACCCCTATTAGTGCATTCACTATCTACAGCAGTAACTTTCTTCTTATCACTTTCCGTTTCAACTGTAAGAGTCCGATCCTTCAATCCATGTACCATCACACCATCGGGCGTAATCCAATATGGACAAACCTCAAGCGTATCTCCATCCTGCAGAGTTTTTATTTCATGAACTCCCAAATATCCTTGATTCAATGTTTTAAAAATATCTTTCAAACCATAATTCGCTACTGTTTTATTAGTTCCAAATTCAGTAATTTTACATCCACTGTAAACAGTCTTACTGCCCGCCAGATGATCAAAATCTCCATCCAGTACAAATCCGACTTCCTGGTAATTTTTATTATCGACAGCTGTATAAAGGAATACAGAATATAATTCTCCGGTACCTGTCATATTATTTCTGTTGGTGGTTGTATATACACTCTTAATACCAAGATAATCTTCACTTACTTCTTTTAGATAAATTGTTGTACCAGCTTCGGGAGTAAAGATGCCAGGTTCATCGAGTTCTTCCTCTGTATAAGGCTGTGTCAATTCTGCATCTTTATAGAAGCCCCCGTAAAGATACCCTTCCTTCACATAATCTGGAAAGCAATATTCCTCTATTGACAAATCTTCTTTCGTCCCATCAGAAGAATGAACGAGCGTAAATGTTTCCGGCTTCTTAACAGTAACATTCAGTACATCAACAAACATATGAATCGTCTGATTGCCACTAGCATCATTCTCATAAAAAGCATATTCCGACTTCACAGTATCCTTTCCCGCCTTATTACCAATTACTGAAAAGCCGACAGATCCAGTACCTTCATATGTAATGTTGTATGCCTGGTTATCAGCATAATGATCAATGGAGATGACACCCTCGTCACCAAGCACATGGGGTTCTTCA
>Ga0129309_1001056_pt1 | contig 16092 bp, 13 predicted proteins | sample L1105metagenome_FD_94439 | JGI IMG/M metagenome (GOLD analysis project Ga0129309, IMG submission 94439) | Ring-tailed lemur group fecal microbial communities from Wisconsin, USA - L1105 metagenome | ecosystem: Host-associated > Mammals > Digestive system > Large intestine > Fecal | place: USA...
ATATCCATCAAGGCGGAAGGAGTGGGGAGAACTACCACCATCCGGTCCTCTTGCACGTAGCTGATCGTGGCGGAGAAATCCAGATACTTAAATTTACCACTGATATCTGCCGTAAAGAAGCAAACCGGGCGCCCGTACTCAAAATTATGCTCGATCTCCCGGTCTTCTGTCCTTTCGATCTCGATCACCAATTGGTTTAAGGAGTTATAATAACTGCGTCCCGGAGTGACCGGATACCAACAGAGGCCCTGCGCCACTCGTTTTCGCAAACCCGTACGCTCGGATTGCTGTCGGTATGTTTCCTTCTCATATTCATATTCCTTCTTAAGTAGCTCCTGCTGCCGGAGCAGATCCGCTATTGGGGATAAAATCGTCTTTGCCATCCTTGATCGGCTTTTTTGTTCATGAGGGCGCAAACTTACGCAAAAATAGCGAACTCGGCAATGCCTGTTGGAGGTATGTTGTCAGGCTATCTCCATCTTAGATCGCATGGCATCGGTGATCGTGACCTACAATAAGGGTGGAGATATCAACAACAAGCGCATGACCAACCATAAATCCGCCACCTTCTGAGCAAAGCCAAAGTACTGCGGATGCAATTTCCTCGATATTGCCCAAACGCCCCATCGGTTCTTGTGCAATCATTGTTTTATAACCTTCGGATGTACCACCCGAAAAACGACATATCATCTCTATGACACTGGGGCATAATCTAACGCAACACCTCGTCCAAGACCGCCTCCGGCTCCGGTGACGAACGCCACTTTATCTTTAAATCGTTTATTTTCGTTCATGTTTTTGTGAGTATATAGTTAAGGAATCAAAATGACGGTACCCGTATGCTTGTTCGATTCAAGCAATTCATGTGCTTTCGGAGCTTCTGCCAATGGGAGTTGAAGCGGTGTTTTAATCTTGATGCTGCCGTCAAGAAGAGCGTTGAACCAATCCTCTGCCATCGTCTGAAGGCGGTCGTAATCGGCTACATGATGTTCCAAGTCGCCAAAAGTAGCATAACGTGAGCCGTTGTTTTTTCCGTGGTTAGCAAGCTCCCAAAGATTGAACACCACAGGGCCGGTGACCATGCCGAAGTTCACATAGTAACCAAAACTCCGAAGTGAATCAAGGGATGCTTTTGCAACAGCTTTGCCGACCCCGTCGAATACGACGTGTGCTTTGTCGCCGTTGGTAAATTCATCAACCTTTGCAACGATGTCCTCGGTAGCTGTGTTGATTACGAAGTCTGCACCGATTTTGTGCGCAAGCTCACGTTTTCCTTCAGTATGGATAGTACCGATTACGATTCCTCCCATATTCTTAATCCATTGGGTAAGCAGGGAACCAACACCGCCAGTACAAGCATGAACAATGGCTATATCCCCTTTTTTAATCGGGTAAGTATAGTGACATAAGAAGTAAGACGTGAGTCCGCGGAGCGTGTTACTTGCCGCCAGCTCAAAACTGAGTCCGTCGGGCAGATGCATGGTCAGGCTTTCCTTGACGATGTGTTCTTCGCCATAAGCGCCGAGGGACTGTGTATATACGACACGGTCTCCAAGTTTGAAGTTGTTCACATCTTCGCCGACCTCAAGTACGATGCCGGCACCTTCCTTACCGGGAGTAAAAGTGTTAATTTTCTGTTTGGCATCGGCAAGATAAGTGTCGTTGCCGCTACGGAAATATACATCGGTATAATTCACGCCAATGGCATAGTTTCGAACTTTGATTTCACCGGGGCCGGGATTGCCGATTTCCACGTCCTCGATTTTCATGACGCTCGGTGCGCCAAACTCTCTGATTACTATTCTTTTCATTGCTATATGATCTATGAGTTATTATTCTATTGAATCTATTTTTGCTATTTAGATTCGTTATTCAGCCAGTTCTATCAAAACAGAATAGCTGCCGTGAAGTGTTTTTTTGTTTTTGAGCGTTGGATGAATTACAACTGCTGATGCCGACCAAGGCCAACAGCATATATAAAATTTTAATTTTCATACTTTGTCATGTTTGAGATTAGAGGAAAGCTCCGTTGCAGACTTGAAGAACCTGTCCTTTCACAGCCTTTCCCATTTTACTTGCCAGATAGAGACAAGCGTAGGCTTGGTCAATAGGGTCACACTCAGGTCCGGGGAAATACACATAATGCTGGCTATATTCCAGCATACCCTTTCCTCCAGGGTGTTCCTGATTCTTGTTGGCAATGTGCATGGGCGTCACGGTGGAGCCAGGAGCGACGGCGTTGCAACGGATATTGGTATCAATAAGCCGCATGGCCACATTTTTTGTCAAGGTGTTGAGTGCGCCTTTGGTAGCCGTATAAGCTGCACCGCAGAACGGACGGGTTCCATTGACGGAGGTAATGTTGATGATTACACCTTCATTTTTGGGAAGGAAAATTTTGAGGGCTTGGCGGATATGACGTACCGGACCTGCCAGATTGACTGCGGAAACATGATTCAGCCATTCATCATCAGTCTCATCGATGAGTTTCTGCTCACCGATGCCGGCGTTATTGATAAGGATGTCAAGATCACCGAACTCTTTGAGTGTTGTTTCAAACACACGTTTTGTGTCTTCAGGGGATGTAACATCCGCAGCCACGCCGATTGCTTTTCCTCCTTTTTTACGGATTTCTTCCACTACTTTTCCAAGCTCATCCTGACGGCGAGCGGTAAGAACTACTGATGCGCCTTCTTCGGCAAACAATTCGGCCATTGTCTGACCCATACCGTAACTGGCACCTGTGATGATGGCTACTTTGCCATCGAGCATTTTTCTATCCATACAACTTAATTTTTAATTATTAAATCTATTTGATTTTACTGTTGCAAAGTTACAGTGGATTCCGCTTAGGGTAGTTTCTGTATGGCTCAAAAGAACTTTCTGTAAAGTCCATTCATAATTATTTGGTTTCATCTGAAAAAACGGGCAAGAAGCATAAGCCGTTGCCCGTTTTTTTGCCACATTTCTATCATAAAAATCAAACAGTTCAAATACTTTTTCCTAATTGATATGCTTTTTGCGAATAAACAGTGTCACGAATTTGCCAGATATGTGGAATTTCCGTTCCGATGCGGACTACCTGTCAATACTAAAATTTTCATAATAAGAATATCTTAATTATGGATAATTTAGATATTTACCCCCATGTCATATGCTAATTTCAGAACTTCATGTCCTGCGATTTCCCCCGCATCATTTACACCTCCGGCAAAAACCGAACCTGCGAGATGCGACTTCTCAAAACAATCTATCCATCCACCGATACCGGATATTGTACGTTCCGGAACATGGTCTTCGTTTTCAGCCGCCGATGTTAGGACATAAATATCCCGAAAATGATACTCGGTAGTATAAAGCGGATTTGTACGGTCAAGCAATGTTTTCAACTGTCCGCTCATTTCGTAATAATAGACAGGAGTTGCAAAGGCGATGACATCTGCATCGTATATTTTTGCAACAATCTCTTGTGCATCATCTTTAATTGCACATTTTTGAGTCTTCTGACAGGCAAGACATCCACGACAAAAACGCAGGTCTTTATCCCGAAGGGTTATCTGTTCTACAGTATGTCCCGCGTCTTTTGCTCCACGGGTAAATTCATCAGCCAAAGCCTCGGAGTTACTTCCTTTTCGCAGGCTTGTGGAAATTACCAATACTTTCTTCATTATATTATACTGAATTTAGAGATTATAAGCCTTACGGCATTATTGCCGTAAAACCATGGTATTACATAGTTCTAATAGATTCATCGATAAGAGCGGCGATAAATATCAGCGGCTGCTGCGTCTGTCAGTTCACAAGGATTGGCTTCGTACAGTCCTCCCATCGTATAGCGGGCGTTTTTCGCCAAAGTATCGCATTCCTCAATGGTGATGCCATAGTCGCTCATTTTCAGGTTCTCCACTCCGCACGCTTTCTGAAGCTCATAGAGTGCTGTAAGAAAATCTTCCGGTTTGTCGGCATCTTTCATGCCCAAGGCACGGGCCATTTTGATGAAGCGGTCATCACAAACGTGTTTTTCCACAAAGTAACGGTAGAACTCGTTAGAAATCATTATAAGTCCCGCTCCGTGTGGCAGTGTAGGATGAAAAGCACTCATTGCGTGTTCCATAGAGTGCTCTGCGGTAGTGCTTGTGAGCTGCATCGTAAGTCCGGCGATTGTACTGCCGTATGCTACACCGATACGGGCCTCCATGTCATTGCCATCCCTGACGGCACGAGGCAGGTACTTGGCGATATTCTCTATAGCTGAAAGTGCGATAGGCTCGCTCAATACATTCAAGAAACGGCTTATCATGACTTCGGTATTGTGAAACAATGCGTCAAATCCCTGATATGCCGTATATTTAGACGGAACTGTGAGTATCAATTCAGGATCGACGATAGCGAGAACGGGATTGAGTGACGGATAACCGAAACCAATCTTTTCATTGGTCTGGAGATTGGAGATTACACCCCAGCAGTTTATTTCGGAACCGGTGCCTGAGGTTGTGGCAATCGTGACAATCGGCAGGCCGGGATATGCCAATAGCAACCCTTTGCCCGTTCCACCATGGACGTAATCCCACAAATCTCCGGGATTGGTCGCCATAGCCGCCACAGCAACGGCTGCATCGAGAACCGCACCCCCGCCGAGAGCTACAATGAAATCGCATCCATTGTCACGGGCTACGCCGGCGGCTTCCATAACTACCTCTCTAGAAGGGTTCTCATGAATATTGGCACACACCACATGGGCTACACCCGCTTTTTCAAGTTGTTCAACCGTGCGGTCAAACGAACCGTTTGCGTGCACTGAATTTCCATTGGAGATAAGCAACAAGGCTTTCTTTCCGGGAAGTTCTTGCTCTGATAAATCGTTGAGTTTTCCACATCCGAAAAGAAGTTTTGTCGGAGTGTAGAGGTTAAAATTCATGTTCATTGTTTATTGTATTTTTATTAGTTAATACCAATCATGCTTTTCACGTCGTTCCAGTGCGTCTATTGCAGCCATTTCGTTAGGAGACAGCTCGAAATCGAAGATTGAGATATTCTCCTCTTGATGCACCGGATTGCTTGAACCGGGTATGACGACAACGCCATTCTGCAAATCCCAGCGGAGGATAGTTTGCACCAACGATTTCCCATGTTTCTTTGCTATATCCATTATCACCGGTTCTTTCATAAGCTCCGGGTTGAATCCACGACCACCGAGTGGATACCATGCCTCAGCGATGATTCCGTTCTTGTGCAGATATTCTATCACGTTCTTATCTTGATAGTAGGGGTGTATCTCGTTCTGGTCGAGCACAGGTTTGATGCCTACTTTCGGAAGAAAAACCGACAATTCCTTTATGTAATAATTGGAAACTCCGAGAGAACGTATTTTATCATCATTTACATAATGCTCCATTGTTTTGTATGCCTCTACATCGTGAGAACCGGGATGATGAAGCAATATAAGGTCTATATAACCGATGTTGAGCTTGTCGAGACATTTTTCTATCGCTTGCTGCGCATCTGCAAACTCGTTTGGATAAAGTTTCGTGGCGACAAAGAGGTCTTCACGTTTCACCAATCCCTCATTAATAGTTTGACGAACCGCCTGACCCACTTCTTCCTCGTTGCCATAGAAACTTGCAGTGTCAAACTTGCGATAGCCAGCTTTTATAGCCGACAATATAGCGTTGACACATTTGTCTCCATGAAGACTGTATGTACCGAGTCCGACAACGGGCATATCGTAACCGCTGCTCAGTTTGATGACAAGCGGATGACCGTTTCTTCCTCTGGAAAGATCAAACATTCCTGTATCCGTCAAAATTGGCGTACCGCCATTATCACCATTCCCTACGATCTCGTTATTAGAGTTATTGCAGGCATTTGTTGTCATTGTCATCATTACCGAGATTATAAAATTTATTATTTTCATATCCAAAGCATTCTTGAGTTTCTGATGCTGCAAAATTACGAATAAAGCCCCACGGGTTAGTTTCCGTGAGGCTCAATTATACTTTCTGAAAAGATCACACCTTGTTATACCATAACAACGGATGTCGGTGAAATACCAAACTGCCTCTTAAAAGCAGTTGAGAAATGGGACGGGTTGCGGAATCCAACCTCTGCATATACTTCAACAACTTTCTTTTTTCCTTCCGCCATCAAAGCATAGGCCACTTCGAGACGTTTGCGTATCAACCACTTTTCCGGAGTCAGGTCGCTGATTTTCTTGAAATCCCGTTTGAATGTGGCAAGACTTCTGCCTGTGTATCTTGCAAGTTCATCAATAGTGAACTCATACATATAATTTTCATTCATGAACTTGAGAATGTCTATTTTCCACGGCTCGTTGAAGTCGAACATCGTCGGTATAAACCTTTTGTCCAAATGTAAAAGTGCCAGCAAACCTTCCTGAATTTTCAGCCGCATGAAATCACCGTGTGGCTTGACATCTTGGTCAAAGAATGGAGTCATCGAAGAAAATAAACTTGTTATCTCAACGCTCGGTGCCAGTTTTATTACTTCCGGAGCAAGTTTCGGCGTTTCAGCCGCAGTCTTTTCAAGATTGAGCGTCGTAAACATCTCTTTGAGAAAACTGCGAGTAAAACTGAGAAATACGCCGCAATAACGCTCTCCGGCATAGATCTTCTTGTGCATCATTATATGATGATCGCGGGGGATATACACACATTCTCCCTTATGGACATGAATTTGTTCTTTGCCATTATCCAGAATCATCTCGCCTGAATAGACATAATTCAGAGCATAATCCCTGGCGCGATGGATACATCCGCTGATATCATCATAATAAAAGCTATAAAATACATCCTCGTAATTGAAGATGACTTTCATAGGTCTTGATTCTTCAGTTTGTCTATTTGCCATATTTTGTTCGTTTTATATCTGAATGCGAATATAGCGAAATAATACTATTGCTGTACGGCTCGTTATAGATAATATTTTTTCGGTTATCGAACTATTTACAGACTTCCTTTACTATCTATAATGGTTATATACCGTGCGGTATTTCAAGAAAGTCCGCAGGCTTGAGGCTTTTGCAGCCCATGCAACCAAGCCGTACGTTCCACTGCTATTCCTCCACGTCCAGCTTGCAGCTGAATTGCGATGCCTTAACCCCTTTGTTTTCAACTATTCTTCTGCGCTTCGCTTAGCTTCTCAAGTCTTTTGCTTACCTTTGTATTATTATAATCAAAAATCATACATTATGATAGCGTTGAAAGAACAATTCGGCATTGAAGCTATAAAAGGAATGTGCCAAAACTATACTTCCAGAATTTTTGGATTTATCATGTATACGAGGCGTAATTCCTACATCGTGAAGGTTTTGCGTGACAATGACTTTTGGAATGAGTTGGATGAAATTTCAGGAGCCAATTGGCCTATATTTTCTATTAAGCCATTGGAAGAGTGCTATTATAAAATGCCGTCAGTGCCCCAAGAAGCCATGGGACAAATGGTCCCTATACGGATTGAGCCTAATGAGAATCGAGAATTTCTGGATTTCTTTTCGCTGAAAGAATCTTCAGACTTGCCTTGTTTCATTGTGTTTATATGGAATGAAGATGGCAAGATAGAACAAATAACCTGGGAGCTGTCAAATGCGTCCGAGCAAGAAGCTTTTGACTCTATCAGAGAAATCGTAACTCTTGTCTCGGAAACGGAAGCAAAGGTTCAGTCCCCATATAAACGGAGCGCGAATGTTTATCGAAACGTGAAAAGCAAGATAGAGGGAAGGGTGTTTAAACATAGAGTTACAAAGGGATTCTATCGGGTAGCTCGCATAAAAGAGTTGCTGACAAGTTTACTAGGTTGAATATTTTCATTTAACGTTGGTAGTGTCTATAAAATTCCTAATTTTGTACGAAAACTAATATCATAAAAAAATGAATGAGAACGATGCTTTTTATAACGCATTAATAGATGTAGCTGCTTGGGATAAAGAGAATACCTTAGATCGTTTTATGAATAGTGATAGCCTCTTCAAAAAGTTTCTATATAAATTTATTACTACAGATGGTTCGTATGTGAAATTACGGAGCTCTTTAGTAGAGCGGGATTTGGAGAATGCCAAGCTATATTCGCATACCTTGAAAGGGATAGCCGCTAATTTAGGTCTGGTAAATCTATTCGATGTATCGAATAATATACTATCGCTGTTGAGAGAAGGGAATCTGGAAGAAGCGTTGCGTTATGAAGATGCTTTGGGAAAACAATACGATGCCTTGCGAGATATCGTTGTTGAGTTTTGTTCTTAATCTATTGTATATTAACTATCTAATTCTAAATAAAGACTATCAGTATGGATACTATCATAAAAACTCAAATTATAGATTTGATTCACAGGGAGGTAATCCCTGCTATCGGATGTACGGAACCTATTGCCGTGGCTTTGGCGGCCGCAAAAGCGGCGGAAGTGCTGGGGCGTAAGCCAGAGAAGATAGAGGTTTATCTGAGCGCCAATATCCTGAAGAATGCCATGGGAGTAGGAATCCCGGGGACTGGCATGGTGGGGTTGCCTATCGCTATCGCCTTGGGATCGATCATCGGTAAGTCCGCTTATGGGCTAGAGGTGCTGAAAGACTTGACTCCGGAGGGATTGAAAGAAGGTAAGGAAATGGTCTGCAAGAAATGTATCGGTATAGACCTGAAAGAGAATGTAGATAAACTTTATATCGAAATTATAAGTTCTGCAGGGAACGATCGTTCAAGGGTGATCATTTGCCATGAGCATACCCATATAATATATGTAGAGAAAAACGGGGAGGTATTGACTGATTTACGTACGGCAAACGCTTCTGGCGAGGAAGTATGTGAGAATAAGGATTTACGTCTTTCCTTCTCTATGGTCTATGAGTTTGCCATGGAAATGCCATTGGATGAGATTCGTTTTATTTTAGAAACGGCCGAGTTGAATAAGAAAGCCGCCCAAGCTTCCATGAAAGGCAATTACGGACATACCGTAAGCAAGACGGTCTCGGGTGCTTTCGGCCGTAAGTTCATGGGAGATTCCGCTTATACGCATATGTTGATCATGACTTCCGCCGCTTGCGACGCTCGCATGGACGGCGCTATGATCCCGGTGATGAGTAATTCGGGAAGCGGTAATCAAGGAATCGCCGCTACGCTTCCGGTTCTTTCTTTCGCCGAGGATATCCAATGCTCGGAAGAGCAACTGATCCGTGCGTTGATGTTAAGCCATTTGATGGTGATTTATATCAAGCAAAGTCTGGGACGTTTGTCCGCCCTTTGCGGTTGTGTGGTTGCCGCTACGGGAGCGAGTTGCGCTATCACCTATTTGATGGGAGGAAATAAGGCGCGGATTTCTTATGCGATCAAGAATATGATCGGTAATATTACCGGAATGATCTGTGACGGTGCCAAGCCGAGTTGCGCGATGAAAGTATCTAGTGGCGTATCTACGGCGATGCTTTCCGCTTTGATGGCCATGGAGGATAAGGTAGTGACTTCCGTGGAAGGTATCATCGATGAGGATGTGGATAAATCGATAGCGAACTTGACCGCTATCGGTTCTAAAGGAATGGAGGCGACGGATCGTCTGGTGCTGGACATCATGACCGGTAAATCTTGTTAATGGGATTCTATGGAGGAGGCACCAAAGGCGAGGAAAAAAGAGATTATGCGAGTGACACTTTTAGGGTCATTCGCTAATTTTGTTTTATTGGTATTCAAGTTCGTGGCGGGTATCTGGGGGCATAGTAGCGCTATGATCGCCGATGCGGTACATTCGTTATCTGATTTCGTAACAGATATAATCGTACTTCTTTTTGTCAATATATCTTCCAAGCCAAAGGACGAGAGCCATGATTACGGGCATGGTAAATACGAGACTTTGGCGACTTCAATTGTCGGTATCGTCTTGCTTTGTGTAGGTTTTGGCCTTTTCTGGGAGGGAGCGAACAAGATTTATGACTTTTATTTCAAGGGGATTCCGTTGGAAAGTCCGGGAATGATCGCTTTAGTTGCCGCTCTTATCTCCATTGTGATCAAGGAATTACTGTATCATATTACGGTTTGGGTAGGAAGGAAGCAGAATAGTCAAGTCGTTATCGCTAACGCTTGGCATCATCGCTCGGATGCCTTTTCCTCGATCGGTACGGCTTTAGGTATCGGAGGGGCGATTTTGTTGGGGGATAATTGGCGTGTGCTGGACCCGTTGGCGGCTGTGATTGTCAGTTTGTTTATCGTAAAAGTAGCCTTGCAGCTGGTGATCCCCGCAATCAATGACTTATTGGAGAAATCTTTGCCGAAGGAGGTGGAGGATGAGATCTTGGCGATCATTAGTGAGATTCCCGAGGTAAAGAGCCCGCATAATCTACGTACCCGCCGCATCGGTAATAATTTTGCTATCGAGGCGCATATACGGGTGGACGGACAGATAACCGTGACTCGTGCCCATGACTTGACGAAAGAGATCGAACAGAATCTGCGTGATAAGTTCGGTCAGGCTACGCACATCGCTTTGCACGTGGAACCAATTAAATAAACGAATTGTTATTTGACCATGATGAAGAACTTATATAGGGGAGAAGTGCTCTATTTGATCGCTTCCCCGCTGGATCATGTGGAGGCTTACCGCTATTTTGAGGATGGGGGACTGGCTGTTGTTGATGGAAAGATTGTAGAGGCGGGGCCGTTCGAGGTGATGCGTTCCCGTTACCCGGATTTCCCGGTGGCAGACTATTCCGGTAAATTGATTACACCCGGCTTTATTGATTCCCATATCCATTTCTCCCAGTCGGAGATACAGGGAATGTATGGCAAGCAACTTCTGGATTGGCTGGACGAATATACGTTTCCCGCCGAGGAAGCTTTCTCTTCCATGGAATATGCACAAGATATCGCTCGCTTTTTCGTGAAGGAACTGGTAAAGAACGGAACTACGACTTGTGCCGCTTATGCCACGGTTCATCCTGCTTCCGTAACCGCATTATTTTCCGTGGCTACGGAGTATAATATGTGTATCTTGGCTGGAAAGGTGATGATGAACCGGAATGCTCCGGATTATCTGATGGATACCACGCATCAGGGTGAGTTGGACTGCCGTAGCTTAATCGAGGATTGGGACGGAAAAGGACGGAATCACTATGTGATCACGCCCCGTTTCGCCATAACCAGTACGCCGGATCAATTAAAGTCTGCCGGTCGTTTACATGCCGAATATCCCAGTACCTATATACAGACACATCTTTCGGAGAATCTGGGAGAGATTGAATCTGTCTTATCGCTCTGTCCCGGTCATGCGGATTATTTGGAGGTCTATGAGCGTGCCGGATTGTTGACCGATCGTTCGATATTCGGGCATTGTGTCCATCTAACCGATCGGGAATATAAGCGGTTGGGAGAAACGGGAGGCATTATCGCCCATTGCCCGACCTCGAACCTTTTCCTTGGAAGCGGATTATTCGATATGAGGGAAGCGAACCGTTACGGCGTACGTACTACCTTGGCGACAGATGTCGGTGCGGGTACATCTTTCTCTATGTGGCGTACGATGGGAGAGGCTTATAAGGTACAACAGTTGAACGGTTATCCGATGACAGCTTTGGAGGCTATCTATAAATGTACGCTAGGCTCTGCACGGGCCTTATCGTTGGACAACCGAATCGGAAGTTTCCTCCCTGGCCGTGAAGCGGATTTCATAGTCGTGGATTATGCCGCTACCTCTGTCCAGAAATTGCGTATGGAGTATCTTCGTTCGAGAGATAAATGGACGATCGAGAATAAGCTGTTTGGCTTGCAAACCCTCGGCGATGACCGGAATACGGTATGTACTTATATAATGGGCAAGCGAGTATACGGCTCAGATTCGTGCGATCATCAAGAAGCAAGTATGTAATACGACCGTTACGACGATCCATAGGCGCTCGGCAGTAGTCGGGCGCAATCCCGGGAAATGATATTCTATAGCCCCGTGCTTGCAAGCGGAGAGGCAATCTCCGCAATAGGTACAGGTATAGCCGATCTTTCCCTTCTCGATCTCTTCTTTATGTAGGGCATCATAACGGCAAGCGTTTGTGCAAGCCATGCAATGGCAACAATCCGTGGTCAGTCGTACCCGGAAAGGAGAGAGGTATTTGAGGAAAGACACTAAAGTCCCGATCGGACAATAACTACTGCAATGCACCATCTTCCGTCTCTTTCTGGAAAACAATAGCATGACAAGTAGGCCGATAACTCCGACCGCTATTCCAAAAGCGGTGGCTATCCTGCCGCTCGCTCCGAATATTCGGAGTAGGATGGCCCCCAACATAACCAGAAATAATATGCTGTATCGCATTTGCTTGTGATAGGGGAACCTTTTTCGTTCCAATTTTCCCCGGGCACTCCATGCGTCGAATGCCCCGAAGTAACAAAGCTGGCTACACCAAGCGGGACCGGATAGTAATAAGGTGCTGATAAAAAGTATGGGCATGAATAATCCCTCGAAGCGATAAAGCGGTCCGGCCAAGATTACCGCAGGGATCGGTAAATGCAGTTTTCCGGTCATAAGGAAAATAGGATCGGCAAAAATCCCTAGAGCAAGTTGCCCGAAAAAAACGATCGAGAATAACAACCACGCTCGTTTTCTCCATTTGGGACGTTCTTGCCGATCTTGCATCTTATAGCAGAGCCAACCACCGTATAGCATGGCAAGTATCACTTGTATCCATCCTCCATACGGAAATAACCTTTCGCCTATCAATAGTGGATTTTTAGGTATGACTTGAACGATCGAGAGAAGTCCCCCGACTAATAATACGGTACTGATAACAATACGTCTCGTTTTCATGCTCAATTATTTTATGCGTAAAAGTATGCCTTTTACGCGAATAATTATAGCACGGGCATTGTATTTCTGATACTAGTTACGCCGATTAAACGATCATACCGTGCTCCCATTGGACAATAGTAGACGTAAATGCTATATTCGTTCTCCGTCTGGAAGAAATTACCCTCGATAGGGCCGGTCTGTCCTACGGTCTGTCCGTTAGGGACAAAGAGGTACTGATAGTTGTAACTGCCTTGTTTCAGTAAGACGGATTTCTCGTATTGATGCGTCTCCGGATTATAGCCCATCTTACTTTTCTCGTCCAATACATTATTATATAATTCGCCGTTCAAATACACGTTTCCATCGGGAATTAAGTCCATGGCGAGGGTAAAGTGAACGATGTAATAGTCCGCTTCCGTATCCGGGTCGTTACAATTACTGCAACGGATGAAAAAACGGCCGTCTTGGTCTTGATCGTATTGATACGATAATTGGTCACGCCGATAGTCCGTCATCAACTCTACATGGTAGTATGGATTATGGAACGAGATACTTTCTACGTGCATGCCATTGTATTTGTTGCTTAAAAATTCCATACGGCGATATTCGTTTCCTGCGGGAAAGATCAAGTTCTGATTGTTCGTATAAGAGATCTGGTTTTCTAAAATAGTCATAGGCTGAAGACCTGTTACGGCATTATCCCTGCGATTATTCTGATAAACCCAGATTTTCAAGTCGGTCTGAGGATAGGTGATGGGGAAATTCTTGTTATTGATCGCAAAGCTGACTTGTTGGTGTGACTGATTGGTATCGATATCCGTATTTCCGCTCACCGTAGCGGCGACACTAACCATCGGCTCGAAAATAGAAAAGCAAGCGGTAAATACGATCTGTGAGGGATCATCCTCGTTATATACTTGCAAGGCATAATTCCCCGAGACCTTCGGTTGAACGTCATCGTTTGGGAAAAGTAATCGGTAGTTGGTGTATTGCACCGTAGTACCCATCGCATTGGCGAAATCCTCGATCGTGCTCCCTTGGAAACCATTCATATACTCAATCGGGGAAAGATTCGATTGCGTCCAATCGGCGTTGCAATGAACCAGATTATAGGCGTATCGCCCGAAGCCCGGATTAAAAGCATCGAAATTAACCTCGATACGATTCTCACCGCCCAGTTCGATGAATGGATCGGAGAACATCTCGCCGGCAACCTTCACTTGGAGGGTCTTTATTTGCTTATCGCTAACGTTGGTGAAGTAAGTCACTTGAGCGTTCAACGGTACTAAAACCGTGATAAGCAGCAGAAATAGGATTTTAAAAACTTTCATTTTCTTATTACCTTCTTTAACGACGCAAAATTATGGAATTATTTCTCTATTTATTTGCCTTTCCCTGCTCTAAAGCATGAAAAAATGTTTACTTTTGCAGGAAAATTACATATAAACAATTTTAGTTGTATCATGGCAAATGTGATTAAGATTAAAAAGGGTTTAGACATTAATCTGAAGGGCAAAGCTTCGGATGTACTGTTAAACGGCGGCAAGAGCGAGTCTTACGCGATCGTCCCCGATTATTATAACGGTATTCTCCCCAAAGTTGTTGCGAAAGTAGGAGAAAAAGTCAAAGCCGGTTCTGTACTGATGATTGACAAGAACCGCCCCGAGATCAAGTTTGTTTCGCCGGTCAGTGGCGAGGTAACTGCCGTAAACCGAGGAGAGAAGCGTAAGGTGCTAAGCATCGTTGTGAAGCCGGATGCGCAGATCGAGTATGAGGAGTTCGGTAAGAAGAACGTAGCATCCCTACAGGGAGCAGAGGTGAAAGAGGTACTTCTGAACGCTGGTATGTGGCCGTTTATCAAGCAACGCCCATACGATATCGTTGCCGCTCCATTAGATACTCCGCGTGATATCTTCGTTTCGGCTTTTTACTCCGCTCCGTTGGCTCCAAACTTCGATTTTATCGTAAAAGGTCAGGAGGCTGATTTCCAGACTGGATTAAACGCCCTAGCTAAATTAACGAATGGAAAAGTGTATGTGGGTGTAAGAAGTGGTTCTGTCGTGAGCGGAATGAAAGGTGTGGAGATCGTGGAAGTAGAAGGTCCGCATCCCGCAGCGAACGTTGGCGTGCAGATCAATCATATCAAGCCCGTTAACAAGGGTGAGGTAGTTTGGACGGTTAATCCGGCAGACGTGATCGTTATCGGACGCTTGTTCAACAAGGGTGTCGCCGATTTCAGCCGTATGGTTGCTATTACCGGTTCCGAGACTACCGAGAGAGGCTACGTTAAAACGATTTCAGGTTGTACGATTAAGAGCTTGGTTAACGGTAAAGTGTTAGGACAGGAACATATCCGTATTATCAGCGGTAATGTTTTGACAGGTACCAAGGTAAATATGGATGGTTACCTAGGTGCTTATGATAACCAGATCACCGTTATTCCGGAAGGCGATGAGACGCATGAGTTCTTAGGTTTCGCTATGCCTCGTTTCAACCAGTTCAGCGCTAGCCATAGTTACTTTAGCTGGTTAGGTACTAGCAAGGAATATGTGATCGACGCCCGTATCAAAGGTGGTAAACGTGCCATGATCATGTCTAATGAATACGATAAGGTGTTCCCGATGGATATCTATCCGGAATATTTGTTGAAAGCGATCATCGCGTTCGATATCGATAAGATGGAGAACCTTGGTATCTATGAGGTGGCTCCCGAGGACTTCGCTCTTTGCGAGTTCGTGGACACTTCCAAGATCGAGTTGCAAAAGATCGTTCGCGACGGATTGAACCTGTTGTATAAGGAAATGAATTAATAACATAAAAAACTTATAATACATTGAAAGCGTTAAGGAATTATCTCGACAAGATTAAGCCTAACTTTGAGGAAGGCGGAAAGCTGGCGATGTTCCGTTCTGTTTTTGACGGTTTCGAAACATTCTTATTTGTTCCGAACGAGACCTCTAAAACGGGCGTACATATTCATGACTGTATTGATTCAAAGCGTGCCATGACCGTGGTTATCATCGCTTTGTTGCCTGCTTTGCTTTTTGGTATGTATAATGTCGGTTATCAGCACAATTTAGCTGTGGGGGCTGATCCGGGATTTTTGATGACTTTTATTTTTGGATTTTTGGCGGTATTGCCTAAGATCATTGTTTCGTATGTGGTAGGTTTGGGTATAGAGTTCGCTGTCGCCCAAGTGAAGAAGGAAGAGATTCAAGAAGGATTCTTGGTTTCCGGTATCTTGATTCCGATGATCGTTCCGGTCGATACTCCGTTATGGATGATCGCTGTAGCTACTGCTTTCGCTGTTATTTTCG
>Ga0129309_1001058_pt1 | contig 16082 bp, 22 predicted proteins | sample L1105metagenome_FD_94439 | JGI IMG/M metagenome (GOLD analysis project Ga0129309, IMG submission 94439) | Ring-tailed lemur group fecal microbial communities from Wisconsin, USA - L1105 metagenome | ecosystem: Host-associated > Mammals > Digestive system > Large intestine > Fecal | place: USA...
ATAAATTATGGCCATTATACTATTCAGATTATGAAAATTGGTTAAAATTAAAATAATTCACTTTATAAACAAATTGTCATATATGGTGGAATACAAATAATTTCATTATCTTTAATTGTTAAACTTTTTTGAATGAATAATATAATATTATCTTCATAAAAAATAAAATTATGATTTCCATGTGTATCTAAGGGAAGAAAATCAACATACGAAAATCATAATCTATCTATATTATTTTAATTTTGCTTTAATCATTTTAAAAATATGATGTATATTTAATTGTTGATAATCATTATTATCTATTACTAAAACATATTTATTAGGATACATTTGCTGTATTTTCTCATAATTAAATCTTACTTGAGGTGTTAATAATATCATGCTAGAAGCATCAGCATACTTCGCAACATCACAGACAGGACAAGGTATTAAACAATATCCATTAAGATTATCTTTAAATAAATCATTAAGTTTTTCTGTTAACAATGATGAAGTTATGCCACTAGCACACAATAATAAAATACTTTTCATTATTTTCTTTTAATAATATAAATGACATCATGTTCAAAGACATGCATATCTAAACAGCAAATATCCTTCTTTAAATATATTCTTCCTTTTTCCCTATGAAGTGTATTTAAATCAATGATAGTACATTCATCATCTTGTGATAAATTATAGTTTAACTTTATAGTTGTATTTTCAGGAAGATAAATCATCATTATTTTTTCATCAGGAGTACAAGCTACTCTTATTTCTTCTGTATCATTTATTAAAATATCTTGTTTGGATATTAATTCTGTAATGTGAAATTCATTAAAGATATGTTTAATGTCACTATATTCCCACGCTCCTGAATAATGTAATGCTAATTGCCATGGATTAGGCATATCAAATCCTTCACCAACCTCTGTACCAAAGCCTTTACCATAAGTATGCCAGCTATAAATACCAGCTGCTCCATATGTAATTCCTGCACAAGCTCCAGAAAGTAAACTTTGCCAAGCAGCACGTCTTATATTAAAGCGATGGTGTCTGCCATATATATTTCCAGATGAACCCATTTGTTCATAACATGGTTCTGCATTGATCAATGGTTTTTCTGGATAATGTTCTACAAAATATTCTGCTAATCGGTAAGGCATACACAAGTTTTCTACTTTTGCATTATGACCTGATTGGAACATATAAAAATCTATTCTATTAATCATATCTTCTGGTATTTCCATCAGTCTTCCTCTTACATGTAATGTTTGGATACACTGAGGAGCCATTTTTCTTAATAAATCACTCGCCTTATTATAATAACTTCTTGTGATTTCTTCATTTAAATCAGTATCACCACTAATAACATAGATTGGATTAAATTGAGTAAATGTATCATTGACTTTTTTAATATAATTATCAATACATTCAAAAGGCATGGTATTTAATGGTAACATATGATTTGCCCATGTTTCTGGTACATAATTGCACCATAATGCTACAAGTGCTAATTCAAAATCATATCCTTTAGCAATCTCACACATTTTTTTAGCATGTTCAAAATATTCATCATTGATTTGTGTAAAATCATATCCACCATTTTCTTTTAAAGCATAAGGTACATAATTTAAATCAGTACCACTAGCATCCCATTGAGGAAGAATGTTTATTTGTAAAACATTATAACCTTGTCTTTTACGATATTGTAAGTAATAATGCCAATCATTTTCACGAATATTTGTAAATGCTGACCAGCAGGTATCTGCTAGATAAAAGAATGGTTTCCCATCTTTCATAAAATTTTTTTTATTAATTGTTAATGTCATTTTTTTCCTCCATTAGGAGAGTCTAAGAAAATTCTTAGACTCAATTTTCATTTAATCTATATAATCTGATAACCATTCTTCACATAATTCAAACCAATGAATAACATGCTTATTATGATGACTTGCTTTTCTTGCGGTTGTACGATCACATAATGCTAAACCATGCTCTCCCTTTTCAAATATATGTAACTCAAACGGTATTCTTTTTTCATTTAATTTTCTTGCTAATTCAATCGATGAACTCGCATCTACTAATACATCTTCAAATGTATGCCAAATAAACATAGGTGGTGTATGTTCATCAATATAATTTAATACATTGTGTTCTTCAAAATCTTCGTCAGTTGGATTTTCTACCCCAAAGAAACGTACATTTGCTGTATTAGGTTTTTCAATCAATTGATGTGCAAAACCCAAATCATCTTTTTTAAAGCGTTCACTTTTTGTTGATGCATAACAAGGAATTGCTAAATTTACTTTCAGCATATCACTTGTTGTATTTAATTTTTTAGCTAACCATTCTTGATGCCATCTTGTTGCTATTTGGATAGCAAGATGCCCACCGGCAGAAAACCCACAAACTATAATATTTTCTAAATCAATTAGCCATTCTTCACCATGTTCTCTAATATATTGAATTGCTTTTGCCGTTTCAACTAAAGCATTTCTTGGTACATTAGAAACCTGATCATAAACCGTATACCATAGAACAGCACTGTTTAAACCAATACCATTGAATTTTAAAGCAATCGGTTCTGCTTCACGATCACTTGTAAAGGCATATCCACCTCCTGGCAGAACCAAAACTAAAGGTCTTTTTTTACCTACATTATATTCTTTTGAATTGTTTAATAAGTATGTTTCTATGTATGCTGTTTCTGTTAATTTAATTTTTTCGGATTTCATTTTCTATTCCATATTTTCACCTTGTGTTAAAGCAACTTCTTGATCATATGTTTGTTTATCAGAAACTTTAAAGAATGGATACCAAATTAAACATCCAATAGCAATACATACAACTTGAAGAATTGCTGCTTGCCAACCACCTGCCAAGAATGGTTTTAATATAATTGGCATGCACCAAGGTACTTGAATTCCTGTTAATCGTGGTACTAAACCAATTACTGTAGCAAAATAAGCAACTAATGTTTGAACAATAGGTGTTAATATGAACGGAATAGCTAAGATAGGATTCATAATCAATGGATAACCAAATACAACTGGTTCATTAATTGTAAATATTCCAGGAACAATACCTAATTTAGCAATTTCTTTGTTTTGTTTTGCTTTTCCAAATAGGAAGATAACAATAAGCAATGATAATGTTCCACCAGCTCCACCAATTCCACTAAAACAATCATAAAATGTATTTCCTAGAATATTAGGAAGTGGCTGACCAGCAGCATAAGCTTCCATGTTTGCAGTAGCCATTGGTAAATAGACAGCTGTAATAACACCATTAATAACATTTGAACCATGGATACCAAAGAACCATAATACCATTTGCACTAAAATTAAAACTACTAATGACCATACACTTCCACCCAAAGCATTTAATGGAGTGACAATGACTGAATAAACCATTGATGAGAATGAACCCCAAGTAGTAAATGAGAATAAATAAGAACATATAATAAATATAACTCCAACTAAAATACCTGGGATCAATGCTGTAAATGTATTCGCAATCATTGGTGGTACACCTGCTGGCATTTTAATTTTTAACTTATCTTTTTTCATCAAGAAACAATAAATACGTGTAGCAACTAAGGCAGCAATCATTGCTCCAAACAATCCTTGTGCTCCCATGAAGTCCATAGACAATCCACTTTCCTCTGTTAAAGGTGTTGTAATAAAGAATGCAAATATTGAAATTAAACCAGCTGGGATCTGATCACACTCAAAATGTCCAGCTAAACGATAACCAATCAAAAATGCAGCATAAATTGATAAACAACTTGTTGTTACTGTAGATGCAGCTAATAAATACTTTTGAATACCAATCTGTGTAACAAAATTAAGCCATGGATCAAATGGGAATACCGCAAATAATAATGATATTGAACCAATCATTAAAATTGGTAATGTACTCATTAAACCTTTTGAAATTGAATCCAAATAAACATTTGATGCAATTTTACCTGAAACTTCTAACATCTTATTAATAAACTTGTTATTTTCCATAATTCCTCTCTCCTTAAATTTTTAAAAATGTGCGTAGATTCATTTTTTCTACAGAAGATATAATATATTTTTTATATTTGTACCTTAAACAGTATGATTTATTTTATTGCGCGCTTATTTATATCTCTTACTGTATCTTTAGTATAATATCAAAACTAAATAAAGTCAATAGAAAAACTAAATTTTTTTATAAAAATAGCTAAATATTTACTAAATAAAGTATAAATTATGTTATTTTTAGGTACTTTGTCAAAATATAACTAAATAAATAATAAATTTTTAGCTAAATAAATTGAGAAATATTTAAAATTCATATATAATATAAACATATCCTTGCTTTAGAAAGGAGAATTTTATGAAAGTTAAAGTTAAAGATATAGCTTTAAAAGCGGGAGTTTCTGATGGAACTGTTTCAAATGCCTTAAACAACAGAAAAGGGATTAGTGAAGAAAAAAAAGAATATATTTTAAAAATTGCAAGAGAAATGGGATATTTTAAAAATAATAATGTAAAAGAAAAAAATATTCGTTTACTTATTGTTTATAAAGATGCACATGTTATAGGAGATACACCTTTTTTCTCAGAATTAATTAGAGGTATAGAAAATGAATGTAGTAATCAAGGTTATGAATTGATCATAAATCATGTCAATTCTACTTCATTTCATAATGGAATTGAAAAAAACTTAAAACTTGATCAAAGTAGTGGTATTCTTTTATTAGGTACAGAAATGGATATATCTGATTTAAAAATTTTTAATAGTGTATGTACTCCTCTAGTAATATTAGATAATGAATACGGTGAAATGTTGTATGATTATGTAGCAATCAATAATTTTGATGGTAGTTATGCTATTACGAAATTATTAATAGATAACGGACACAGAAATATAGGCTTAATTAATTGTTCTCATCAAATCAACAACTTTAAAAAAAGAAAATTGGGTTTTAAAAATGCTTTAGATGATTACAATTTACCTTATATTTCTGAAAATGAAATACTTGTTGATCCAACTCCTGAAGGAGCATATAAAGACACAAAAACATATTTAAAGGCATTTCTTAATGAATTAACAATAGATGACTTACCTACAGCTTTTTTTGCAGTGAATGATAATATTGCTATTGGAGCTATACGTGCTTTTCAAGAATTCAATTTAGATATTTCTATCTGTGGTTTTGATGATTTACCTATGAGCGGACTATTTACTCCAGCATTAACTACTGTTCAAGTAGATAAAAAACAATTAGGTAAAATAGCAATATTAAGATTAATAAATAAAATCAATGGTGATACCAGTCATCTTAAAACATTAGTATCAACAAAGATAGTTGAAAGAGATAGTGTCAAGACATTAAACAGATAATTTTTAATAGGGTAGAAAAGTAACTCAAGTAAATTACTTTTCTACCTTATTTTAAATAGAAATACAAATAATAAGTAGAATTTTCATACTCAAAGTCATGTCAATCATATCAATTTATACTATTTTTAAATGATCTTTTTAAAAGATATGGATAAAAACATACAATCAGGAAAGTTGAAATTCCCCAACGTTATGGATTAATATATATCATTTCTTGAAATCCTAATAGATAAATTAAAAAAGATGATTCTCCACTCCTGTTAAAACAAATCTTACAATGAAATTAATACTTAAAATAGAATAACATAATGATGTAAAGAAGTCATGATTTAAATGGACTATATAACTATATAGTATAAAGGTCAAAAAAGACACTTTAAATATAGTTCCTTGATAATTAAATAACAGCCATTGGATATCCTGTTAAATGTGTTTTTCAACAAGTATACTATGATTATTAAAATATTCACTTACCCTACGAATCCTAACCAGACAAGACTAAAAAACGACAGCTCATATTTCTGCTGTCGTTCATTAGTTACCACTGTATATTAGGATTTGTATATCGTCCAGTTTTTTCTGTTTTTCTTCCATATTGAATTGCCTGTTTAGGGCAACGATGAAGGCAAGCAAGACAACTCGCACAGTTATCCTCTGTCCAAATAGGATGACCATCCCGTATTTGTATAATGTTTTGAGAACATACCTTTTCACATGTTCCACAGCCGATGCAATTATCATTGATCCAGAATTGCTTCACTTCTTTTTGCTTCGGTAAAAACTTTTTTCGCATCAGCCAGTACATAATCTTCGGTGGTCTTGTTGTGAGCATGACTTCTTTTTGTTTTTGTGAAACAGCTTCTTTCACGCGAACCAAAGTGGCCTCTGCTTCTTTGAGCTGTTTCTTCTGTTGTTCCACGGATGCCAATGGAAACATTGGAATATATGTATCTGGCATACATACGGCATAGGCGGCAGAAAAAGCAATTCCTTTTTCGGATAAAATGCTGAACACGGTCTCATATGCATATCCACTGCTTTTTCCACAGGTAAAAACAGCATAAACATAGCAATCCATTGGCAGATTTACAAATGTACATTCTTTCAAAAAATCAGCAATTACCCACGGAATGTCCCAATCATAAATTGGACAGATAATTCCTAGCCGATCACTGGAAGCTGCGTCAATCACACGGATATTATGTTTCAGACAATCATTGATAGAAACTATCATGTCATCCATGGCCTTCATCAGAACATTCGCACAATACTGACTATTGCCTGTTGCAGAAAAGCAAAGAATCATCCAGCGTACCTCAACTTCCTATAATGGGCATAGAGTTTAAATACTGTTTGCTCTCTACCTGCTCCACCATAAACGCACCAATATCCTCACGGGAAATGGCAAAGCTCATTTTCACATCGCCATATCCAATTTTTACATTTCCAGTATATGGAGTATCCTTTGGGGCCATAAAACGGACAAGTGTCCAATCCAAACCAGATGCTTGTACTAATTTTCCAATCTCCACCATTTCTTTCTTTGCCATCGTTAGCCCAATTCCCGCCATGATACCGGGAACAATGGTAATAAATGATTTTTTATCCTTTTCAAATGGAACACTTGGTGTACCCCAATCCACAAGTCGTTTTACACCGGACTCTTTCATAGCTCTAATCAAAATTTGATGACCTTGCAAAGATTGCATTTTTTCATACTTCCTCTTGAGTGGGATTCCAACGCACCAAATAACGGCATCTTGGTCTTTCAATGCTTTTAACACAGAAATGTAGTCTGAAATTTCACCTTCTATAATTCGCAGATTTTTATCTGATATATTCAACTTATTCTTATCACGCAAATAGGCTGTCACCTGATATCCTTTTGCTAGAGCATGCTTTACTGCATATCTGCCAATTCCTCCGCCAGCTCCAAAAATGATTATATTCATGCAATAAACCTCCTTTACAACTCATATTATAAGGGGTATAATAAAAAACTACAAGTACACTAATTAAAGATAGTAACTATCAAATTTAATAGTAATAGGAGGATAAACTATGAAGAATAACTATAACGCAGAAAACATAGAAAACTGTCCTGTAGCTAAAGTCCAAAAAATAATTCGTGGCAAGTGGACAATGGTAATCGTATATTTTCTCAGCAAAGAAACCTTACGTTTTGGTGAACTTAGCAGAAAAATGCCAAATGTAACACAAGCCAATCTAACGAAAGAATTACGAATGTTAGAAGAATTCGGTATCATTCACAGAGAGGTATACCGTGAAGTCCCACCAAAAGTAGAATACTCCTTAACCGAAATTGGACAAAAGTTTCTTCCTGTTCTAGAAGCTTTGGAAGAATGGGCATTAGAATATGAAAATTTATAATATTACTTGTCTAGATAATATAATACATAATAGATATTGTTTTTCCATTTATTTAAAATAAGCTTCACATTACACTTGATTTAATACTCGAAATATGTATTCTGTGTCACACAGAATCAAAATATAATGAGACTTTTATCAATATAACTCTGAATTGCTATATCAATCGTTTCAATATTACTATATTGTGGCTTATAATCTCATAATCTTTGTTTTGAATCCACTTCTTGTAATATGATAATAAGTATCTCTACATTCCTCTTCATCTTTTATATAATTACACCATTTATCCCATGATAAGAATTTTATTTTTGCCTTATGTCCAAAAAATTCGTACATATGTTCTTCATATCCATATAATGTAATGGATGCTCCACTAACTGCATTGAATGTTTCTCCCAATGATTGATTTCTATGTATAATTGCTTTCAAAAAAACTTGAGCAACATCTTTGCCATGTACATGATGTAAAGTTTCCATTCCAAAGTTAGGTAAGTATATTTCTTCTCCAATAGCTATTTTTTGAAATGGTAAAATTATTTTATTTGTCCATGGATTTGTAATGTGCAGAAATTTGTCCTGACATAATGATAGTTGTTGGAAAATTATTCTTTCTATATTTCTCTTTTAAATATAGCACACTAGCATATCTATTTTTGCCATATTCATCTAATGGTTCTTTTTGTAAATCGTTAAAATCAAGAGGTAAAATCTTGGCTCTTCCATGTGCCCAGCAAGATGAACAATATAAATAATGAAATACTGTAGATTGTTTTAATGCATCTACCATCTTTATTATACCCCCAATCTTAAAATTAACCAAATCCACAACAATATCTGCATTCATATCAACAATTTTTTTCAAAATGAGGGCTTTGTTCTCTATTCAATATAACATTTTTAACTTTATTCCAAGCATAATCATATTCATAAAGCTGATTATTCACTTCCTTGTAATACTGATAACTTCAAATTCATATTTAATTAATATTGGACATAAGTATGTTCCAATATGTCCTTTTCCTCCTATAACAATAACCTTCATTTTTTTCTCCTTCTATGCAATAAATAAAACAACTGCTGTATAAACAATCAATGTAACTATTATATAAATAGAAACAAAGGCACTTGTAAAGGCTGAATCTTCATCATTTTTATATAGTGGTGTAATCACTGGCATTAGTCCAAATCCTGTTGGTGACATAAAATAGATAATTGGTGCTATCATAAATATTTTATCAGCCATATAGTTTGGAAAAAATACAAAGAACCCTAAAATAACAAATGTAAAATAGATAGTTTTTGTTGCTAAAAGTTTCAATATTGGACCTAATGTTTTTTTATCAATATTTAAATCATAACCTAAAATAAGCAGAATCATTGATACAATTGGTGTTGTCGCTTGTGAAATTGTCATTGTAATCATAGTTCCAAAATCAGAAGCTAATAGCATTCTATAAATTCCAGAAAAATTTAATACTAATCCTAAAAGTACTGCTATAACAAATGAATTAGAAAAAATATTTTTAATGAGTTCTTTTGCTGATGTTCCCTGATTTGATTGTTTTGCAACTAATATAGGAATAACGATAAAACATAATGCTGTTCCAGCTATATCAAAAATAACTGTATGACTTGATGCTCCTACTATTGATAAATACAAAGGTAAAGCAACATTTCCACCTTCACATACTGTTAATAAATATGGTGAAAAATGGGCATATTTTTTACCAATTTTTGGTGTTAAAACTTTTCCAATTATCAATGCTATAATATAAATAATGAACACATAACTTATTATATAAATATGTTCAAATTCTATAGATGCTGTAGCTAATAAATTAAATATGAGTATCGGAAATAAAATGTTAAAAATAATTGCATTAGCTCCAGTTTTTTGTTCAGGAGTTACCCATCCTTTTAATCTTGATATAAACCCCAGTGCCAACATAAAAAACACCGGAAATAAAGTTGTTAGTGCTGTCATTTTTTCTCCTCCCTTTCATCTTGTCATCATTATAAATAAAATAATTTATAAAAAGAACATTTGAGAGAGTTTTTAGAAAGCCTTTCAAAAAATTCTTAAATAAAAATATTGATTTTTAGAATGGTTTTCTAAAAATCAAATAAAATATTTGAGATAAAAAGCAAATAATTATAATGAAAATATAAAGAGAAATCAATGAAAATGGCGAATATTATGAAAATTATTATGATATCTCATGCGAAAATAAACATATATTTACAAACTTTTTTAAATTCCAAAAATATGAATTTCATTATGATTGACACCAAAGATACAGATTATCTTTTCAATGAATATATTAAAAATAAATTTCCTGTTTCTATTGTTCTTTATGGTGACATCTATATACCATATAATAAACTTGAAGACCCTTTAGGTAATTTTAATCTAAATATATTTCAAGACATATCTGAAGGTAAAGAAATTTATTTACCTAATTTCGGAATGGAAAATATACATATTATTCATATAGATGATGTTATTCAATTAATAACTCAAATGATAACTTATAGAAATGTATGTATTGGAAAAATATTTTATTTATCAGCCACAAATTCTATGACTTTTATGGATATGCAAAACATATGTATGAATTTTTTGGACATAAGGCAAGAATGAGATTCCTATCGTGGGATAAATGGTGTTCTTATATACACAATGATACATTTATCGATCAAACTTATACACATGTGATTAATAATGGATATTATCATATAAACCAATTAGAGCAACAGCTTAAACTATCATTTGAAATTTTCTTTTTATGATATTATAAATAGTTATTTTTTAAGCAATAAAAATAATGAATTATGCTATTCAAATAACTAAATAAGTTAGTTATATACTTTTCTAACTATATTAATAGTTTTTTGCATTCAAAAAGGATAGATGAACTATCCCTTCATTCTTCTAATATAATTGAATTATCTATTTTTCTTTGTTCTGTTTCCTTTGATAAATTGATTTTATAATCATAATGTTGCTGATATGAAGTTTTAAAATAACAGGCATATAAAATGTCTAAGATTAAAGCCATAGACTCTAATGATGAAAAAGCTGCAATTTTTGAATAAGATTTTTCTCTTGTTGTTAAATGTAATGTCACATCAGATAATCTTGATAACTCATTTTCTCCAATACTTGTAATCGCAATTATCGGAACATGATTTTCTTTTAGTATTTTCACAGTTTTTATAAGTTCTCCTGATGCTCCAGAATAAGAAATGCAAATTGCACAATCTTTAGAAGTTGTCATTTTTGCTTCTTGATACATTGTATTGCTTATACTATATGTTTCTGATCTTTTTCCTATATGTCTTATTTTAAAATTAAATTCCTCTGATAAAAAACATAAATTTGAAATAGCAAAAATCTTAATTGCATCGCTTTTTTGCATTATACGAATTGCTTTCTGTAATGAATCATGTTGAATCAATGATAGAGTATCATTTAGACTTTCATGCTTGAGTTGTGCAATCTTGTTAGCAATATTCATAATCGAATCCATTTTATGGAATGGTGTATTTGCATCAATATTTTTAAAATTCTTTTTTAAATATTCAACTTCTTCTATAAAAGCATTTTTGAATTGTACATATCCCTTAAAATCCAATTTCTTTGCTATTCTTACTAATATTGAGGGTGATGTATATGTTTCTCCAGCAATCATTGTTGTCGAATAATCTTTAATTAATTCCTGTTTGTTCAATATGAAATCTACAACTTCTTTTTCACTTGCTGTCCACCTTGTTTCTTTCATTCTTTCTTGCAACAACATTTTATTACCTCCTGCTAATGAAATCATGGTTTATAAATATAATTATAACATTTATAAATATTTAAATAAATTAAACTAGAAGAAATAAAATTCACTTAGCAAAAATAACATTTCTAAACATTTTATTCTGCACAGCTTAGTAAATTATTCATTTCATGTACCCATTTCAATAAAAAACTATTTTCTTGATTTGTCTACATATCGCTTAAATTTTACGGCCAATAGATCATGTTCTTTGCCTAATTCATCTGATATATTTCTTATATTTTAGATATCATTATAGGTATTGCAGTATCTTTCATCCATAAACGATGTCATCAATTATTATTCAAAAGAAAAAACCTTGAATTTATCAAGGCTTTTGTTTATTAATTAATCACCAACGTATGGTAATAATCCCATTTGTCTAGCACGTTTAATGGCAGTAGCTAATTGTCTTTGATATTTGGCGCTTGTTCCAGTTACACGTCTAGGAATGATTTTACCATTAGCAGAAACGAATCTTTTTAATAATTCAACATCTTTGTAATCAATGTAATCAATCTTATTTTTTGTAAAGTAGCAAACTTTTTTTCTACCCATTCTTTGTCTTTTGAATGCCATAAGTTATTTCCTCCTTAAAATTGAATATCATCTTCCATGATATCAAAAGAATCAAATGAATTATCGAAATCTTTTTCCAAATTCACTGTTTTCATATCATAGAAATTATTTTGTTCTACTTGAGGTTGCTGTTGTTGAGCTCTTTCTCTTGCAGCCCTTGTTTCCAAGAACTGTACGCTATCACATACAACTTCTACAACATAGACCTTTTGTCCTTGTGCATTGTCATAACTACGAGAACGTAGTCTTCCTTCTACACCAACTAATGATCCTTTTGAACAATATTTCTCAACGTTTTCCGCGATTTTATTCCACACTACACAATTAATATAATCTGCTTGTTGTCCATCAGCAGAATTATAGTTTCTATTCAATGCTAATGTAAATGAAGTCACAGCTGAACCTGTATTTGTTCTTCTTAATTCAGGATCTCTTGTCATTCTTCCAACGAGTACGACACGATTAATCATAATCTCCGCACTCCTTATCTTCTAAGAGTTAAATGACGTAATACATTTGCGTTGATACGTGATAAACGTTCGAATTCAGCAATATTAGCTGGAGTTGTTGTTGCATCTACAACAACATAATATCCTTTAGTGTAATCTTTGATTTCATAAGCAAAATCACGTAATCCCCATTCGTTGACATTATCAACAGTTCCTTCACCATGAGTTAAAATGCTTTTAAAATTTTCAATTAATTTGTTTCTCGCATCTTCTTCAACGTCTGGTTTTACAATAAACATAATTTCGTATTTGTTCATCTTATTACCTCCTCCTATGGTCTAATGGTCTACATCTTCTGTAGACAGGCAGTAAATTATTTTTACATGCCCGTAGATTATAGCATATTGATTTAAAAATTACAATGAATTTATCAATATTTTTAGTTATTTACAATTTTTTTCTCCACTTGATAACTTTCTTTATAAAGATACAAAATTATATAAGTCAAGGGTAAAGAAAATCTCTTTTTCCCACAGCTCCCTGGATTCAAATATAAAACACCCTCCTCTTGGTAACATGCATACTGATGTGAGTGTCCATAAATATAAAAATCAACATCTTGTTTTTTCCCTTTTTGATGTATAAGAAAAAATCGATAATTTTCTATTGAAAAAGTGAGTTCCTCATCTAAATCTATGCAGTCATTATTTCCCTTTACAATATATAATGGTGCTATTTTTTTTAAAGTATCAACAATTTCTTCTTTCAAAATATCGCCAGCATGAATAACATAATCACATGTTTTCAAATCCTCAATAACTTCATCTCTTAAAACATTATGCGTATCTGAAATAATTCCAATTTTTTTCAATTTCTTTCACCACTTTTCCATTTTTTCATATATTATTGTAGAAAGGAGTTTCTATGAACAAAGACGAACTCAGTTTTAATACTCAAGATTATATCCAGTGCTTTTTTGATATTCTCGATCACATGATCCAAGGAATGATGGATGCAAGAATTTCATGCAGTCTTTCATCAACATTTATCAATCAAATGATTCCCCACCATCGAGGAGCTATTCAGATGTCTAAAAATCTTTTACAATATACTACCGATATTCCCTTACAAAATATTGCTTGTCGTATTATATCAGAGCAAACAAAAAGTATTCAAGATATGTTAAAAATTCAGTCAACATGCATTTCTTATACAAATTATCAACAAGACATCAACCAATATTTACAAAGTTTTCAAGAAATCTCACAAAATATGTTTCATGAAATGTCCCATGCTGAAATTGATAACAATATCAACATCAGTTTTCTTCATGAAATGATTCCTCATCACGAAGGAGCAGTCAAAATGTCTAAAAGCATTTTGCAATATCCTATCTGTCCAGAGCTTATTCCTATTTTGAATGCAATCATTTCTTCACAAGAACATGGGATTACAGAAATGAAAGCACTTCTTCAGAAATATCATCAATAATTTGATGATATTTTTTACTTATTCATCATTTCTTAATGATTTCTTTATATAATAATGATATCAATTATGTCATAATAGTATTGAAATGAGGGAGAAAAATGACGAAAAAAAGGAAGTTAAAAAGAGGTAGAATTCTATTGGCTTTATTATGTTTGATTATGATTATCGGAACTGTTGGATATTATTATTATTTTATTTATACACAAAATAACATTGAAGAATATGAAGTTGATGAATTATCAATTCAACATCAATTTTTAACAATTAATCCATATTCACGTAGTGGTAAAAGCCTGAAAAAAGTCAAAGGAATTGTTGTACATTATACTGGCAATCCTGGTTCTACCGCCAAAAATAATAGGGATTATTTTGAAAGCTTAAAAGATAAACATACAGCTTCTGTATCAAGTCATTTTATCATTGGTTTAAATGGCGAAGTTATTCAATGTATTCCTTTAAATGAAATTTCATATGCTTCTAATCAAAGAAACAAAGATACTATTTCTATTGAATGCTGTCATCCTGATGAGTCAGGAAAATTCAATGATGCAACATATCAGTCCTTACAAACACTTGTTTCGTCATTAATGACAACATATCACCTTAATCAAGACGATGTTATAAGACATTATGATGTCACTGGAAAAAACTGTCCAAAATACTTCGTTGAACATGAAAATGCTTGGCAACAATTTAAAAATTCTTTACATTAAAAACGTGGATAGACTCCACGTTTTTACATTTCTTTATTCTCCACAGAAAATATGACAATAGCCGCTCCTAATAGAGAGACAAAAATACCAATAAACAAAACTGTTTTGACACCCACAACATCCAATAGAACACCACCTATAATATTCGCAATAATTCCACTTGCAGTAATTGCTGCTGTCACCATAGATTGACCCTTAATAGCATCACTTTTTGCAATCATCTGATTAACATAATAAACACTTGCAGGTATAATAATAGCATAAGCTCCAACCTGTAAAATTTGTGCAATATAAATCATTGTTACATTTGTTGCAATGCATGTTAAAACATGTTTTACTGCAAATAAAACAACAGAGATTTTAATTAACATTGCACAATTGACATTTTCTCTCATTTTGTTAAATAAAGCCATTGCTGGTAATTCAACAATTGCAGCCAAGAATACAGCTATTCCCATTTGGCTTTCAGTACCGCCAATAGGCTTTAAAATTTGAATAAAGAAATTATTAATAATTGTATGTGTAAAGAAGACTGCAACAACTCCCAATACAAAAATCATAAATCGTTTATATTTTTTACAAAAATCCATAAAAGATAATTGCTGAGTAACTTCTTTTTCTTCTAATTCTTGAACACTCTTTCTTTGCTCATTTTGAGGAATCACATATGTATAAACAACAACAATTAACAAAAAGTTCAAAACCAAATAAATCAATGGCAATAATCCTGTTCCAAAATCTTCAACAAGATACCCAACAACAAAAGAGACTATTGCATAAGCGGCACTCCCAAGTCCCCTAGCTAATCCATAATTCACTTCAATTCCATATTTTTCAAAAACAAATGCCAATGAATTTAAGAGTGGCTGAATAGTCATCATGCAAGTTGCAATGCCTACAAATAAAAATAATAACAAATTTGATTTACCTTCAAGAAAATAAATCCATCCTGACAAAACAACTGTCATAATTAAAATCACTACAATAATCTTTCTTAATTCAATCTTTGGATTTTTATCAGCATAAGATGCAACTGCGGGTTGTGTAAAAACTGCAATTACACTAATGACTGCCAAAAAAACGCCAATAACTGAATTAGAAAATCCATGGTCTAATAAATAGACTGAAGCATATCCCATCAATGCACAAAAAGACCCAAAATAAAGCATTTGTATTGCTGAATACTTCGCATCTAACGATAACAACTTTTTCATTCATCTACCTCCAACATACTTCTTATTATAAAGGAAAAGCTTAAGAAAAGAAAAATA
>Ga0129309_1001059_pt1 | contig 16079 bp, 14 predicted proteins | sample L1105metagenome_FD_94439 | JGI IMG/M metagenome (GOLD analysis project Ga0129309, IMG submission 94439) | Ring-tailed lemur group fecal microbial communities from Wisconsin, USA - L1105 metagenome | ecosystem: Host-associated > Mammals > Digestive system > Large intestine > Fecal | place: USA...
GTAAACCATGCTTATGAGATGTGGATAACTCATCTGAAATTTGCCACCATTGTGGTTTAAACGCAGAAGTGTAGAATCAGGATTAAATGCAGTTGGTTTTCTTATTTTATTCTTTACCGCTGTTGTTTTTGCAACGCCTTTACTTTCTTTTGGCTTTGTACTATAATATTTTAAATTGCCTTTTTCTGCCCTGGCGGATGAACGCTCCGGAAAAAGGCCTTTTGATAGCAGGGAGGAAACAAAAGATGAATTTTGCAAAACGGATGGACCGCTTCGGAGAAGGTGTATTCTCCATGCTGGCCCAGATGAAATATAAAAGAATAGAAGAAGGCGGAGAAATCGTAGATTTAAGTATCGGCGCTCCCAATATTCCGCCGGCGCCTCATATTTTAAAGGTACTGAGCGAGGAATGCCTGGTGCCGGAAAATTATGTCTATGCCATCAATGATCAGAAGGACCTTCTGGAGGCGGTGGCTGTGTGGTATCAAAACCGCTACGGCGTGGAGGTGGAACCGGAAACAGAGATATGTTCCCTTTTAGGTTCTCAGGAAGGTCTGGCCCATATTGCTCTGTCGATTGCCGACGAGGGAGATGTGGTGCTGGTACCGGATCCCTGTTACCCGGTGTTTTCGGACGGACCGTCCCTGGCAGGGGCGAAGCTTTCCTACATGGCCCAGCGGAAGGAAAATGATTATATCATCGATCTGAAGGAGATTCCGGAGGAAACTGCCCGGGCAGCCAAGCTGATGATTGTTTCCTACCCGAACAATCCGACCACGGCCATGGCGCTGGATTCCTTTTATGAGAAACTGATTGCCTTTGCTAAAAAATATGATATCATTGTGCTCCATGACAATGCCTACAGTGATCTGGTATTTGACGGGAAGGTCTGCGGAAGCTTTCTGCGATTTCCGGGAGCCCGGGAAGTGGGCGTAGAGTTTAATTCCTTATCCAAAACCTACGGTCTGGCCGGAGCCAGAGTCGGCTTTTGTATCGGAAATCGTGAAGTAGTAAAGAGGCTTAAAACGTTAAAATCTAATATGGACTACGGAATGTTCCTGCCCATCCAGAAGGCAGCTATTGCTGCCATCACCGGGGATCAGTCCTGTGTGGCCGTCACCAGGGCAGCCTATGAAAAGAGGCGGAATCTGCTCTGCGATGGTTTAAACCGTATCGGCTGGCAGATGGAAAAGCCGGCGGGCACCATGTTTGTTTGGGCTAAAATTCCGGATGAATTCGAGAATTCTCTGGAGTATGTAAAGCAGCTTTTCGAGAAAACCGGAGTTCTGGTGACACCGGGAAGCGCGTTCGGGCCGTCGGGTGAAGGCTATGTCCGGATGGCGCTGGTGCAGGACGAGGAGGCCATTGAGCGGGCAGTACATGCGATTGATGCCAGCGGAATTCTGAAAAAGAGATGACAGGAAGCAAAAACGTGATAAGAAAACACATCTGGCAGCTCATATTAGCAGCTTATATTGCATTTATTTTTTCCAATTCCCTGACACCGGCTGTACAGTCTTCGGCAGAGAGCGGATATGTACTTGAGCTGGTGCATGGTATATTGGATTTTTGGGGTGTAAAGGCGCTTTGGCTGACGGAATATGTGATCCGGAAGCTGGCCCATTTTACAGAATATACGGTGATGGGAATTCTGTTGTTTCAGAGTATGAAAAGTCCGGATTGCGGGATAGTATGGATAAAGAGACTTCACCGGACGGCTGTGTTCTGGATCCCCTTTGTGGATGAGACACTGCAGCTTTTCACAGAAGGGCGCTCCGGCCAGATCAGCGATGTATGGCTGGATATGAGCGGCGCGGCGGCCGGCCTGGCACTTTCGTATCTTACGGCGGTCGGCCTTCAGAAGAGAAAAGAGGCTTCCATATCGGCCAGGCAGCACAGGAGGGAATCATGATGGGGAAAAACATTCGGATTGTTCTGCAGTATGACGGCACCCGCTATGACGGCTGGCAGAAGCAGGGGAACACAGACAAGACCATCCAGGGAAAGCTGGAACATGTATTAGAACGCATGGCGGGAAGGCCGGTGGAGGTGCATGGATCGGGCCGCACGGATGCCGGGGTTCATGCTCTGCGCCAGACTGCCAATTTTCACCTCCCGGCTTCGTGCCGGCCTTCGGAGCCGGCAGAGGTGCTGGAATATTTAAATGCGTATCTTCCGGAGGATATTGCTGTTTTGGAGGCAGAGGAGGTACCGGAGCGTTTTCACAGCCGTCTGAATGCCGTTTCCAAAACCTATGTGTACCGGATTGAAACCGCTAAAAAAGCGGATGTGTTCCGGCGGAAGTATGTCTGCGTGCTGGGAAAGCAGCTGGATATCGGGGCGATGCGCCGGGCAGCGGGCTTTTGCATCGGAACCCATGATTTTAAAGCATTCTGTTCCTTAAAACGGATGAAAAAATCCACGGTCCGCACGCTGGAGCGGATCGAAATCAGGGCAGAGGGAAGCCAGGTAATATTATCCTTTACCGGAAACGGCTTCCTTTATAATATGGTGCGGATTCTGACCGGAACCCTGATTGAGGCGGGGCTTCACGAGCGAAGCGCGGAATCGGTAAGAGAGATCCTGGAAAGAGGGGATCGGGCTCTGGCCGGCTTTACTGCGCCGCCTCAGGGACTTTTTCTGGCGGAAGTAAGATATACGGGATGAAAAAAATTTCCAAACCATGCAATAAGAACCCGTTTTTCTGCATTAAACAAGTAGAAAGGAATTCAATTGACCATGTTTTTGATGGGGATATGGATGGCCTTAGAAGAGCCGGATGCTTATGAAAAAATGAGCGACGAGAAGCTGCTTTTGCTGGTTGCCAAAGGGGATCAGGAAGCCTTCAGGCGGCTCTATCACAATACAGATAAAACCATATACGGCTTCATTTTATCCATCGTGCGCAATCCGCAGGACGCAGAGGAGATCATGCAGGAGACTTACTTAAAGGTATGGACCTCTGCCGGAAGCTATAAGTCGCAGGGAAAGCCCCTGGCGTGGATGTTTACCATAGCCAGAAACCTCTGCTACATGAAGTTCCGCGATCAGAAGCATGAAGCCGATATCGGACTTTCCGATCTTTCAGAGATGGAGACAGGGGAATTCTGCCCTCAGATTGAGGATGCAGCGGATAAGCTGGTGCTGCATGCGGCACTCCATATTCTGAATGAAGAGGAAAGGCAGATTGTGCTGTTACATACAACAGCGGGAATGAAGCACAGGGAGATTGCAGCGGGTTTAGAGCTTCCTCTGGCCACCGTGCTCTCCAAATACAACCGTGCGATGAAAAAATTACAGAAACATCTGAGAGAGGAGGGAGGACATTGACCGATCACTCAGACTTACAATGGAATCATGACGAGATAGCAAAGCACCTTCGATCGGCAGTGGATACCCTGACTCCCGATGTACTGGAGCGGATTGATTTGACGACACCCCAGGAGATTTACACGAAGCCGTCGAAGGTGACAAAGCTGTACCGCAGGATGCGGACCGCGGCAGCAGCGGCGGCGGCCTGTCTCTGCCTGGCGCTTTTAAGCGGCGGTGTGGCAGGCTATCAGAACAGCCGGGTGGAATCTGTCATCGGAATTGATGTTAACCCCAGTATTGAGCTTTCCGTCAACCGCAGAGACAAGGTACTGAAGGCAGAGCCGCTGAATGCGGATGCCGAGGAAGTTCTGGATGACATGGACTTAAAAAACGTGGATCTGGATATTGCGGTCAATGCACTGATTGGATCCATGGTCCGGCATGGCTACCTGGATGATCTGGATAATGCAATTCTGGTCACCGTGGCAAACGATGACCGGGAAAAGGCATCCATCCTGCGCCAGGATGTGGTGGTGGATATCGAGACTTCGCTGGAAGAGCATAAAGTACAGGCCGTAGTATACGATCAGCAGGCCACGACCTCTCAGGAGGTGAGAGAGCTGGCAGAGCGGTACGGCATCTCCTACGGAAAGGCATATTTCCTGCAGGAACTGGTCGCAGAGAATAATTTGAGCGAAGAGGATATGAAGGCCTTTTCTGAAATGACGATGGAGGAGATTGCCAGAGAGATTCTGGAACGCTCCTATACCGTACGCGGGGATGATAACCGTGTGGAAGAGGGAGGCAGGACCGAAAGCACCGGAGAATCGGCCCATGAGAATACGGTTCCTTCCACGGAAGACCTTCCGGAAGAGACTGAACCTGAATCCGGCACAGAGGCGGAAACCGAGGAGAGGGAAACAGGCAGCACAGAGACGCAGACAGAAGCTCCCAGCAGCGGCGCAGGGGTGAATGTCACAGTGCCGGAGACAACAGAAGCCTTTGAAGAAAATGAGAGCGGCGGAGGAAAGGTCCGGATTGATTATGTCGATTTTGAAGACGGCCATCTGAACATATTTTTCAAGGAAAAGGTAAAATGGAAGAATCCCACCGTTTCCGTGAAGGATGAAAATGGCCAGAGTTATTCGGCCATGATCACGGATACAGATTCCGAATCCTGCGAGATCGCAGTCTGCGGCTTGGAGGGAGGTATGGATTATACCTTCACTCTGGCTGGTGTAGCCCTGCGGGAAGGCGGTTCCTATGGCAGTATCAAGGGTTATTTTGATACTCCGGATATTGCAGAGGAGATTCAGGATAATGAGCAGGGAAGCTTTGATGAGGAAGAGGAAGACGATGAAGAGGAAGAGGAGGGGGATCGCGGAGCAACGGTGATCAGCCCTTCTGCCGCAGAGTCGGATGAAGGCCAGAGCGCTTCTTCAGAAGGCGGTTCGAAGCCATCCGGACAGCAGCCGGAGATACCGTCAGAACAGGCGGGCGGAGAGCCCAATGCTTCTTAAGAGAGGCACCCGAAACAGGAGAGCTTCGGAATGTCAGGAGAAAAATTGGCAGGAATGATCAAAAAATTCAAACAAAAATAAAAAAAGCTCTTGACGAATTGCAGAAATATGGTATAATAAATTCCGCAGTCAGGAAATGACTGCGGAATAAAACATTGGGCTATCGCCAAATGGTAAGGCAACGGACTCTGACTCCGTCATTTTCAAGGTTCGAATCCTTGTAGCCCAGCTTGAAAGAAGCCTGAAAACTTTATGAAAATAAGGTTTTCGGGTTTTTTGTTTTTCCCCCTCAGACACCAATCAGCCGCCTGAGGGGGAATATTTTATTCCGCATATTCTGTCATCGATACGCGCTTTGCGGGAATGCGCCGCAGCCCATTCCTTTGCTTTACATCAGTTTTCTAAATAATGCGGTTAAATCCTCAATGCTTGCATCCTTTGGATTTCCTGGAGCGCAGGCATCATTGAATGCAGATTCTGCTAAAAACGGCAGATCCTCTTCCTTTAAAGCCTCCAGCTTAGACGGAATTCCCACATCCTCAGAAAGCTGGCGGACAGCGTCTACAGCAGCCTTTCTGTATTCCTCTGCAGACATGGAATCCACATCCTTTACACCCATAGCTCTTGCAATTTCCCGATATTTTTCACCGGTGCACTCCTGATTGTATTCCATAACGATGGGGAGCATCATAGCGCAGGCTACACCGTGCGGGGTATCATAAACAGCTCCCAGTGTATGTGCCATGGAATGAGCAATGCCCAGCCCCACATTGGAGAAGCCCATACCGGCGATGTACTGGCCCAGCGCCATGCCCTCACGGCCCTCTTTGGTGTTGGCTACAGCGCCGCGCAGGGATTTGGAAATAATCTCAATGGCCTTTAAGTGGAACATATCGGTCATTTCCCATGCAGCCTTGGTGGTGTAGCCCTCAATCGCATGAGTTAAAGCATCCATACCGGTGGAAGCGGTTAAGCCCTTGGGCATGGAGGACATCATGTCCGGATCGACAACAGCGATAATCGGCATATCATGGGGATCCACACAGACGAATTTACGTTTCCGCTCTACATCTGTGATGACATAGTTGATGGTAACCTCAGCGGCCGTACCGGCAGTGGTGGGAACAGCGATAATCGGAACGCATGGCTTTTTGGTAGGAGCCACACCCTCTAAGCTTCTTACGTCCTCAAATTCCGGATTGGCAATAATAATACCAATGGCTTTGGAGGTATCCATGGAAGAACCGCCTCCAATGGCGATGATATAATCTGCGCCGGACTGTTTAAAGGCCTCTACACCGGCCTGTACATTCTGAATCGTGGGGTTCGCTTTGATATCAGAATAGATTTCGTAGGCTAAGCCCTCTTTGTCAAGAAGATCCGTTACTTTTGATGTAACCTGGAATTTGATCAAATCCGGGTCAGAGCATACGAATGCCTTGGTAAAGCCATGTGCCTTTGCCTCATTTACGATCTCAAGGATGGCGCCGGCTCCGTGATAAGATGTCTGGTTCAGCATAATTCTGTTTGCCATAGTTTTGACTCCTTTTCTTTTTTTGTTATGATCTTAACAAAAAAAGATGGACGATGAAAGTGACAGAATAAAAGAAATGTAACTTTTTTTGACAGTTTTGCATAAAAAACAGAAAGGAATGGGAGAAATGCATGGGGAAATCCACAAAAACAGAAAGGATTTCCCCTGATAAAAGCTGTCAGGCAAGCACATGGAGCTCTGTAAACAGACGCTCCAGTTTGGGCGGCATGGCCTTCACGAGCAAATCGGCCATGGATTCGGGGGATGCCTTCATTCCGCCGATGACCCAGCTTACTGTCATATAAATAGAACCGCGGCAGTACATTTCGAGAAGAAAGCCGGTTTCTTCATCAGGACAGCGTCCTGTTTTGCTGCGGATCAAGTCGCGGTAAAACTGAAGGATCAGCTCAAAATCATGTTCTTTTAAGGAATTCTGATCATCGGAGCGGAAGGCGGCAGCGAAGAAGATGCGCTCCTCCTGAATATAATGAAATTTTCGGACAAGTCCTTCCGTAATGGTGCGTCCGCTTCCCATAAAAGAAAAAGATTCCAGAAGAAGCTTGTCGAAATACCAGTTAATCAAATCATATTTATCAATAAAGTTTCGGTAAAAGGTCTGGCGTGTCAGTCCGCAGGGCTCTACAATCTGACGGATCGTGATGTCATCCACCGGAGTTGTTTTCATGCACTGTTTAATGGACTCAGCCAGCTTATATTTTGTTTTTTCGTTCCCGGTTCTGTCAGTGGGCCGGAATGCAGAGGAAGAAGGCGATGTCATGGAAGCTCCTTTCAAAACGGAAAACCTCTGGTGGGATTTTATGTATCTTTATTATAGTAGAAAACGGAGCGGATTTCCATACCTGTACTCCAAAATACACAGCAGCAGTTTTTTCCCCTTTTTCGTCAAATTGCGACTTGACAAAGCGACGTTATTAGAATAGACTAACTCCCAGTGGAACTTATTGAGAAAAAATCTCAAAAGGATTCAAAAAACGTACCTTTTTGAAACGGAAGGGGAGGAATTTGTATGACTCTAAAGGATTTACCGATCGGGAAGACGGCGACAGTGCGTTCGGTTGGCGGTGAGGGAGCGCTTCGGCAGCATTTTCTGGACATGGGTTTGATTCCAACAGCGGATGTGACCATGGTAAAATATGCTCCCATGGGTGATCCCGTGCAGCTTCGCATCCACAGCTATGAGCTGACGCTGCGTCTGGCCGATGCGGAAAAAATAGAAATTGAGCAGGTTCGGGACAGCAGAGAAGAGGCAAAAACGGACAAGAAGAAAAAGAAAATATCCCATCCGGGATTAGGTGAGGGCGGTAAATATCATGTAAAAGCCGATGAAAATCCGCTTCCGGAGAAGGAAACTCTGACCTTTGCCCTGGCCGGTAATCAAAACTGCGGAAAAACAACGCTTTTTAATCAGCTGACAGGCGCGAACCAGCATGTGGGCAACTTCCCTGGCGTAACAGTGGATCGGAAGGACGGTGTGATTCGGGGCCATGATAACACGCTGGTAACGGATCTGCCTGGTATTTATTCCATGTCCCCCTATTCCAGTGAGGAGCTGGTGACCAGGCAGTTTGTGTTGGATGAGCACCCCAGAGGCATCATTAATATTGTGGATGCCACGAATATTGAGCGGAATCTCTACCTGACCATGCAGTTGATTGAACTGGATATTCCTATGGTACTGGCTTTAAATATGATGGACGAGGTATGGGAAAACGGCGGTTCCATCCGTGTCAACGAACTGGAGGAAATGCTGGGAATTCCGGTTGTTCCGATCTCGGCGGCCAAGAATCAGGGGATCGGCGAGCTGATTGATCATGCCGTTCATGTGGCTAAATACCAGGAACGTCCGGGACGTCAGGATTTCTGCGATGCCAATGAAAACGGCGGCGCAGTACACCGCTGCCTTCACGGCATTATGCATCTGATTGAAGATCATGCGGAAAAGGCCAATATTCCGGTACGGTTTGCCGCCGCAAAGCTGGCAGAGGGAGATAAGCTGATCGAGGAGAGACTGAAGCTGGATCAGAATGAACGGGAGACCTTAGAGCATATTATCTGTCAGATGGAGACAGAGCGCGGCCTGGATCGTGCGGCAGCCATTGCTGATATGCGTTTTGGCTTTATCAATAAGATCTGCCGGGAGACGGTGGTAAAGCCTAGGGAAAGCAAGGAGCATGCCAGAAGTATGAAACTGGATCAGATTCTGACCGGCAAATATACTGCCATTCCGGCTTTTATCGGCATTATGGGAGTGGTCTTCTGGCTGACCTTTAATGTGATTGGTGCTTGGCTTTCCGAAATTCTGGAGATGGTAATTTCCTGGCTGACCGGTCTGGCGCAGGGAGCTCTGGCGGCAGCCGGTATTAATGAAGTGTTATATTCCCTGATTGTGGATGGTGTATTCAACGGAGTCGGAAGCGTTTTAAGCTTCCTGCCGATTATTGTGACCCTGTTTTTCTTCCTGTCCCTTTTGGAAGACAGCGGATACATGGCCCGTGTGGCATTTGTTATGGATAAGCTGCTTCGGAAAATAGGTCTTTCCGGACGGAGTATTGTGCCGATGCTGATCGGCTTCGGCTGTACGGTCCCCGGCGTAATGGCCAGCCGTACCCTTTCCTCAGAGCGGGATCGAAAGATGACGATTCTTCTGACTCCGTTTATGAGCTGTTCGGCTAAAATTTCGATTTATGCCTTCTTTACAGCAGTATTTTTCCCGCACCATGGGGCAGCCATTATGATTGGTCTCTATGTGGCCGGAATCCTGGTGGGCATTTTGATGGCGCTTCTGATGAAGAAGACTATGTTTAACGGCGAGGCAGTTCCGTTTGTGATGGAGCTTCCCAACTACCGCCTTCCGGGTGCCCGGAATGTAGCGCAGCTTCTGTGGGAAAAGGCAAAGGATTTCCTGCAGAGGGCCTTTACGGTCATTTTTGTGGCAACGCTGCTGATTTGGTTTTTGCAGACCTTTGATCTGCATTTAAATGTAGTGACGGATTCCCAGTACAGCATTTTGGCAGTCGTCTCCGGCTGGCTGGCACCGATTCTGGCGCCGCTGGGTCTGGGTGACTGGAGAATTTCCACTGCGCTGATTACAGGCTTTATGGCAAAGGAAAGTGTGGTTTCCACCTTATCCGTCCTGTTCGGCTCCACCGAGAGCCTGCTTGCTGCCTTAACGCCGCTGGCAGCCGGAAGCCTCCTGGTATTCTGTCTCCTTTACACTCCATGTGTAGCGGCTATTTCCGCTGTAAAACGGGAGCTGGGCACCAAATGGGCCGTGGGCGTGGCCGTGGGCCAGTGCGTGATTGCCTGGATTTTTGCGTTTCTGGTTCGGCTCGCCGGACTTTTGCTGGGATTAGGTTAAAAAGGCATGGATAAGGAATGCTTGGATAAAGAACGCTTGGCTGAAAGAGCGTTAGGCAGAAAGAACGCTTGGCTGAAAGAGTGCTTGGCAGAAAGAATGCTCGGCAGAAAGAGCGCTTGGCAGAAAGAGCGTTTGGCAGAAAGCACGTTAGGCAGAAAGAACGCTTGGCAGAAAGAACGCTCGGCTGAAAGAGCGCTTGGCTGAAAGAATGTTAGGCTGAAAGACTGCTTGGCTGAAAGAGCACTTGAACTAAAGAATGCTTGACTGAAAACGCTCAGACTAAAAAGCGCTTGGAACCCAAAATGGTTGGGAAAAACGGCGAAATTCGTAAGAATTGTTTATGCTTCTTTAATAGCAATTACAGGAAAAATCGGCTATAATGGCGGTGCGCTTTCAGAAAAAGTAAAGTGTCTTGAATTGGAAGAAATAAAGGAGAGAACAATTATGAGAAAAAAATGGACCTTATTAGCAGTCGGTATGGCCGCATCTTTGATGATGCTGTCAGGATGTGCTGCGTCAACCGGGGCTGAGACCGCCGCCCCTGCCGAAACCGTTGCTGAGACGGAAGAAGTAAATACGGAAGAAGTAAATACGGAAGAAGCAGATACAGAAAGTGCGGATGCAGAGAAAACAGACGTAAAGAATATCGAATCGGTGGATGGCGAAACTGCAGAAGACGGAGCGGAGGCGGAAATTTCTTCTGCACCGTTCAGAATCTGGGGAACCATTACAGATGTAACAGAGAGTGATATGACGGTTGATAACCAGTCACCGGCATCCTCTTCCGGCGAGATGATCTTTAACATCGATCCGGAGAATACCCTGGTGCTGGAAGCGGTAAATGGTTTTCCGGTATCCCTTGAGGAAGTGGAGAAGGGAAGCTTCGAGGCATACTTAGGGCCGGTCATGACCATGTCCCTCCCGCCTCAGACAACACCGTACATGGTGATTGTGAACATTCCGGCTGATTTCCAGGCTCCTCAGTATGTCATTGCAACCGGCGCTCTGGAAGAGACCGGGGACGGACGTGTATTAAAGGGAATTGGCGGCGAGGAATATAAAATTTCCGAAGATGCCGAAATTATCCCGTACCTGACCAGAAACATCGTGACCCTGGAAGACATCGAGGAAGGATCCGGCTGCCTTGTCTGGCTGGATGGAGAAGATACAGTGACAAAGATCGTGCTGTTTGCAAAATAAAGAAAAGGCTGTAAAAAGAAAGAAAAAAGAATAACTTGAATGAAAATTTAAATTCCATATTTTAAAGATACTTGGTTTTATGCGGAACTTAGTTCCATTTTCTCCTTAACATTATTGATGCTATACATTATAATTAACTCATAAGTGCATTAGATTTACTGTTTTTTTGCATGACGAATGGGCATCTGAAAATAGTGTGCGAGACTAAATTCCACATGCCTTCGTGCAAGACTTAATTCAATGCAGTGAAATCTGCCTGTGCTTATACACTATTTTATTTCAGTAACGCTGGTGCAAGGCACACATCATCGGGAGCTATTTCAGCAAGCCCTATACTTTTATGCAGTGCATTGTCCAGAAGGAGAAGAGACAGTTCATATGGGCTATGACCATTCAGGCTGTCTCTTTTCTCACTGTTGATATGATTCATCAACAGCGTTACCTGATCATGAGTCAGCTCATCTAAAGAACTTCCTTTGGGCAGGACATAGCGAATGTATTCATGGTTCTTCTCCAGCATCCCTTTCTGCCAGAAGCAATAGGGATCGCAATGATAAACCGTCGTCAGCTTTCTTCCGTCGCAGGATGTTTCCAGATCCTCACGGTCTGCAAACTCTGTCCCGCCATCTGTTAGGATCACAGGAAATAGTTTCTGGAAGATTTCTACTCCCAGAACTGTTTCCAGCCATACAAAAACTTCACTGACACACTCCTGGTCCTGGTTTTCCAAAAGAAAAATCAGCATCAGATGGCAGTTACGGAAAAGCATGGTAAGAAAAACCTTTCCGCCTTTTTGACCTTCTACACAGTCCATTTCAACAACGGATGCTTCCGGATGCTCTTTTATATATTTCAGGAAGTCTTCGTAATTATGCCCCTGTCTGTATGCACGGTCTCTGGAACTGCACTTTGTTGGTGACTTCCGTTTTTTATACCGTACAGCGCGCCTCAGGTCAATTGCCCTGACTTCAAAAACACCATCACGGATATAAGTGTAAAGTGTCCTGCGGGAACAGCCGAGTTCTTCCGCATGGGTGGCATATACATGCGCAACAGACTGTTTATTATCCTTTAACAGCGGAGTAAGAAGGTCATTCATCCGCCGGATGCTTTCCGGTGTCTGGTTGATCCCAACCCGGCTGGAGACCAGCAGGTCCCGGTAACTGTCATCGGCATACTTGGATGAATAGAATTTTCTCTGCATCAGGCAGTGGTTTTTCTTACCACATCCATTGCACACATAAGGCGGATGTTTCAGCTTTTCACATTCGGCAGTTTTATAATTCGGACAAATGTTGATACACTTAAAACCCGATTTTCTGCAAACCTTGCAGTACCGTCCGCAGGCATCATTGCACAAACAGGTAATGCTGCATTCAGCACGATTGACGCAGGGAGCAGAAGTATATCCAGAATCCGGACGCTCTTTTATAATGGAATGCCTGCGGATTTCCTTGGATACAGTCGAAGGGTCTTTGTCGATTAATTTAGCAATCTGTGAAAAACTTTTATTTTCCGTAAGTCCTTTTTCAATTTCAATCCTCTGGGAAAGGGTCAGATGCTTTTGATTGCCTTTACATTTCATGAGATACCTCACTTTCCGCACAGGCAGGCAATCATCTGCATCTTTCATTATAGCGAAAAAACCTGTGCGGAGGTAACTTCCAGAAGAGTAGAATTTACTCTTGCCAACTGGAATTTACTTTTTCATTTTAGTAAGAAAAAAGAATAAGCGAAAGCGGAATAAAAGTACAGAACAAATGTTTGATTTGGCCTGTACTTTTATTTTGTATTTTGGTATAATGGAAGGCACTATAAGGGTAGCTGGAGAAAAACCAAATTATATTCTGAATATTCGCTACCAGCGACCAGACGCAGACGATGGAATAATTAGTAAAAGGTTTCAAAGGAAGAAATTAGTTCCGGACTCCGTTGGGCATCACCGGCTCCGGGCTCCTTTATTATGGCAAATGCCAGACATCAACACACTGATTTTAGTTCATAATAAGACGTTGGCAGTACAGTTATATGATGAGTTTAAAAATCTCTACCAAATAATGTAGTAGAATATTTTGTGAGCTACTAAGCGTCGGGGTTTTCAGATCTGTTATTTAGTGTTATTTGGTGTTATTTATTCCATATCTTTTGGTCTATATGGACTGAATGGACGGGATAGAATTAACTGGATTGAATGGGTTTAGTGACCTTCATTCGTAAAGAGGGGAGATGTAGGAGGAATACTATATGAACAGAAGAGATAATTTTACAGAACCGGTAAAGCGAAAATTAGCTGAGAGAGTAGGATACAAATGTTCAAATCCGTTTTGTAGAATAACAACAATAGGTGCAGAGCGAGGCGGAGATAGTACAGTAAATATTGGAGAAGCAGCTCATATTTGTGCAGCAGCACCGGGAGGAAAAAGATACAATCCAGATATGACGTCAGAAGAACGGGCTGGATATGAAAATGGTATATGGATGTGTAGAACTCACGCTGCATTGATTGATCGTGATGAGAAATATTTTACAATTAAAATGTTAAAGGATTGGAAAGAACAGGCAGAAAAAGATTCAAGTAATGAAATACTTGGAATTTCAGAGAGTATTGCTACTTGTAAAGTAAAAATTAAGCTGTTCTATAAAGACTTAGAAGATTGCAAAAAATGGATTGGACTTATGAAAGGGCATAGAGGTACCATAATTGATATCACAAACTTACCTGTTCAAAATAATTGGGAAAAAAACGTGCTGGATATGGCAAATTTAATTGGAGCAGATATTGCTTCTGAACTAATAAGAATATTGCGAGAAATAGAGGAAATGAAAGATGTCATGCAAAGAGAAAGTGAAAGAATAGGAAATAGAAGAGTGGCAGATAATGGCACTGTCAGATATTGTAATAGATATGATATTTTTATGGAGAGAATGGATTCATGGCTAACAGATGAGTTTATGGAGATATTAGGCCTTTTCTCAGCAATTTGATGGATGTGGTGTATTAGAATTGGTTTTAATGTAGAAAATGCTGAAGATCATATTCATATAACTGCAAAGTGCGAGTCATCCTGTGGATAATTGGATTTGATGCGAGTCAGTTTCTTTGGATGGATAAGTCGAAAGGAAGGAAGAAAAATGAGCGACGAGTTAAAAGGGGTAATTATAACCTGTGTTGTAACGAGCATAATATCAATCATAGGATTTATTGTTACATATAATTCGATGAAAAGAAACTTTAAGCAGGAATTGGAAAAGGAGAAAACAAGCGTCCATATTGAAAAAATGTCAGTAATTCCATATAGTGTTTTGCAGCTAATGGAAAAAATCATAAAATCTGGAGGGAAAGGCGATGTATTGGCCGATTTTATTGTGCTGATGAATACAATTTATGCGTATGGTTCACCGAAAGCTATTATGATTGCAGCGACAATGCAGAAAGAAAATTATGAAAATGTGGGGACAGGCAATTTTGATAAATACAGGGTTATCTCTTTATACACAATTTTGGCGACACAAATTAAGTACGATGTGACAGGGATAGCAGTCAGCCCTGAATTATGGTTGCAAATGAAATTAAATGATTACTCCAAAAATAAATCAGCGTTTAAAATGGTAAACAATCAGCTGGTAAAAGAATTAGATTTGAATAACGAATTTTTGATTAAGTGATGGAATATTACATGGAACCGGTAGAATATTTGCCCTTTATTACAGATACTGCTGGAAAGTGATGTGATGGCAGAATTATTTGATTGTTCCGCTGACAATATTTCTCTTCATTAAAAAAACATCTATCGAGAGGAAGAACTGGATGAAGAGTCAACTACCGAGTTTTTCTCGGTAGTTCAAAAAGAGGGAAATAGAAATGTATCTCGCAACGTAAAATGTTATAATTTGGATGCAATAATTGCTGTAGTGTAGTTATGATTATGACAAAAATAGTGAGATGACAAAGGCATTTTATGCGTTTGTTCAAAATAAGTTACATTTTGCAATTACTGGGAAAACAGCTACAGAACTAATATACGAACGTGTAGATTCGAAGAAACCATCTATGGGCATAACTACGTGGAAAGATGCCCCTGATGGGAAAATTTTAAAAATTAGTTTCTTAAAAAATAATTCTAAAAATTCTTGATAATAAGGGAGGCAAGCGATTAAAATGAGTAAATCTGAGATATATTTGTCTTCAACAAAAGAAGAGCAGCAATTTTATGATGATGTTAGGCATATTTTGCAAACAGCAAGAAATTCGGCGTACAAAAGTGTCAATTCCATTATGTCTAGAGCTTATTGGGAGATAGGCGAAAGAATTGTGCAGCAGGAACAGAAAGGAACTGGCAGAGCAAAATACGGTGACTATATTATACGTAATCTGTCAAAAGAACTTTCTAGAGAGTTTGGTACGGGATTTTCTATTGCTAATTTGAAAAATTGTCGTCAATTTTATCGAACTTTCCCTAAAGATTCAATTGGCTACACGGCGTGTAGCCAATTGTCGTGGTCACATTTAAGAAGCATTATGCGCCTTGATTCAGAAGAAGAACGCAATTACTATATCCAAGAGACGATTAAAGGAAGTTGGTCAGTAAAGTTACTTGAACGTAATATAAAAAGTGGATTCTACAGAAGAATGCTCTCTACACAGTTGGACAATTCATTGGTGGAAAACTATGAATTTGTAAAAGATCCTTATATACTTGAATTCATGGGACTGCCAGAGAATTATGAGTATAAAGAGAGCGAGCTTGAAAGAGCGATTCTTAGTCATATACAGAAATTCTTATTAGAGTTAGGAAGAGGTTTTTCATTTGTAGCAAGGCAGATGAGAATCAGTACAGAAACTAGCGACTTCTTTTTGGACTTAGTTTTTTACAATTATATTCTGAAATGCTTTGTAATTATTGATTTGAAAACTGATAAACTGACACATCAGGATATTGGACAGATGGATATGTATGTCCGAATGTTTGATGACTTAAAACGGGCGCAGGATGATAATCCAACAATTGGAATTATTCTTTGTACTGATAAGGATGAAACGATTGTAAAATATTCAGTATTGAATGACAGTAAACAGATTTTTGCTTCCAAATATATGACAGTATTGCCTACAGAGGAAGAATTAGCGTATGAA
>Ga0129309_1001065_pt1 | contig 15949 bp, 13 predicted proteins | sample L1105metagenome_FD_94439 | JGI IMG/M metagenome (GOLD analysis project Ga0129309, IMG submission 94439) | Ring-tailed lemur group fecal microbial communities from Wisconsin, USA - L1105 metagenome | ecosystem: Host-associated > Mammals > Digestive system > Large intestine > Fecal | place: USA...
GCGAAGTTAAAGACGCTTGGAGATGTCGTAGAATATCTGAAGGAGCAGGGAATCGAAGACTGATCTGTTCAGAAGAGTATAGAAGAAAGGAAAAGGGGTTATTCGAGGAATTTTCTCAAATAACTCCTTTTTTCTTAATTTTTGGTTAAGACTGCAAAAAGGGTTTGAATTTTTTTAGATTTTGTTTATAATAATAAGAGTATATGTACAAGATGAATAAATACAGGCAATTTGATTGCCGATGGATAGAAAGATGAAAGGGGAACACTATGGCAGCAGGCACAGATATCGGAATTGATTTAGGTACCGCAAGTGTACTTGTCTATGTTAAAGGAAAAGGAGTTGTGTTAAGAGAACCATCAGTAGTGGCTTTTGACCGCAACACGAACAAGATTAAAGCAATTGGAGAAGAAGCAAGATTGATGCTCGGAAGAACACCGGGTAATATCGTTGCAGTTCGTCCATTACGTCAGGGCGTTATCTCTGATTATACAGTAACAGAGAAGATGCTGAAGTATTTTATCAGCAAGACTTCCGGTAAGTCTTTATTCGGAAGAAAACCGCGCATCAGCGTATGTGTTCCAAGCGGCGCTACGGAAGTTGAGAAGAAAGCGGTAGAGGATGCTACTTATGCAGCAGGTGCAAGAGAAGTGAATATTATCGAAGAACCGGTTGCTGCAGCAATTGGAGCCGGAATTGATATTTCAAGACCTTGTGGTAATATGATCGTTGACATCGGAGGCGGTACGGCAGATATCGCAGTAATCTCTTTAGGCGGAGTTGTAGTCAGCACGTCCATTAAAGTAGCCGGTGATGATTTTGATGATGCGATCGTTCGTTATATGCGTAAGAAGCATAACCTTTTAATCGGTGAAAGAACAGCGGAAGAGATTAAGATCAATATCGGAACAGCTTACAAGAGACCTGAGAATGTTACGATGGATGTTCGCGGACGTAACCTGGTAACAGGACTTCCTAAGACGGTAACGGTTACTTCTGAAGAGACAGAGGAAGCGTTAAAAGAACCTGCATACCAGATCGTGGATGCCGTACACAGTGTATTGGAGAGAACTCCACCGGAACTTGCAGCTGATATTTCTGACCGTGGAATCGTACTGACAGGCGGCGGTGCTTTATTGAACGGATTGGAAGAGCTGATCGAAGAGAATACAGGCATCAATACGATGACAGCAGAAGAACCATTGACGGCAGTAGCAATTGGTACCGGTAAGTATATCGAGTTTTTAGCTGGCGAAAGAGATGCAGAATAATTCATAAGGATAATAAGAAAATCATATATGAACATATATGCCGGAAGCATTTTTTGTTTCCGGCGTTTTTTGTATCGGAAATTTCTTTGAATTTCCGATACAATTAAAAAACGTTTCGCGAGGATGTGACCGGATGTATAAGGAAACAACATTTACATTTTAAAATAAATGGAGTAGAATAATGAGGAAGAAGTCGGGAGGTGATCCGGTGGGAAGGGTTGAAGGTTATGTAGAACATATTCGTTTTCGAAACCCGGACAATGGATATACAGTTTTGACATTGGATATGTCAGGTGATGATGAAACATTAGTAGGAATCTTTCAGTACATCAATGAAGGAGAATATATCGGAGCAGAGGGAGAGTATGTTGATCATCCTGTTCACGGTCCACAGTTTCAGGTGACATCCTATCAGATTCTTGAGCCGGACAGTATGGATGGAATGCTGCGTTATCTTGGTTCAGGAGCGATCAAGGGAATTGGGGCAGCACTCGCAAAGAGAATTGTGAAGAAGTTTCGTGGCGATACTTTTCGCATTATCGAGGAAGAACCGGAACGGTTATCGGAGATCAAAGGCATCTCAGAACGAAAAGCAAGAGATATTGCGGTCCAGTTTCAGGAGAAGCAGGAGATGCGCAATTCGATGATGTTCTTGACGCAGTATGGAATCGCTACGAATTTTGCAGCCAAAATATATAAAGAATATGGAGATAAATTATTTGATATTATTCAGAACAATCCATATAAACTGGCAGAAGATATTCATGGGATCGGATTTAAGATTGCAGATGAGATTGCGGCAAAAGTCGGCATTGGAGCGTCTTCGGAATTTCGGATTCATTCCGGTATCCTGTATACTTTGCAGCAGGGGATAGCGGCAGGACATGTCTATCTGCCGGAGGATGTGCTGTGCAGAAAAGCAGCACAGCTGCTCAGTTTGAGTCCGGAATTGATCGAAACACAGATTATGAATCTGATGATTGACAGCAAAGTTGTCATAAAGGAGACAGATTCCGGCAGGATGATCTACTTATCGCATTTTTATTATATGGAGTTAAATGCAGCGAAAATGCTCTATGATCTGAATATTGATTATGAGATTTCGCAGGAGGATCTGGATCAGACGATGACAAAGATTGAAGAAAAGTCGGATCTGAAACTCGATAAGATGCAAAAGACAGCGATTGAAGCGGCAGCAAAGCACGGTGTTCTTGTCATTACCGGAGGACCCGGTACCGGAAAGACGACAACGGTACATGCATTGATCCGATATTTTGAATCGGAAGGCAAGGATATCTTTCTATGCGCACCGACCGGACGGGCGGCAAAACGCATGACGGAAGCGACCGGATATGATGCTTCCACGATCCATCGCATGCTCGAACTGAACGGCGGAACAGAGGATGGAGAGAATATGCGGTTTGAAAGGAATCGCGAATATCCGTTGGAGACGGATGTTATCATCGTCGATGAGATGTCGATGGTGGATCTGCATCTGTTTCATGCACTGTTGACGGCGATGCTCCCCGGGACGAGACTTGTTATGGTTGGTGATGTGAATCAGCTGCCAAGTGTAGGAGCAGGAAATGTCCTGAAGGATATTATCCATTCCGGCAGATTCTCGGTTGTTGAACTGACGAAGATATTCCGGCAGAAAGAAGGAAGTGACATTGTCTTAAATGCACATAAGATCCATGCGGGAGAGCAGATCCTTCTGGATAACAGGAGCAGGGATTTCTTCTTTTTGAGACGGATGACGATCAATGAGATTATCGGTGTGGTCGTATATCTGATCCGGGATAAACTGCCTGCGTATGTCGATGCGACACCATTTGACATTCAGGTGCTTACTCCGATGAGAAAAGGAGAATTAGGCGTAGAACGACTGAATGTCGTATTGCAGCGTTATATTAATCCGCCATCCGACCAAAAGCAGGAGAAAGAAACGGCATTCGGATTTATCCGTGAAGGCGATAAAGTCATGCAGATTAAGAATAACTATAATCTGGAATGGACGATCAAAGGGCGAAAGGGATTTGTCGTTGATGAAGGAACCGGTGTATTTAACGGGGATATGGGAATCGTACAGCAGATCAATACCTTTTCAGAGACGGTGACGGTTGTATTTGATGACAACAAATATGTAGACTATACTTATAACATGTTGGATGAATTAGAGCTGGCATATGCGGTGACGATACATAAATCACAGGGAAGTGAATATCCTGCAGTGGTTATGCCGCTTCTTACGGGACCGCCGGTTCTGATGAACCGCAATTTGTTATATACGGCAGTTACCAGAGCTAAAAAATGTCTGACGATCGTTGGAAGTGATGGAACGGTACGAAATATGATCGATAATGTGTCAGAGATGAAACGTTATTCGACGTTGGATCAGAGGATCCGGGAATTTGAGTGATAATGTGAGGAAAGCAATAACCGCTTTTCCAGAACAAAATGGAGGAGAACATGAAGCGAAGAGCAGCAGCACTATTATTAAGCCTGGTTCTTATTCTTGGTCAGTTTTCGAATATTGAAGCTGCACCGGAAGAGACTGCCGAGGCAGCAAAAGAGATTGGTCAGGATATGATCAGTGACACGCCGGATCCTGAACAGGAATATAAAGAGGATGAAGTGATCATTGTCTATGAAGATGAGATGGTGGATACAGACCGGGTGGAGAATGCCATTGGAACGAGCAGAGTAAGGAGCCTTGGAGAGACAGAGCAGGCTCTGGCTGAACTCGGAATCGTGGATCAGGAGGAGATTGTAAGTTCCGGCGGAGTATCGGAAGGAGCGGTTGCGGTAGCACAGCTTCCGGAAGACATATCGGTGGATGAAGCAATTCAGGAACTGGAAGATACGGAAGATGTTGCATATGTACAGAAGAACTATATCTATCGGCTGCAGGCATCGACGAATGATTCGATGAAAAAGTATGCGTATCACCTCGACAATATGAATCTGGAAGAGGCATGGAATCTCTCCAGAGCAGACAGCAGTTCCTACAATAACAGCGGAAAGCCGGTTACGGTTGCCGTACTTGATACCGGAATTAATTATGATAAAAGTGAGCGGCATGAAGAACTGCACGATGTCAATGCAGGAGGCAATATCTTGTATTCTTATGCGTATGATGCCGAACAGGGGAAGAAGATGAGCAAGAAGGGTACGGACTGGTATGACCCTACCGGCACTTATACGGACTATATCGGACATGGTACGTGGGTGGCATCGGTGATCGCTGCCCGTGCGAACAATAAAAAAGGAACTGCAGGAACTTCTTATAATGGACGCGTTTTGCCGGTTAATGTCTTTGAACAGCCGGTGTTCTCCGATGACAGTCAGTTAAGTAAGAATCTTTATGCGGCAGATTCCGGAGCGACATCAGCGGCACTGATCGCGGGATATGATTACGTATTAAAATATGCGAAAAGCCTGAATATTAAAGTTGTGAATATGTCACTGGGAGGCTATATATCGGATATTGACCAGGCTTTGCAGGACAGTGTCGATGAGGCATATGAAAAAGGAATTCTGACTGTTGCGGCGGCAGGCAATTATGGATCAAGTAAGAAGATGTATCCGGCTTCTTTCGATCATGTAATCTCGGTTGCATCAGTCGATAATATGAATAAGCACAGCAGCTTCAGCCAGCACAACGATGCGGTGGATGTCAGTGCATCGGGCGAATCCATCCTTGTACCTGCAGCAGGATATGTATACAACAGTCAGAATGACCGGTTATATTGGTATAAGAATACCGGCTATATGAACAAGGAGGCTGATGATAAAGATTTTAGCATCAGCTATGCCAGTATGGATATCGATGGTACGAGCTTTTCGAGTCCTGCAGTCGCCGGAATTGCGGCACTGCTCTATGCGGCGGATCCGGAGATGACACCGGACAAAGCGGAACAATGTCTGAAGGAGACTGCGACGGATAAGGGTGCGGAAGGATATGACAATTACTATGGATATGGAGTTGTGGATGCATATAAAGCGGTTGCATTGGCTCTTGGGGAAGAGGCAGACAGTACGGTATCAGAGACAGAATCGGCTGCAGTACGTTTTGCAAAATTAAGTCTGACCAGACCAATTTCATCGGCATCGTTATCAACGACCACTTATACTTATAATGGTAAGGTAAAAAGGCCATCCGTTACGGTAAAGTATTCGGGAAGAACGATTGCATCGAAGAGTACGAAAAGTACATTGAATGTAAAATTGTCATATAGTTCGGGCAGAAAAAAGGTAGGAACTTATAAAGTAAAGGTAACCGGACAGAATACATTCAGCGGAACAATTACGAAGACATTTAAGATTATTCCAAAGACAACGAGTATTAAGTCTGTTTCGAAAAAGAGAAAGGGATTTACCGTAAAGTGGAAGACGCAGAAGACGCAGACGACCGGATATCAGATTCGGTACTCAACAAAGTCAAGTATGTCCGGAGCAAAGACGAAGACCATTTCAAAAAATACTTCGACTTCGAAGACGATTACCGGCTTAAAGGCAAAGAAGAAATACTACGTTCAGATTCGGACGTATAAAACGGTAAAAGGCAAGAAATACTACTCGAAATGGTCATCGAAGAAGAGTGTAAAGACAAGATAATAATCAATTCTGCCTTGGAGAGAAGAGAAAGAAGGTTATTATGTATGAAACAATATGGAATATCATATATCCAAAATGCTGTCCGGTCTGTTTTGAGATCCTGGATGATCAGAGAACACTGATGTGCGGCAAATGCAGCAAAAAGTTAAAGCCGGTGAGACAGCCGTATTGTTTTCGCTGTGGGAAGCCGCTGTTTTCCGGGGAACAGGAATATTGTCATGACTGTGAAAAGCAGAAGCATGTATTTGACCGAGGGTTCTCAATCCTTGAATATGACGCTGTATCATCGCCGTCAATTCTCGCGATCAAATACAAGAATAAAAGAGAATTTTTAACGATGTATGGAGAACTGGCGAAACGGCAATATCAGGATCTGTTGGGGAAGCTGGCACCGGAATGCCTGGTTCCCGTGCCGGTCAGCAGGAAAAAATACCGCACGCGCGGATATAATCAGGCAGAGCTGTTCGCACGTGAGATTGAGAGATGGAGCAATATTCCGGTAAAAAAGGATTTGATCGAAAGGCGGAAGGAGACTGCTCCGCTCAAAGAATTGAATCCGATACAGAGAAGGCGGGAACTGGAAAAGGCATTTGTCTGGAAAGGGAAAGATTATGCCGGAGAGAGAACGGTGCTGATCGTGGATGATATCTATACGTCCGGTGCGACAGTTGATGCCTGTGCGGGCATATTAAAACAGCATGGAATAAAAAGGGTATATGTATTGACAATGGCGATCGGCATGGGCGATGGCTGACAGGCAGAGGTGAAAGATGAGTTTAGATCCAAAGATTGTGGATGCTTTATTAAATTGGTATGACTATAATGCAAGGATCCTTCCGTGGAGGGAGGATCCTTCGCCTTATCGGGTGTGGATCTCAGAGATCATGCTTCAGCAGACGAGAGTAGAGGCGGTAAAACCGTTTTATGAGCGTTTTATGAATGAACTGCCGGATGTGGAATCTCTGGCGGCAGTGGATGATGACAAGCTCATGAAGCTGTGGGAAGGTCTCGGATACTATAACAGAGCAAGAAATCTGAAGATCGCAGCGAATCAGATCATGGAAGAGTTTGGCGGGGAAATGCCTGCTGATTACGATAAACTGTTGACTTTAAAAGGAATCGGCGAATACACGGCCGGAGCAATCGGATCTATTGCATTCGGGCTGCCGGTGGCTGCAGTGGATGGCAATGTACTGCGCGTGATCACGAGAATTACCGGAGATGAACGGGATATTTTGAAGTTATCTACGAAACGTGCCGTTACGGAAGATCTTCTGACGATCATTCCTGCAGAGCGGGCGGGTGATTTTAATCAGGCACTGATGGAACTGGGAGCAATGATCTGTGTTCCAAATGGACAACCGAAATGTGAGATCTGTCCGTGGGACACGATATGCAGGGCGTATCGGGAAGATCTGATTGAGAAGATTCCCGTGAAAACACCAAAGAAAAAGAGAAAGATTGAACATAAGACGGTCTTTCTGCTCGAATATCAGAATAAAATTGCAATCCGCAAACGTGCTTCAACCGGACTGCTTGCAGGACTATGGGAGTTTCCGAATGAAGGAAAGGATCTTTCGATTGAGGAAGTGGAACAACAGTTGGAAAGATGGAACGTAGTTCATTATCAGTTTGAAGCAGCGGCAAAGCATAAACATATCTTCAGCCACATTGAGTGGCATATGACCGGATTTTATGTGGAATGTCAGGAAAAGCCTCAGGACGATTTTATATGGATATCGAGGGAAGAGATGGAAGAATCCTATGCGATTCCGGCTGCTTTTGAGGCTTTTAAGGCAGCACTTTAAAAAAAAAAGAGAATGTGTTATACTATAGCATACAAAATAATTTATGCCATTATGAGAATAAGAGTGTCTTTGCTCTCTATCTCCTGTGGCATTTAAGAAATGGAATATAATTATGAAATTCAGACCTTGTATTGATATACACAATGGAAAAGTAAAGCAGATTGTCGGAGGGAGTCTTCTGGATCAGGGGAATCAGGCCGACGAGAATTTTGTATCCGAGAAGGATGGAGGATTCTATGCAGAGCTTTATAAGAAGAACGGGCTGTCGGGAGGCCATATTATCTTATTGAATCCGGCAGGATCAGAATATTATGCAGAAGATGTGGAACAGGCGCGGAAAGCGTTGGAAGTTTATCCCGGAGGACTTCAGATCGGAGGAGGGATAACAGCAGAGAACGCAAAGCGTTTTCTCGATATGGGAGCCTCTCATGTGATCGTGACTTCCTATGTATTCAAAGATGGACAGATTCATTATAAGAACCTGAATGCGATACGAGACGCAGTGGGGAAAGAACATCTTGTACTTGACTTAAGCTGCAGGAAAAGGGCCGGGCAGTATTATGTTGTTACCGATCGGTGGCAGAAGTATACAGATGTTGTTCTGAACCACCGGACATTGACAGAACTGGCAGAGTATTGCGATGAATTTCTGATTCATGCGGTCGATGTAGAGGGCAGATCTTCCGGTATAGAGACAGAGCTGGTTGAGTTGATCGGCAGCTGGGGTGGAATTCCGGTAACCTATGCAGGAGGAGTAAGGAACGAAGAGGATTTGTCGATATTAAGAAAAGCAGGACGCGGACGGTTGGATGTTACGATTGGAAGTGCATTAGATCTGTTCGGCGGAGATATGAAGTTTGATAAAGTGTTAGCATATTGTGATTAGCAGATATGGACGGGAGGAAGATATATGGAATTATTATATGAAGCAAGTAATTTCCAGATTCAATTACACTGGATACTGCCATTTGCGATTTTAGGATTTGCAGGATTATATGCAGTTTATAAAGGTAAGATTTTTGTAAAGTTTTTAGGAATGGTTGCACTGATCATTTGTGCGTATACATTATTTCGTTTCTGTTATGGATATGTCACGATCATAGAGACCTATAAGCATGGGAATTATCAGACAGTCAAAGGAAAAGTCGAGAACTTCCAGCCGGCATCCCAGGGCGGCGAGACGACAGAGGACGAAGAGCTTGAGAGCTTTAATATCCGTACGGTTCATTTCGAGTACGGCAAGACGTTTATCGAAAAGTTTGGTTACCACAGACCGTCTGCAAACGGCGGATGCATTAAGAAGAACGGGCAGCAGCTGCAGATCGGTTACATTCCGACAGAATCGGGGAATGTCATCGTAAGGATTGAAGAGATAACGGAAGACTGACAGGGATGAGGATTGCATATTTTTTTATTACGGAACAGGGAAAGCATCTGGCCGAACATTTGAATCGTCAGATGCCGGGTACTCTGTTCGGAAAAGAAAACTTAAAACAGAATATGAAGAAGGCTTTTCTGGAATATGATGGCCTGATCTGCATTATGGCAGCGGGAATTGTGGTGCGTGTACTCGCACCACTTTTTGTACATAAGCAAAATGATCCGGCAGTTGTCGTCATGGATTCAAAAGGCAGATTTGCGGTCAGTCTTTTGTCCGGACATTTGGGAGGAGCGAATGAACTGGCACGTCGGGCGGCAGAGATTACCGGAGGACAGCCGGTGATCACAACGGCGACGGATGTCGAAGGAGCATTTGCATTTGACCTGTTTGCACAAAAGCATCGATTAAAGATTGAGAATATCGATGAGCTGAAAGTGATCAGCTCGGAATTGTTGAACGGGCGGAGTGTTCAATTGCTCAGCGACATCGATTTTGAGGAGCTGACGGAAGAGATTGTCAGGAAGTATGACAGGAATTGCCCGGATCCGGTCGTTGTGATCAGTGACCGCATCTGTGATTTGCCACAAGACCATATATTAAACTTAAGACCATCCTGCCTGTGGATTGGGATCGGATGCAAGGCAGGAGTGCCTGGGGAATTAATCTTAAAAGCGATATGGACTGTGCTGAAGCGGTATGGACTTTCGGAATGTTCCGTCTGCGGAATTTCTACGATTCCAAAAAAGGAGAGAGAACCCGGAATCATAGAAGCTGCGGATTATTTTGGCGTTCATCTTCGAATCATATCAATAGAACAGATCAATCAGCTGGATTTCGAAAAGATGCAGATCAAAAGTTCAGAGTTTGTACAGAAGACAGTCGGGGCAGCCTCGGTAGCGACGGCTTCTGCTTATATTGCGGCAAATTATGGAAACATACTGGTCGATAAAGAAGTTTTTCCGGGGATCACGGTCTCTGTTGTTCGGCAGAAGGCGTGACAGTATGTCGGTTCCCGTTCTTTTGATTCAATGATTGCACAATTAAATAGTGACAAATTAGTTAAGAAAAAATTTATATTTCTTAAAAAAAATATGGATTTTTTTTATAAATGGAGTATAATAACAGTGTGTGTTAAATTTTTATCTATATAAGGAGGAAGACTTATGAAAGTTATCAAGTGGATTGATAATTATCTTGAGGAAGTACTTTTGGTTATTATGCTTCTTTTTATGATGGTTATCATGGGGATTCAGGTAACGGCACGTTATGTGTTCTCCTATTCCCTGACATGGTCCGAAGAAATCACCAGATATTTGTTCATCTGGTCCGGCTTCCTGAGCATCAGCTATTGCATTAAGCGGGGAGTATCGATCAAGATAGAACAGATCGTCGAATTTTTACCAAAGCGTATGTTTGCTTTTGTGCGTTTAATTACATACACGGTGGAGATCGCATTCTTTGTTTATCTGATTCCGTACGCATGGCATTATATTATGTCTGCAGTGACAAGTCATCAGCTGAGTCCTGCCTGCGGAATTCCTATGTATATTATTCAATCTTCAACAATTATCAGCTTTACTTTGGCAGTGATCCGGCTTGTTCAGAAGTGGATAGACAGGCTGTGGGAAGTGCTGGGAAAGAAAGATGTAAAGGAGGGAGAATAGTATGTCGGCAGGAGTAGTATTCATTTTATTCTTATTATGTTTGATATGTGCGGTTCCAATCTCAATCTCGCTTGGAATTGTATCGATTTTACCGGGTGCATTTGATCCATCCTTTACAGCAAGTGCGAGCTATGTTATCCGTTCTATGTTTGGCGGTATTGACAGCTTTCCGCTCTTGGCAGTACCGATGTTTATCCTTTCCGGACTGATCATGGCACGCGGCGGTATTTCAAAAAAATTATTTGATTTATTTGCATATTTTATCGGAGGACTTCCTGCGGGACTTCCTTGTGCAGTCATTATTACCTGTTTGTTCTATGGTGCGATTTCCGGTTCCGGTATTGCAACCGTGGCAGCAGTAGGAAGTATGACGATACCGATTCTCGTAAACCTTGGATATGATAAAAAGTTCTGTACCGCACTGGTAGCGGTTGCAGGAGCATTGGGCGTTATCATTCCTCCGAGTATTCCGTTTATTATATTCGGTATGTCATCCGGGGAGTCGGTCAGTGACATTTTCCTGGCTGGTATTATTCCGGGATGCCTGATCGCGGTATTGTTGATGGTATATGCAGTGTTTTTCTGTGTAAAGAACGGGGAAGACAAGGAGAAGATTGGTGCAGAGATGAAACACCTTCGTGACAAAGGATTGTTGAAGGTATTTCGTGAGAGTTTCTTTGCACTGTTATCACCGGTTATTATTTTAGGATGTATTTATTCAGGAGTTGCCTCTCCGACGGAAGCAGCGGTTATTTCCGTATTTTACTCACTGATCATCAGTATTTTTGTATATAAATCCATTCAATGGAATGAAATATATTCGATCTTGTCAGAAGCGGTTAAAACTTATGCGCCGATTCTGTTTATTTTGGCGGCATCGACAGCGTTCTCAAGAGTATTGACGCTGATGCAGGTACCGCAGACGATCAGCGGATGGATTTTATCGACGTTCTCAAGCAAGATCGTCATTTTACTCGTAGTGAATGCATTCTTATTAGTTGTAGGTATGGTCATGGACACAACACCTGCGATCCTGATCCTGACGCCGATCCTCATGCCGATTATGACCGGAATTGGTGTTGATCCGATTCATTTTGGTGTTTTCATGGTCGTAAACCTTGCAATCGGATTCGTAACGCCTCCAATTGGCGTAAACTTATTCGTTGCAAGTTCATTGACCGACATTCCGGTTATGGAGATTGCAAAGAGAGCGATGCCACTGATTATATTTAACCTGATCGCTTTAATGTTTATCACATTTATACCTCAGATCAGTTTGGCATTATTAGGATAATTGGGAGGTAATGTGATGAAAAAATATTTAAAAGTAATCTTAATGTTAGTGCTGGTACTCAGTATGACGTTCGTTATGGCCGGATGCGGCAAGGATGATGAAGAAGAAGTGCAGCGTTATGCATGGCCGCTTGCAACCTGCAGTACAACGGATACGATCACGCATGTATTTGCATCGAATTTTGCGGATCAGGTTGGAAAGTTAAGCAGGGGTAAGATGAAGATACAGGTTTATCCGCAGTCTACGTTGGGCGGAGACCGGGAACTGATGGAAAGCGTAAAGGACGGTGACATTCCGTTTGTTGTTATGTCACCGGCACCTCAGGTAAGTTTTATGCCGCAGCTGTGTGTCTTTGATGCACCATGTCTGTTTAATGACATTGATAAAGCGAGAGTTGCATATAACAATGAAGAATTTCAGGATTCGATCAAAGGAATTTACAGCAATGCCGGATATGAACTTCTCGGACTGGCAGATCAGGGATTCCGTGTTATGACATCAAATGATCCGTTTGAAGATATGTCATTCTTCAAAGGACAGAAGATCAGAACGATGGAGAATACGTATCATATCCAATTCTGGAAAGCAGTAGGTTCCAGCCCGACACCGATGTCTTTCTCAGAGGTGTATATCGGACTTCAGCAGGGAACGATCGATGCACAGGAGAATGCGTACAGTCTGATCCAGAGTGCAAAGCTGTATGAGCAGCAGAAGTACATCGTAGAGACGAATGCCGTTCCGGATTATATTACACTGGTTGCAAGCTCTGATTTTATGAAAGAGCGGAGCGAAGAGGAAAAGGCAATCATCAACAAAGCGGCTGAAATCGCACAGCAGAAAGCGTGTGATGCGGCTGATACAAACCGTCAGGAATGCAAAGACCAGCTGGAAGCAGACGGTATGGTAGTTCAGGAAATTGACGCGGAAAACTGGAAGAAGATGCAGAAATGCAGTGAATCCGTATATGAAAATATTAAAAAGGTGACAGGAGATAAGTTGTTCAACTTATATTCCGAGGGCGCTGAATAATAAGAAATAAAAAAGGATGATATCTCCGATGAGCAGTTGGAGGTATCATCCATTTTTTTTACTTTTTCACAGTCGTATTTTTTGCACTGCTCCAGGAAGAATAATAATTCTTCTTAGAAACGGTTTTATATGTTCGAATGCGGACATAGTATTTTTTCCCTTTGGAAAGCTTTGTCAGAGTTTTCTTTGTAGAAGAAGCTTTCTTGACGGTTGCAGTTGAAACTTTCTTCTTGAATGCTTTATCTGTAGAGTATTGGATCTGATATCCGGACACTTTGGAATTCTTCTTCCATGCTACAGTCAGGCATGCCTTTTTCGTACTCTTAACGCTGGAAAGCTTCACAGATGCCGGATTTACGGTAACGGTAATTTTTTTAACCGTCTTTTTATAGATTCCGGATTTAGAAGCAGTAATCGTAATTGTGGCTTTGCCAACATAATTCTTTGCAATCGTTACTTTTCCATTTTTATCAACCGTAACATTCTTTGTATTGCTGGAGTAAGATAACTTCGCAGAACCTTTTGCCTTTGCACCAATTTTGAAGGTTTGTGAAGATGTCTTTGTTGTTTTTGTAAAATTCGAAGCGGTGATTTTATTGTTGATGGCAACAGCTTGTACGGTAATTTCTTTGGATGTTTTTTTGTAAGATTCCGTTTCGGCTGCAGTGATTGTGATTGTAGCTTTGCCAACATAATTTGCAGCAATTGTCACCTGTCCTGATTTATCTACGGTAATGTCAGTGCTGTTGCTACTGTAACTTAATGCTGCGTTTCCTTTCGCTGATGCATCAATGGAAAAAGATTGAGCAGTAGTACTTGCATTTTTACTGATATCAGAAGCAGTAATGGTGTTGTTTACTTTTTCCGTTGGCTGCGGTTTAGGATCCGGATCCGGCTGCGGATTTGGATCAGCATCGCTTTTTACGGTTACATTTGCCGAGGCAGTGACTTTATCAGTTTCCGGAACAGATGCCGTAATCGTTGCGGTTCCGGAATTCTTACCGATCACATATCCATCTGAAGTAACGGAAACTACTGCGGAATTGGATGTCTTATAAGTCAGGCATGACGCGTCAGGAACAAAACTGATCTGATTATCCAAACCAATGTTTTTAATGGAAGTTGAAATCTTAGCCCGCTCGTCTGCTTTAAGATTGGAAGAAGACAGGCTCATGGACATTTCGCCCAGGTTGGCAGGCTTTACGTCTACTTTCATAGATGCAGAGATGGTTCCAAGATTGCTTGCTGAAGCGGTAGAAGCATCGTTGAAAAGCTGGGTCCAGCATACGGTACCATCTTCCTGATAAAAGCATCCGATTCCAATCGTCGTAAATTCACTGTCTGTGATATTGCTCAGACAATTTTTATCACTGGCCCAATCATCCATAACATCAGAAGCAGAGTCGAAGCTGTAGTTGATATTTTCTGCACAGGCATGACCGGGAAGTTTAAAATCATCATAGGCAGAATAACACTTGTCACCATTTGGGCGAACATTGTATTCATTAGTGGAAGTTACGTAGACATTGCATTCAGCAGCACGCTGCATGGCACATTCCAACAGATCTTTGTCCATGGTGAGTGCATTGACGCCTGCCGACTTACGTTTTTGGTTAACCAGCTCAAGAACTTCATAAGCTTTGGCGTAGTCTTTGATTCCTGTCAGACTGACAGCGACAGTTCCGCTTGCAGCAGATGTACCAACAGTGAGCATGCCGGTCATGATGGTGAATGCCAATAAGAGAGAAAGCATCCGGTAAAACTTTTTGATCATTATAAAATCCTCCTTCATTAATTAAAAATATACTTGGAAACTTGTGATTGCAATGCTCATTTTTGCATCACTTGCACTCAATATAACACGCAAAAAAGCCATTTTCAATAACGTAAGACGAATTTAAAAATTTAATAAAATAATGGAAAAAAATGCTTGATTATATACTCGGGGGGGGGTATAATAGAAACAAAATTATGCAAAGAGATACCAAGAAGATTAAAGTGGATAAGAAATATGTTTTTGAGGCAAGGTATCCGGATGATAATAAGGGGTACTATCTTGGGCTGTTTGAGGCAGAATCCGGTATATGGATTGTGCCGTTGTTAATTTTGTGTATCTAAAAGTTGTTATATTGGGGTAATGGAACATGGGTATTCTGATGACAATTTTTTAGATAAATATATTCATGGAAGAAAATGAAGGAGGAGTAGAGAAAGAAAATGAAGAAAATGAATAAAAAGTTATTATCACTGCTTATGGTTTTCGCAATGGTTCTTACCTGCGCACCGGCAGTATCTGCTGCAGAAAGCACAGAGCATGCTGATTGTTGGGAACATACATCAGAGTGGACGTATAAAGACAATGGGGATGGTACACATACAAGTATTTGCTCATGTGGAAAAGAAGTTTTTACAACAAATTGTACATGGCAGAACGGCGATGAAGACACATGTTTATCATGTGGATCAAAAAGACCGGTTGCTACAACCTGTGATCATACAAAAAATAATTGGAAGTATGAAGACAAAGGAAATGGAACCCATAATGTAATTTGTGCAGACTGTGAAGAAGTCGTAACAGAAGCAGCACCATGTGTATGGGAAAACGGAAAATGTGTATGCGGATCCGAAAAACCGGCATGTGATCATACGAAAAACAATTGGAAGTATGAAGACAAAGGAAATGGAACCCATAATGTAATTTGTGCAGACTGTGAAGAAGTCGTAACAGAAGCAGCACCATGTGTATGGGAAGATGGAAAAGCATGTGTATGCGGATCCGAAAAACCGGCATGTGACCATATGAACAACAAATGGACATACAAAGACAACAAAAATGGAACCCATGATGTAATTTGTGAAGACTGTGGTGAAACAGTAACAAAAGA